>FQKF010164343.1_pt1 | contig 10297 bp, 6 predicted proteins | sample 1504521 | NCBI WGS metagenome assembly FQKF01 (sample SAMEA4475357, study PRJEB15587) | soil metagenome | biome: Soil; feature: Field | place: India | collected 2015-03-11 | depth 0 m
CCTGGCACGGGGGACTGGCACGAGCCGCACACTTAGGAGATTATCGCGTGCTCTTCGTGGAAATCCGCCGCATAGCCCGGCATCGCTACGAGGCCTACCCGGAGATTTTGTCAGATGAGCCCCGCTCGCTTTCAGCAGAAGCCCTCACACGCCTCTACGTAGAGCGGCTGGAGGCAAGCCTCCGGCACGACCCCGCAAACTGGCTCTGGACACACAATCGCTGGAAACACAGCCCACCAAAATAAGTTTTTTCAAGCCCCCCCTACTACACCCAGCTAAAATATCCACACCACCCCCTAAACGCTAAAACAGCCAGCATGAATAACCTCACCTCAGTGCCCTCGGCGGTTCGCCGAAAGCCTACACCAAAACCCTTATAATGCCGGTAGCTCCCGCCGCAACAGACTCGTCGCCAAATGCAGCATAAGCGCCGATTCCCCACTCCGTGCCCCCACCAGCCCTTTCATTCGGGCATCCGTCTCATACAGCACCCGAAGCGCCTCCTGCACCTCCCGCAACGTATAACGCCCAAAAGCTATCTGATACGGCTGGGCCTGAAAAGCATACCTCAGCCCAAGTTTCTGCTGGATGGCTTCCTGTGTGAGCTTGCTACCCTTTCCAGCTATCGCATACAAAACCATCAACCGCTGATAAAACTGCTGAAGCGACCATAAGATGCTCGCCACTGGAAAGCTGCGCGTGTCTTCAGCCATGTAGACAAAAATCTCCCAAGCCAGTGGATAGTTCTTTTCGGCCAGTACATCTACGAGGCGGTAGACGTTGTATTGCGGGTGTAAGCCGAGTGCCTCCGCAATCTGTGTAGGCGTCAGCACAATCCCCGAGAGAGCCAGCGTCTGAAGCGTCTGGTAGAGGAGCCGGAGATCCGTCCCCACCGCCTCCACGAGAAACGATACGCTTTCCGGCGGGAGCTTAAGCTGCATCGCTTTAGCCTGCTCTTCCAGCCAAGCAGCTACCTTGCGCGCCGGCAGCCGGCTAAACTTCTCATAGTGGATCCCCTCTCGCTTAGGCAGGGACGGCGCCTCTTCCTGGTGAAACTCTATAATCAGGTGATTAGTCGGCGAAGGATTCTGAAAGTAGGTCGCCAGCGCTTTGAGTTCGGCTTTACCGAGAGATTCGCCTTCTAAAAGGACGATCACCTTATAGGGGGAACCGAAAGCCATCTCGTAGAACTCAGTCAGGCGGGCAGGGGTAAAAGCCTTCCCACGCAAAGTCTGGAGCGCAAAATCCCGGGGTAGGTCTTTCAGAAGCTCGTCCAAGAGGGCTTTCCGCCGAGCCATGCGTAAAAACTCCTCCTCCCCATACAGCACCCAGATCACAGGCCAAAATTACGCCGACTGCTGCCGCTCCGCATGTAAAATCCCAAAAGCCCCACGATCCCGCACCAGCCGCACCGCATACCCCAGCTCGCGCAGCCGATCTTGCAGCGGCGTCGGAGAGCCGTGATACTCTATCGCCCAGCGCCGCACCCGTTTTAAGACCTCAGGCGGGGTGTTGAGCAAAATAGGATACTCCGCACCTTCGCAGTCTAACTTTACCAGGTCTATCTCGGGCCAGCCACTGTGCTCCACTAACTGCTGGAAACTCCATACTTCTACGCTTACAGTAGGCGCACCTTCGCTCGGAGAACCGTGTAAATGATCCAAGCTGTGAACATGCGGGTGCCGCAGATCAAACCGAAGCGATAACGTCCCACTTTTATCCGCAATACCAACTGGAAGGAGCTCTATGCGGTCCTGATAGGGCGATTGTTGGATATTTTGCCGGGCCAGGGCATAGTTGTCTGGGGCAGGCTCCGCAACAATCACTTTCTCAGCCCCATGCGCACAAAAAAACAGCGCCGTATCCCCCCGATACCCCCCCACATCCAGAATCCGATATCCCCTAAAGGAGACGCCGTACTCTTGCTCCAAAAGAAGTTCCTTCAAGTGAACCAAGTCAGCCGTATCGGCCACATGCGCTGTATAGCGAACCCCAGGAGCCATCTCAATAATAAGCACATTTTTCTCAGCATCGATGGCCACAGGCGTATATCCCGCCTTATAAAGCCGCAAAAAGTTGAGAAAGTTGAGTGGGCTCATTTGTAGGGGCTGGGGAGCGTAGCCGGGCAAAGAAAGCCTATAGGTATTCTTTCCAGTCAGAAGAGCCCATAGCGCTTTCCAGGGATGGGTCACCCGCCACATAGGGCGCCATAAACCCTTCCATACAATATAAAACACAATCGCTAACCGCTTGAGGGGCGAATACTGATCAAACCGAATCCAGCCTTTTTGCGCAGCTTTATTCAGCCAACGCAAAACTCGCGGAACGTTCTCAGGATGACTCATGCGTACTTTGGCAAAAGTACGCCTTCTACGGGAGCTGGGTAGAGAGGCTTTTAAGGTTTTCGCCTAACTGCGCCAGAAGGGCCAGGGCTTCTTTGGGATGGCTGACGGGGCGTAGGGTCACGCCGGCCCGTTCTCCTTCACTATGCAGACTAAACTGAATCCCCTCCAGCTGGTGGAGGGCATGTAGGAGTACTTTTGCGACCGGAGCCTGCCGAAACTCTATCCGCATCTGGTTTTTATGCACGTGGATGACCCGCAGGCCCAGTTCATCCCCGAGCCACCGCAGCCGCAGCACATCCGCCAGCATGAGCACCGGCTCCGGCAAATCTCCAAACCGATCCAGGAGGTCCCGCAAAAGCGCCTGCAAAGCCACCTCGTCAGGGATACCGCTAAACTGCCGGTAAATCTCCAACCGCGCCGCCGGATGTGGAATCCACGCCGCCGGAATCTGCGCCGGCCAATCCGCCTCTACCGTGCATTGGGGACCCTTACAAGCAGCGCTTTCCCCCACCGGCAGCTCTAACTCAGCCTTCACCTCCGCTATCGCCTCCTCCAATAGCTCCTGATAATACTCATACCCAACCGCATGAATAAAGCCACTCTGCTCCGCACCAAACAGGTCGCCTGCACCCCTTAGCTCCAGATCGCGCAGCGCAACCTGAAACCCCGCCCCCAGATCGCTAAACTCTTCCAGCGTCTCAAGGCGGCGCAGCGCCTCCGGACTCAAATGATGCAGCGACGGTACAAGAAAGTAGCAGTAAGCCTGCCGCTCCCGGCGTCCAACCCGCCCCCGCAGCTGGTGCAGCTCACTTAGGCCAAACCGATGCGCCGGATACACAATCATTGTATTTGCATACGGCACATCCAGCCCAGACTCCACAATCGGCGTGCTGACTAAAACATCTATTTGCCTGGCGAGAAACGCCGTCAAAATCGCTTCTACCTCCGGCCCCGGCATCTGCGCATGGACATAAGCCACCTCTGCCTCCGGCAAAAGCGCCTTGATTTTTTCCACAATGCGGGAAAGGCCCTCTATGGCATGATGCACAAAAAATACCTGCCCTTCCCGTGCCAGTTCGCGCTCCAGCACCGACTTCACCAGCTCCCACGAAAACGGCGCAATATGCGTCTCCACCGGCAAGCGCCCCCGCGGCGGCGTCTTGATGATAGACACATCTCGCAGGCCAGACATCGCCATCTGCAACGTCCGCGGAATCGGCGTCGCACTCATCAAAAGCGTATCGACCAGCGGCCAGCGCGCCCGCAGCTTCTCCTTGTCCGCTACGCCAAACCGATGCTCCTCATCAATAATCAAAAGCCCCAAATCCTTGAAGATCACGTCCTTCGAAAAAAGCCGATGCGTGCCAATGACGATGTCTATTTCCCCAGCGGCGAGCGCTTTGAGGATGGCTTTTTGCTCTTTCGGAAGCTGTAAGCGGCTAAGGGTAGCCAAACGAATAGGCCAGCTGCGGAGCCTTTCCCGAAAAGTTTGCATATGCTGCATCGCCAGCACAGTCGTCGGAACGAGCACCGCTACCTGCTTGCCATCCTGTACGGCCTTGAAAGCCGCCCTTAGCGCCACCTCCGTCTTCCCAAACCCCACATCCCCGCATATCAGCCGCTCCATCGGGTGAGGCGACTCCATGTCCCGCTTCACATCCAGGATCGCTTCCAGCTGATCCGGCGTCTCCTCATAGGGAAACTGCGCCTCCATCTCTAACTGCGCGAGCGTGTCCGCCCCAAACGCATACCCCGGCGCTACCTTCCGCTGCGCATACAGCCGAACTAAATCTATCGCCAGCTCCCGAATGCGCGTGCGGATTTTTTCCGTGGTGCGCTTCCAGTCGGACGAACCCAACCGACTCAGCTTCGGCGGCGTGGCCTGCGGCGAACGGTAGCGCGCAATCTCCCCAAGCTGATAGATTGGCACATACAACACCGCCTCATCCGCAAAAATCAGCTTCACCGCCTCCTGGTCAGGCCGCTGCGGCAACCCACAGAGCCCCCCAAACTTCGCTATCCCGTACTGCTTGTGCACTACGTAGTCCCCAAAAGAGAGCTCTTCCAAATCTTTCAGCATCAGGGCTTCACTGCGCTGAAACCGCCGATGCACCGGCGGCTGATAATACCGCCGAAATAGCTGATGCTCCGTATAATACGCCCGCCAAGCCCGCTCATCCACAAACCCCTCGCTGAGCTGCCCTATCACGTATTCCACCGGATAGCTCACCTGTATCTCCCGAAATAGCCGTTCTAACCGGGGACGATGTCGGTCATTCTCTATAAAGAGATACAGCTTTTCGACGGCCAGTTCTGAAAAATGGCGCTGGATAAGGGCAATGTCCGCAGGCAGGGGCGGCTGCGGCTGCGTGGAGTAGTCGTAAACAGTAGCGGGAATTCCCCAGGCCTCCTGGCTCACCTGAATCGTACGCGGCAAAAGGGCTTCCACAGCCTGCAGGAGCTCCGCATCTTCCAGCCGCAGAAGGCTCGCCTGAATGGCTACATTATCTACGAGGCCAATCAGGGTTTCTGATGGGAGGTAGTCCAAAAGGGTGGCCCTGTCGCTATTTATCAGCGTATGCGGCGAAGGCAGAATGTGGTAGAAGGGAATCTCACCTTCAGAAATCTGCGTTTCGAGATTGAAGCGCTGAAGTTTTACAATCATGTCGCCTTCCAGGCGTAGACGCGCCGGATACGGGTGCGCAAAACTAAAAAGATCAATCACACCACCCCGTCGAGCGTATGTTCCCGGCTCCGTGACGGCATCCGTTTCGGTAAAGTTCAGCGTCTCTAAAAGTTCTATCAGGAAGGCGCGGTCTATGGTAGAATCTTTGGTGAGGGTGAGACGGTTCTGGTGCCAGGTGTCCGGAGGGGGCAAGCGGTCGCGAAGGGCTTCGGGATAGGTGATGAGCCAGAAAGGCGTCTGCGAAAGGAAGTCCTGCAAGGCACTGGTGCGTTCCGCCAAGAGGGCTTCGCTCTGGCGGCGACTGGGATGCTGCGCATGGGGCCATACGGCTATGGGCGCCCCTTCCCCCAAAAATATCCGCACATCCGCTGATAGTCGGGCTGCCGCTTCCCGATCTGGCACAATCAAGACCCCTTTCGCTCGGCTTGTCTGCATCACCGCCGCCCAAAAGGCATGAGGTGCCCCACCCCGCAGCCCCCGAATCATCAGCGGCAGCGGCCCTTCCCGAACTTCTTCCCACACCTGCACAAACGCCTCCAGCATCGCCGGCAAAGGAACAAATTTTACGGGGGTCCCGCCACAGAAAAGACTCCAGGCAAAGCCCCCCACCCCGCCTCAAAGCGCTTCCAGTTTCCTTATCCACTCATCTAAATGCAAACACTTTTCTCGGATAGGCTTCAAACCTATCCGCATAGCTGCTTGCGGACCATGTAAAGCCTTCCGATAATACCCTCTATAAGCCTTCCTCAAACGGGCCGAGGGATGCGTGTTTTTCCCACCATTGATCTCCTCGGGAGAAGAAAAATGCTGCCAATCTCTCAACTCTCGGAAATCGGGCGATACGCCGACTACGTCTTCCAGCGCTTCTAAATCAGTAAACAAGACGGCCTCAAACTCATGAAGCATGATATAGGGTAGGAATCGACGGTCATCAATATCTTCTGCAAACTTTTCCTCCAAGTACGTTACCCGTTCATAGGGGGTTTTGAACTTGCGGTATGCCATGTCCGCTTTGCCAGGAAAATCCTCAGGAAGACCGTAGTAGTCCAAAAAGGTCGTTACACAGTCCACATGGCTATCCCTTAGCAGCTTTTGTAGGTCTCTTCGGATTTTTTCGTATGAGGAAACACCGCCTGTGAATTTAGTTCCCGACCTATCCCGCTTAGTGGATAGAATGATCGGCTCAAGATGCTTATCAAGTGCCTTGAAATGCGACCGTAGGAGCTTCTCTACAAACTCTGCCTCGGTTTCTCCTTCGCAGAGGATGTAGATAGACTTCATAACCGAGGACGTCCTCCCAAAATGTTTTTCTCCCACAGCTCACTGAGCGTGTAGTCTCTAAGCCAGTGTTCTAACTTTTTTGAGTCCAAACGCTGGATTGTGGAGACCCCTTGCACCCGATCCACTACTAAGACATCCTCAGGCGAGAAATGGCTCAATAGACTCTCAGACTGGGTTGACAAAAGTACTTGCGTATGCGTGGAGACACTGTGTATCATCTCCGCCAGAAGGGTAATCGCATACGGATGAAGCCCCAACTCCGGCTCGTCTAAAATGATTATTTGGGGCAGCTTTTTCCGAGGCTGGAGAAAAAGCGTGGCCAGACACATAAACCGTAAAGTCCCATCCGATAATACTTGCGGTCCAAAGATCATATCCGAACCCCGCTCCCGCCATTCCAGCCATATTTTTTGAGGATTGTAGGGATTCGGGCGTAAAACAAAATCACCAAAAAAAGGCGCCACCATCCGAATTGCCTCTACAATTCGCTGGTAACTTTCTGGATGAACCTTCCGCAAAAAGTAAAGATACGCGGCTAAATTCCCCGCATCCGCTAAAAGACGCGCATTCTGGGTAATCTCCACCATCTGTTTTACCCGAGCCCCCTCACTCGTATCATGAAAATGATAAACCTCCCACGACATCATCGCCTTATAGACGTACCAATTCACTCTTTTGCGATTCTGGGGCTGAGAAAGGAAACTTTCCTTGCGAATGTCTGTGGTTTTTAGCCCTTCATAAGGCTTATTGTTCGGATGACTCTGCGAAAAGTAAGTCGCCTCATAAGAGAAAACCAAGGTATCTGCCGTTGGCTTCAAAGTGCACTCATACCCGTTGAAGAGGTTTTTATACCTTTGAAACCAGAGGGTTATATGGAGCTCGGGGGTAGTTTTTCGGCCATAATGTAAAATCATGTCTGGCCCGCCCGCCTTAGCTACATAATACTGAAAATCCCCCCACATCATTTTGTGAAGCATCTTAAAGAGGCTGATGAGGTTGGATTTGCCGGCGCCATTTGCGCCAATGAGGATATTGATGGGCCTCAGCTCCAAGTCTAACTCCCGGAAAGTCTTGAAACCCCGAACTGAGAGGCTTTTCAACATGAGATTTCCCCGCCTACGATTGAGCAAAGGTAAGATTTTCGCTGGGGTGGAATAAAGAGCGGGGTTTGTGGAAGGGGAGTGCCTTACTTGGGGAATGAAAGTTTAGCGCTGCGCCTACCTTTGTCTCGTGTGGAAAGTCGGCGCCGCTAAGGCAGACATCACCTACTTTGAGCCGGGGATAGGCCTCTTAGGCTGGGGCAATAGCCGTCATGTTGCTCACACCGTGGAATCCTCGCTCTATGCACGGGCCTTTGCCTTTGAGACCGAGAACGAAGGCCCTTACTTCTGGATAGAGGTAGACCTGGGGATGGCCACTGTGGCTGTGTATCAGGAGGCTTATCGCCGCCTACGCATGACCTTCCCAGCCCTGGAAATGGCCCACCTCCTGATTACCGCCAATCACACCCACGCTGCACCCGCCGGCTACTCCTATCACCTGCTTTACCATATCAATACACCCGGCTTTCATCGGGGGGTCTTCGAAAAAATCATCTCCGGCATCGTAGAAGCCGCCCAAAAAGCCTACCAAAATCGCCAGCCCGCCGAAATCTTCTATGCTGAAGAGGCTTTTCCACCCCATGTGCCTATCGCTTTCAACCGGGCTATGCCTGCCTTCCTGAAAAATAAAGGCGTGGATCCCCGCCTAAGCGATCATCCGGAGCTCTGTGTGGACCGCACGGCTTATCAGATTACCATTCAGCCGGCTGGCCACCTGATAAACTGGTTTGGCACGCACACCACCACCATCCAGGAAACCTGTCTCTTTATCAGCTCCGACCACAAGGGCTACGCCGCAGAGCGCTGTGAGGGTAGTGGCAGGCGAGTGGCTGCCTTTGCGCAAACGACGGCTGGCGACGTCACGCCAAATCACTATGCCTTTCCGGGCATACGGGTGCGGCGAGGCCCCACCCCGAATCCTATCGAAAACCGCCGACTTCTGGGCCAATACCAGGCTGACATGGCCCTCCACCTCACCCAGCGGGGCGAGCCGCTCCCCCCTCTCCTCCGAAGCTGGCATAGCTGGGTAGACTTCTCCCAGGTAGCGGTGGAGGAGCCCTACACCCGGGGGCGGGGGCGAGGGCGAACCGGCTATGGGGCTATTGGCCCAGCTATGATTGGCGGCACGGCCGAAGGAGGAGGCATACCCCCCGAAGCCGTCCGCCTAATCTCCCTCTTAGCTCGCCTACGGGGCCTCACCGACCCCGCCATCCACGGCAATAAGCCCATCCTCATAGACACCGTATCAAAACGCATCTTTGGCACTCGCCGCTGGGATACGCTCCCGCTGCCACCCGCTGATCCCGCCGTGCGTTATATGCAATGGATTGCCCGCCAGCGGGGCAAGTACGTCCCCCTCCCCCTCATCCCCCAGGTCCTACCCGTGACTACCTGGCAAATCGGTTCTCTCGCCCTCATCGCCCTGCCTTTTGAGCCGACCACCATGGCTGGCCGCCTCATCAAAGAACGCCTCACGCCTCTCCTGACCCCCTTAGGCATCAAGCACCTCATCGTCCAAGGCTACACCAATGGCTACGCGGGCTACCTCACCACCTACGAGGAGTATCAGTACCAGCGCTACGAGGGCGGCCATACGCCCTTCGGGAAGTTCCAGCTCGCCGCCGTAGAAAAAGTCCTATCAGAGCTCCTCACCGGCACCTGGCAAGGCGTCTCCCCGCCCCTTCACCTAACGCCCGATGAGGCAGAAAAAGTACTTTTCACCTATGAGCTGGCCCGTCGACTGCACTAAGAGCACTTCTGTCCTGGGAGCCCTACTGACCCTGATGTCTCTTCTGTGCGGGCAGACCATTATCCGTAGCCGGGCATACGGGGGCAGTATGGCGGATGTGCTGGTAAAAGCTTTCCAGGACCCGAGCGGTTATACCTTAGTCGGCCATACCCGCTCGCGCGACGGCCTGCTCAAGCGCACCGGCTATGATGCGGACTTCTGGGTGGTGCGAGTAAATCGCCAAGGCGAAGTGCTTTGGCACGCTACCTATGGAGCCGAAGGCGATGAAGAGCTTACCGACGCATATCGCTTTCCGGACGGCAGCTTCCTCCTCGTCGGGTGGACCGACTCCAAAAGCCTTTCCCACGGCAAGCGCGACGCCTATGTCGTTCGCATAGACCCCCTCGGTAAAGTCCTCTACCAGAAGGCTTTTGGGGGAAGCGGCAACGATATAGCCCGGGGCGTGGGGGTACTAAGCGACTCGGTCATCGTCGTCGTGGGCGAAATCGGCTCCATCGACTCCCTCCTCTGCCCCAAACACCGGGGAGGGACCGATGGCTGGCTCCTGCGCCTTTCGCTGAAAGGAGACCTGCTCAGCTCACACAACTGGGGCGGGAGTCATCAGGACTACCTGCGGCTCGTGGTACCGCTCTCACCCGATACCATCTGGCTGGTAGGGGCTTCTGACTCGCAGGACGGTGATATTAGCAATCCCCTGGGCAAAATGGATATATGGTTAGTGGAGGTGGATAGGGCCGGGAACTTCCGGCGAAGCTGGAATATCGGGGGAACAGACTTTGAGGAGCCGTATAGCTGGACCCGTTCGCCAGAAGGCGATATTTGGGTGGCTGGGACCACCTTTTCCCGGGCGCTGGTGGCGTATGGGCGGGCCGATGGCGTGGTATGGAAAATCTTCCCCGAAGGCGCCGCCGAAGTAGTCTGGCAAGGGGGCGGCAGCGGCGACGAGGGCCTCAACTACCTCTCCCGCCTACCCAATGGGGACTGGATGCTGGCGGGCATGACCAGCTCCCGCGATGGCCTGATCCCCCAGCTCGCAGGCCTGTACGATGGATGGGCAGCCCGGTGGGCCGCCGATGGCGATTCGCTTCGCTTCTCTATCACCCTCGGCGGCAAAGATGTGGACCGCTGGGAAGCG
>FQKF010002697.1_pt1 | contig 10293 bp, 9 predicted proteins | sample 1504521 | NCBI WGS metagenome assembly FQKF01 (sample SAMEA4475357, study PRJEB15587) | soil metagenome | biome: Soil; feature: Field | place: India | collected 2015-03-11 | depth 0 m
GTAGCCCCTGACCCAGACAGGGGAAGAAAAGACCCCTGCAAGGGTCTTTATTCTCTGAATACCGGAAGAAAAAGCGAAAGAATCTCCTCATACTTTCTCTCGAGTTTTTCATCTGTATAGCCAGCAAGGCGAGACAGGGGACTGGGAGAAGGAAGACAGACGATCTTTCGTTGAACACTCTCTGTATGTTCAAATGCCCTTTCAAGATGAGAAGCCACATAACGGCTGGTGAGAAAAAGAACCTCCGCTTGAAAAACTATCTCTTCCAAATACGGATTCCATCGAAGAGGGACAATATCCCTATCTGAGGCTTTTCCTTCACTCTCAACCTCTATATAGAGATCGGTTATTCCTAAATCTCCTCTATCCAGAAGACGCTTTCTCTCTTCGATAGCTTCTTTTGTTTCCCATCCCGCTGAGAGTCTCTCTGAATCTACCACCCCCCGACGAAAAAAAATCCTCGCTAACGTTGGCCAGAATCTATTCCCCTCTCCTCCATAAAAATAATCCACATCTCTCTCCGGATGTATCCTGCCAAAGGCTTCCTTTACCAGTACCGAAGGAAAACTCCCCACAAACCAGTACCTGCGCCCTCGACAGGCGAAAAAAGCCTCCTCAAGATAACGATGGAAAATCCTCGCCATGGCTACTCATGGGGTGTCCCCATCCCAGAAACAGGATGGGTAGTGGCAAGCTTAATCTCAAGGGCCTTTTCTTTCAAAAGATGCATAAGTTCCTGACGAACCTCATACGGAAGATAGAGAAACGAGAGACTGTACACATACTCATCCTCCTGTCTGAGAATCTCTCGCCCCACCACACACTCCAGTTGAATATTTCCTCTCTCCCTCGGAATGAGAAGATAGTACACCGCCTTTTTATCCAGCCGGGGACCACGAATACGACACCCCTCCCAGCTGAGATCCATCAGAAGCACCTTTACTGGTTGTTGCTGACGAATATCCCGCAAAAAGACCGTAATCCCAAAGGGCAACCTCTCATACCGCCGCTCTGCCGACAGGTAAATTTCCTTTGGCAAAGAAATCACAAAGGTATCATTGAGCCTCACTTCAAGTACCCTTACCTTGCCCCTGAAATGAAAACGCTCCACCGTATAGGCTATCACCATTTCATCCCCTTTGTCAATCACAAACTGAAGGGTTGGCACATAGCGAAGAACCACACCAGATGGTACCCGTTCTTTTACCTCTGTTTCAAAGAGATAAAATTTTCCATCCTTGACAATCTCACACTCCACATGATAGCCAACCAGAAGGGGATAGATACGCTTGAGTTCCCTTTCATGTCGCTTGCTCACCTGGAGTCTCTTGAGAGAATGGAGAAAAAACTCACTATAACGCTCAAGAACATACGCCGGTACTGCCTGGGCTGTCTTTTCTACCTTTTTGAAGTCAGTAATCAGGTCCTGAATGGCTTCATATTGAGCCGGAGAAATCTTCGGTTTCACCACTAATGGAGAACGGATCTTTTTCATCACAGGGATCTCTATCACCGTCTTGCGATATCGTTTGATCACCTCCCGAAACCACACAAAAATAAGTCCGCTCAAAGCAAAGCCTATGAGAAAACCAACAAGAGACCCTACCCGATTGATTCTCTGAAAACTCTCCGAAATCATCTGAATGATATTGCCATCCATCCGTTACTCCTTTCCAAACAATTTTTCATAGGGCACAGGTGGACTGAAATAAAACCCCTGGGCATAGTCAATACCAAGTTCCTTCACCTTTTGCCAGACCACCTCATTGTGGACATATTCTGCCACCGTCTTGGCCCCTAAATCCTTCGCAAGTTGGCATATAGAACGAACAAGACTATAGGCTGTCTCGTCCTTATCAAGGTTTTTGATAAGCGAACCATCTATTTTGATAAAATGGGGTCTCAATGAAAACACATGGTAGAAATTCGAATACCCTGCCCCAAAGTCATCAATGGCCAATTTGCACCCCAAAGCCAAAAAGGGTTGCAGGGCCTCTTTGATCTCCTCATAGTTTTGAATACTTTCCGACTCGGTAATTTCCATCACAATACGACCAGCATCATCAAAGTTGGAAAAAGACGTCAAAAGAAAATGCTTGAGTTTTTTATCCGCCAAATCCTCGGGGGTAAAATTGATAGACACCTGATAGGGCATGGTCCTAAAATGATCTAAGGCATGCATCACCACCGCCCTTGAGATAAACGAATAAAGCTTGGCCTGTTTAGCCAAGGTGAGAAAAGTAAGGGGCGGTATCATCTCCCCGGAAGGAAGTTGAATCCGAACAAGCGCCTCATACTTTTCCACCTTCCCCGTATGGTTATTGACAATGGGTTGATAAAAGTTCACCAAATACGAATGCTGAATAGCCTCTCTTACCTTGCCAAGGGTTTTGAGATTTTCCTCGGTCTGGTGAGAGATTTCTTTCATGTCCTCAGCAATGAAAAAGAAGGTATGCATCACCTTCGCTTTTTTGAGAAGACCTGCCATCGCCGTCAGAACCGCATTGCCTTCCACCCCCGCAGAAAGGAGATTGGCGCCAAGTATCCCGGCAATAAAAGAAAGATAAATCTGTTGCCCGGCCACATCATAGGCAAGATTGGAAAGATTTTCAAGAAAATAGGTGGCCATCACCTCAAGTTCTCTTCTCTCCATCGGCTGATCAATAACCAACAAAAACCTATCCGCCCAGAGTTTATACAGAAAAGTCCTTGGATAAATGGAAAGGCTTGAAAGCCGCTGGGCCGTCTGGACAAGTACCCTATCCCCCATGCTACTCCCAAAATACATGTTCCACTCACTGAAGTTCTCAATATCAAAGAGAAGGAGATTGGGATGTTCAAACGTCGAAAAATCCTCCAAGAACTTGTTCCCATTGGGAAGCCCTGTCAATTTATCATGATAGTAATTGTACCGAAGTTGTTGAAAAAGCTTATCATTAGCATAATAACTTGCCTCAAGCGTTTCCGCCAAACGATTAAAAGCAAGAACTGTCTCCCGCATCTCATCCACGATACCCTCTTCTACAGGAATCCGATAGTGATAATCCTGATGCTCAAAGCGACTCACCCCCTCTAAAAAAGAACGCCACGTTTTCGCAAAACGCCCCAAAACCCGACGTAGCGCCACAAGATACACCAGAAGAAAAAGAACTAAAATGGTAAGCCCAATATACACAAAGTGTTGGATCAAAACGCGGAAAAGCCTCACCTGAAGATGCCCCACCATCACAAGACCAGGCCTCAAAACCCGCATGAACCATACGCCATTATATGTAAACAGAGGCCCTACACTCCCCTCTGTTAAGAGCTTTTCCTCTTGTTTTTTCAAAACTTCCTGCCATTCATGGGGAAGAATGGGAAACTTTGTGAGTACCACACTCTGATAGTTGGGGAAAGTCACTAAAAAAAGCCCCCACTCTTCTGCGGCCGAGGCATGATAAAGCGGCCAAATAGGAACAAGGGAAAGTGTCTCTTTTTCTCTGAGCCACACATACGGCACACCATCTATCCAGAGAAGTCCCCCGGCAGAAAGCTCCCCTTTTTGTTGAAAAAAAGACTCCACCACTTTCCCCGCTATTCCAGGATCCTTTCCAGAGAGAAGCTTTCCCTCCCTATCAAAAACTGCCTCAGGAGAAGAAAACGAACGCTGCACATCCTCTACAAAAATCTCAAACATTTTCATGGTCGTCGAGCGCATTTCCCGGCGAATAATGTACATAAAAAAGACATCAAGAAACACAAAAACAAAGAGAAGAGAGACAAACAAAAGCACACCGGTAAAAAGGGCCATTCGTCTTTCCAGTTTCATACCCCTTCCTTTCACAATATTATCGGCTCAACAAGAGGCAAAAGATAAATCCTTTTTTCTTCTCTTTCTCTTCTATAAAAAATTTGTTTTGCCCCGGCATATCGCCGGGGCAAAACCTGTTTTTTCAGGGCTTTTGCACCTCATAGAGAGCCGCTGAAACCGGCGGAAGCACCAGAGGAACCCCCGCTGTTTTCAAAAGCCTGTTGGTTGTTTTCCCGGCCTCAAACGACACATCAGGAAGAGTTCCCAAAAGATCCCGAAGCACATAATTTCCCTTCACAGGAAGCCCAGCCGCCTTCCAGAGAGTTTCCGGAAGCTTGAGAACAAAGCGTTTTTCCTCCCTCTCAAAATTCGCCACAACCACCACCATTTTCCCCTCTGTATAGCGCGCAAAGGCAATAATCCCATCACTAAACCCTTCACTCTGAGGAAGCGTTTTCTCACCAATTTGCACAGGTTCATTGGCAAAGGCAAGATCATACATTCTCCCACCAGCAAGCGCCGGATGGGTCTTCACCGTGGTGAGAAGCTTCTGATAAAAGGAGCGAAGTTTTTTCTGATCCTCTGAGAGAAGACCTCCATCAAACCGCCCCCCATTCACCCATTTCTGATGTTCTGGCACACCCCAGAAGTCAAAAATAGTGGTCCGACCATCATCTCCGCCAAATCCTTCCTTGCCCGCCGCAGGTTCTCCTACCTCCTGCCCGAAATAGATCATCACAGGACCAGCGTATACACCGGCCACCACTGTCATCCCGGGTACTCCCATCCACGGATCAGCAGCAAAATTTTTGGAGGCAATCCGTTCTTCATCATGGTTCTCAAGAAAGGCAAGCATACGGTCTGAAAAATCTTTCACCTTCAGCCAGGCATAATAAAAGCCTTTTCTATCATAGGTGGGCTTTTTCTTCATGAAGGGTTTCACAGAGTCATAGAGACCAACCTTGTCATAGAGGTAGTCAAACTTGCCTTCGGTGAGGTATTTCTTGTAGGCTGAAGGGTTGTAAATCTCTGCGATAAATATCACCTGAGGGTATTTCTCCTTCACCTGAGGAATCACCCAACCCCAGAACTCCACAGGAACCATCTCTGCCATATCACACCTGAAACCATCTACCCCTTTCCCTGCCCAGTAGAGAAGAATATCTCTCATCTTGATCCAGGTATTGGGAATAGGAACAAAATAGGTCTTTCTTTTATTCTGGATATCCACTCCATAGTTCAATTTCACGGTTTCAAACCAGTCTCCCATGGAGGGTTTCGGAGAGAAAACATCATTTCCTGTCACCTTTGCCGGAATCTCCCTGAAAACACCATCCTCCCCAGGAAGGGTTATATCCTTCCCCGCCGGGTCATACCCCTTGGGAACCTCAAAAGCCGTCCCGGGAAGATAGTAGAAATTGTTATTCGGATCAAAAGCCACATTGGTATTATCTCCCTCTCCTAAGTCTTTCACCCCCTTGGGCTTGGCAAGAGACTTGTACCCACGAGCCACATGATTGGGCACAAAGTCAATGATGACCTTCATCCCATGCTTATGGGTTCTCTCCACCAGAGCCTGAAATTCCTCCATCCTTTTCGGGACGTTGTACGCAAGAAGCGGAGAAACATCATAATAGTCCCTGATAGCATAGGGTGAACCAGCCCTTCCCTTCACCACATCAGGGTCATCCAACGGTATCCCATACTGACGAAAATCCTCCATTGTTGCATGGGCAATCACTCCCGTATACCAGATGTAGTCTACACCAAACGCTTTCAAGGCCTCCAGCGCCGTATCCGTAATGTCGTTAAAACGAGACACCCCATTCTGGGCCATACTTCCATAAAACACACGATTGGTATTGGTGTTGGCAAAAAGGCGAGTCATCATCTGGTAGATAACGATTTTTCGCGTTTCAGGCACATAGACCATCTCATTTCTATCCGGTGGCAGATCCTTCAGAGACAGTGACGGCCCACAGGCTACCAGCACCAGAAACATCAAGAAAAACCCTTGTCTTTTCATCGGTTTCCTCCTCTCTCTTTGTCCTTTCAGTATAACGAAAAATCAAAAAAAAGCAAGAGGGGAGGTTTTTAAGAAATCTTTTCAAAAGACCATCCTCAAAGAAACCCCCTTCCTTATTTCGACTCTCAATATTTTGAGTATTTTGCCGATAAAACATATATCCCATTCAGGAGGCTACGCTATGAAATTCGGAGAGGTACTTCTTCATCTCAAGATGATTACCGAAAAACAACTCCAGATGGCTCTCGAAGAACAGGAATACAATATTCAGACCACCAATTACACAGAACCGATTGGCTACATCCTTCTCCGAAATGGTGTCATCACCCCTGAACAACACGAAGAGGCTCTTCTCTTTTATTTTCGCCAGTTAGCTGAAGACATGAATGAACCTCCCTATGTGAGAGAAACCGCCCGTGTCGCCTGCCAGGCTCTCGAGAACAAGAACCGACAAAATACCCTTTCCGAAGAAACCAAGCTTGCCATCCTGAAGCAAATCAAAGAATACGAAGAACGTATTGCCTATCTTGAGAAATCTCTCACCGCCCTGAATGACATGGATCCCTCCCCTGTGGTGCAGGAATCTCTTGAAAGAGAAAACAGGGAACTCAAAAGCCTCATCCAGAAGATTCAAAACCTTCGCCATGATTTAGAGGTATTCAGTGCATGAAACGCCATTATCTTCTCTTGTTCTGCCTTGTCTCTCTCCTCCTCATGGGACAGAAACGATCCTTCAACTATATGGGACTCACCCTCGGCCAGACCCAACAACAAGCCGAAGATATCATCGCCAATAGTGAAGATTTCAAGATTGACGAGTCTCGCTTCTTTGGCAAAATCAATGAACAAACCCCTTTTATTCTCAAGGCAACCTACAAACCCTTTATCAATAACCTGTACATGCAATTCTACTCCAATATCTGTTTTCATATTACGATTGAATATAACTCCAACTATTTTGATTACCTTTCCTTGGCGGAAAAATTAGAGGACATCTATGGCAAACCTTCCATACGAACAGCCAACTTCGCTGCCTGGTATGGGGTTCTCACCAATGGCACCCGAGGAGAAAATGGAGAAATCGATGTCAGGCTCCAACTTGAGGCCCCTTCGACAGTCAAGGTGTATGATTATGTCCTCATGAAAAAGATGAATGCAGAACTCAGCAATATCATTTTCCTCATCACCAACCAAACGATTATCGAAACCGAAAAGCGTCGCCTCATGAATGAACTCTAAAAAAGGGGGGACGTCCTTCCCCCAAAAACTCTTCTCTTTCCTCACACCGCCATTTCCCTTGTATAAGCCGTTGGTGGCACACAACTCCAAGGTATAGTCATCTTCCCATTTTATTTTTTCTCCTCAAAGAGACAATATGTACCTTCGGGGCATTGACAAAGAGAAAATTTTCACTATAATAAAAGCGCTAAAAACCACACGCAAGGAGAAAACGATGAACAAGGTCGAAAAACTTCCTTTCTGGAAGCAGGGAATGTTTGCGTTAGGCCAGATGGGCTGGTCGCTCGCCTCCTATAGTGTAGCCAATCTCATAGCCTATTTTTATCTCCCCCCCGAAGGTCAGGGGCAAAGTCTTTTTCCTGCTTTTATCTATCAGGGATATATCTTTGGGTCACTCACCATCATTGGTCTCATCAATGCCTTCAGCCGGATTTTTGATGCGGTTACAGATCCTATCGTTGCAGGACTCAGTGATAGATCTCGTTTTCGTTTGGGGCGAAGACGTACCTTCCTGATCATCAGTTTTGTCCCCTTTGTCATCACCTCTATCCTGGTGTTTGTTCCGATTGTGCCCTATCAGAGTCCCATCAATGTCGTCTGGCTCACCGTGATGATTTTCCTCTACTACTGGTTTTTTACTCTCTTCTGTACCCCCTATAATGCCTGGCTGAGTGAACTCGGTCATACCCCTGAAGAGAGACTCAATTTAGCCACCTGGATTTCTATCACCTGGGCACTGGGCTTTGCTTTAGGAAATACCGTCTATCTTGTTCAGGGCATATTTGAAAAATCCGGTTTCTCCTCTCTTCATAGCTTTCAACTGGCTCTTGTGATTTATGGAGTTATCGCCCTTATTCTTATGGCTCTTCCCATCATCACTATCGATGAAAATCGTTATTGCGAACGACATGTCTCCACAGAAGGTTCTTTTGAAGCCGTTGTCTCTGCCTTCAAAAACAAGAACTTTTTCTATTTTACCCTCTCTGATTTTGCCTACTGGGTGGCTCTCACCTTTATTCAATCCGGGATTGTCTATTATACCACCGTGCTTCTTGGATTAGAAAAGGCCCATGCCACCACCTTTATGACGGTAATGTTTGTCCTGAGTTTCGTGTTTTATGTACCCATCAACCTGATAGCCAAAGCCATTGGCAAAAAACTCATGCTCTCCATTGCCTTTGTTCTCTTCTCCCTGGTCTTTGTTCTTGTTTTCTGGCTCGGGAAATTCCCTCTCTCCCCCTTCTGGCAGGGCATCATGTTAGTGGTACTTGCCTCACTCCCCATGGCTATGTTTGGTATCCTTCCCAATGCCATTGTGGCTGATATTGCCGACGCCGATGGAAAACAAAAGGGAAACTACAAAGCCGCTGTCTTTTTCGGGGCACGAACCTTTATGATGAAGATGGGCATTGCGTTCACCAACCTCATGTTTCCCTCCATCATCAATCTTGGTCGAAGTACAGAAAACGATGCTGGGGTAAGACTCACCGGTGTGGTGGCCTTTGTGTTCTGTCTTTTAGGACTTGTCTTTTTCCTTCTGTATAAAGAGAAGGAGATTTTGGCTATTATTTCCTCGCCACAAAAACCCACAGAGCAAGAGAGATAACAGAAAGCCCCCGCCCGAAGCAGTACTCTCAAAAAAAACGGGGAGAAGTGGTGGGTCTTCTCCCCGTGGCTGAATAAAGGAGATCTGTTAAGTCAGTAGGTATGGTTCCTGATGAGAGGTGCCTATTTATTAAGAAAAAGTATTGACTTAACGGCCTTGTTATGGAAAAAATCTTTCTACTCAAAAATTTCTCTTTTATTGACATATACAGTATACCTATTTCTCTTCAAAGAAACAAGCCCACCGAGGAGTAAAATTTTCGACACTTTGGGGTATTTTCTAACCCTTTGGTGGCATCTTCTTGGGAAAAGGGAAAAAAATCCTCTGCAAAAGTTCAAGACGTCCATTCACTTCAAGCTTTCGATAAAGCTGAGAAATACCCTTCTTCACCGTATCCACAGAAACATAGAGAGCAGAAGCAATTTCCTCATTGGAAAGACCTTGCTGAATCAGCTTTACCAGTTTTCTCTCCCTTTCAGAGAGTTGGTATTGTTCAAAAAATGATTCAAGACCCCCTGAAAGCCTTTGCTGAATCTCTTCAGAAAGACGAATCATCTCAGACAGAGACTGCTGGACCCTTTCCACCATGAAGGTTTTTCTTACATGTTCCGTTTCCTCTAAAAGGACAACAAGAACTATTTCCACGCGAGGATGAAAAGGAAAGAAAAGAGGTCTGTAGTAGGAGAGCTGTCCATTCTTTCGTGGGATACTCAGGTATTTTTCTCCCTTTTGAAGTCCCTTTATCCTCGAGAGGATCTCATCAGGAGCCCCATCAAGAGAAGAAAATCCCCCATTCCAGAAAGAGCCTTTGGGTATTTCCTGTCGGAGATCAATCACCGCCGCTGGAAATTCCCAATCCAGAATGATGTCGGATAAGCGTTGAAAAATCTCCTCCCGCCCCCATTGATACTCCACCAACCAGTACCCATTCTCCACGGGATGAAAGAAGAAAAACCCCTCCTTTTGTCCTATGGATAACCATTCAGAGAAGGGTTTCCCCGTAGCCCAGCGAGACTGAAGAAAACCCCAGAGAGGATGAGAGAGAAAGGATTGGGGAACACCATCAAAGAGGTACTGTTTAGCCGATTCATTGGCACACAAAACTCCCCCATCTTCTGCAAGACAAAAAACCGGTTTTGTGAGATGCTTCAGAAGGGCATGTTCCCAGTGTTGATCTTGTTGAAGAGGGACCGGCATCATCACATCAAGAATACTCTCCCCATCCTGGACAAGAGTATGAAAAAACCTATGAGGTTGTCCCTCCTTGTCAAGAAGAGAAAAAGCCACATAAAGCGGTGCCTGAGAAACCGAATCCAAAGCCTGAAGAGCCACCGAAAATTCTTCGGAAACCACCAAGGCCAAATACTCCTGTCCAATGATATTCTTCTCATACCCTAATAAACGGCTAAAGGTTTCGTTGATCTCCTTGATGACAAAATTCTCTCGTTCAATCACACAAGCAGAAAACAAGCCAGAAGGTATATTCATGCTTTCTCCTTGCTATATTGTAGAAAAAAAATCCACATTTTGCAATATTGTGCTTCTTTTTCACTTTGAGACCCTTGCACGGGATTTTTCTTTCCTTGTCTGGGTCAGGGGCTGCGCCCCTCTTCCCCGCTTTTTCTATTTCCA
>FQKF010069197.1_pt1 | contig 10279 bp, 6 predicted proteins | sample 1504521 | NCBI WGS metagenome assembly FQKF01 (sample SAMEA4475357, study PRJEB15587) | soil metagenome | biome: Soil; feature: Field | place: India | collected 2015-03-11 | depth 0 m
TTACAGGCGATACCTTTTCAAACACCCTCCGAGACGGCAGACGGTTATTTCAAGACGGTTATTGCAATATGTAGCATTCTGTCAGCAGGGTTCCCAAGATGCCCTAAGCTAGTTAAGGTTTTTACTACTCAAACTACCGTCGTGTCTGAACTGCTCTACACGGGTTTACGCGAAGGGATACAGGGAGCGTTGTGGCTGGTGCATTTGGTGCTGGTTCCAGTTTGTTTTGTGGTGGCTTGGGGCATGGTGGGGCTGGTGGCCTGGAACCTAATTTCGGCAGGGCGAGACGGGCTGGCCCAGGCGCAACAAATGCACAAGATTCCCTGTTCTGAATGTCGATTTTTTACGGGCGATTATCACTTGAAATGCACGGTACATCCGGAGCGAGCGCTGTCGGAAGAGGCGATGAATTGTGCAGACTACGAGCCGCAAAGGTGGGGATAATTTTAGAGTGGGGGTAATTCTAGAACGGTACTGGTTTAGAACGGTACTGAAGCTTTGAGCGTTAGCGTTTCATGCGTTTGCGGATGCTTGACCGTTATCTGGTGAGCGTGCAGATGGAGCCGGGGCGCGTGTGTTGGACAACCGTAGAGGCGATCGCCCAAAATCGGCATTCCCAAACCCGCCGCGTCTGCCGCATGAACCCGAAGCTGATGCGTGCGCCCGGTCACAGGCACTAGCTCAACCCGACTGCGCCATACCCCATCGAATTCACAGCGTTCCTGTCTGAGCAGGCGCACTTGGGTCTGGCTGGGCTTGCCCCGCTGCCAATCGACCTGCTGCCGGGGACGCTCGGCCGGGTCTCCCCACAGCGGCAGACAAATTTCATCAGGAACGGACGCTAGACGGCCGGATAGCAGCGCTTCGTAGACCTTTTTCACCTGGCGCTGCTGAAACTGCTGATGGAGCGCCCGGTGAGTTTCTGCGTCTTTTGCCAGCAGCAGCACGCCAGAGGTATCTTGATCGAGCCGATGCGCGGGATAGAGCCGTGAGTGGGTTGAGAGTCGGGCGATCGCGCTATCTTGTCCATAGCGACCGGGCACCGACAGCAGTCCGCTGGGCTTGTGGACAGCCAGCAGCCACGGGTCTTCGTATAGAATCCCTAGCGGTTCCGGCGCAGCGGTCTTCAATACCTGAGCCGACAAGCCCGACAGCAAGAACCCCATCAGCGGCTGACAGCGCTCTGCACAGGCTTCATAAAACTGTCCTTGCACCCGATGCTCTCGCGCAGGCGACGGCCCCCACCAAAACTCCGCCAGGGCAATCGGCGTTAGTCCGTGGGTTGCTGCATAATGCAGAAGCTTTGGGGCGCAGCAATCGCCCGTCCCGGTGGGCAAAAAACCAGACGGCATCAGCGCTTGCAGGGGTCGAGAGTCGCCTGCAAAGTTGGTGAGATGATGAGCGGTGTAAAATTCTGCCTGGAGTTGTCGAGATAGACTTTTGCGCTGCTGTTTCAGTTCTGCAATCCGTGCGTTTGCCTGGTCAATTTCTTGCCGTAGTGGATGCAGGACGGCATTCCACTTTACTTTCAAGTTTCGGCGCTCGATGCCATCCTGCTGGCTTTCATGATTCAGCGCCTGGAGTGCGATCGCCACTGTGTCGTCTTCAGGGCGCTGGCGTAGCTGCTTCCGAGTGCGATCGCGGGCTTGCTTCCGATTCTGGTGCAGATCCGAAAGCTGCTTTAGTTCATAGTCAAACTTGAGTTTTTCAGCATGATAAACCTGACGAACCGGCAGGGTTTCTAGCTGGATCAATTCTTGCTTGATTGCTTGCAGCGCATTCAGCGTTTCCAGTTCCAATGCAGCAATGCGATCGCGCCCTGGAATTGGCGGAACCCATCCTTCTTTTGTGCTGCTGCCATTGAGCAATCCAGAAAACGCTTTGAGAAAATACAGTTCATCAGCCTGCGCTTTGACGAGCAAAACGCCGTACATCTTGCCTTCACGGTTGCAGTCCTCACAGGCTGCGAGTTCCTGCATAAGAGCGTGGGCGATCGCCTCTGCAAGGCGGGTTCGGGGCAGATACAGCCACCTGCCCGAACGCGGACACGCTCCACCATACCAGCCCGTCACAGTTGCATCTGCAAGAGACGCTTTGGCGCAGGATGGTAGCGGGTGGAGCGTGCGGGCGATCGCTTCAGAATACAGGCTTAGCAAGGCTCACAAGCTATACACTGGCGGTCGTCGGCGGGTAGCAGACCTTGGTGCCGCCCAGTCCGCAATAGCCCCCCGGATTTTTGGCAAGATACTGCTGATGATAGTCCTCCGCGTAATAGAACTCTGGCGCATCCAGAATTTCAGTGGTGATGCTGCCATAGCCTTCTGATTTGAGCGCAGCCTGATAGCGCTGGAGAGAGGCTTCGGCGGCTTGCCGCTGGGCCTCAGAATAAACGTAAATTCCAGAGCGATACTGCGTGCCTACGTCATTCCCTTGGCGCATTCCTTGGGTGGGGTCGTGGCTTTCCCAAAACACCTTGAGCAGGTCTTCGTAGGAAATCACCGACGGGTCGTATACGACGCGCACGACTTCGTTGTGCCCCGTCAGACCGCTGCACACTTCCTGATAAGTGGGGTTGGGCGTGATGCCCGCTGCGTAGCCCACGGACGTGCTGTATACGCCCTCCTGCTGCCAAAACTTTCGCTCTGCGCCCCAAAAACAGCCCAGCCCAAACAGCGCTAGCTCCATCCCGTCGGGGAATGGGGGCTGAAGCGGGTTGCCGTTGACGAAGTGGCGATTTTGAACCTGCATTGGCTGCGATCGCCCCGGCAAAGCCTCTTCAGAAGTCGGCAGCGCCAGCTTTTTACCAAACCCAAATAGCACCATAGTGGTTTACCAACTGTCTCTAGAAGTGTGCAAGAGAAGCATACGGATCATTTTCAATAAGAAGTAAAAGTCCAGCAGAACGACCCAGCGGTTTAATCAAGCACTGCCAAATCAGGGGCGCAGAGAATTCATACTTCTTTACTTCTTCTCTCATAGTACCGCAACAATAAAACACTGGAAAATACTAGAGAAAGAAGCCCTGCCCCCAAAAAGCGATCGCCCTCTAATCCTTTACGCTCCCTACATCCTAGCCTCCTTGACCCAGAGTGCTGCTGGGAGTGACCTAAGAATCCCATGAGAACTCGGGCAGGATAAGCCTCTCTCCCCAATCATCTCGCTTTCAATTTTTCTAGAGAGTTTTGTGTTAGAAATTGCTCAACCAGAGAGTCTTTGAACGAATCCCAAATCCAATCAGTAGATGGACACAAAACATCAAACCAAAAACCCTATGCTGCCCGCGGCGTAGGCGGCGCAAGGTCTTAAGAGATGATTTTTAATTTGGTCTACCTACGTTTAGAAGAGAGTTTTACAACAGCAACTCCAACGGTGCCACAGGAACCAGTTGAATGCTGTCCAGGCTGATAGCGTGCCCATACTGATGTACCCCCAGCACTGTCCCTATGGCATCTGTATCCAGATTAGTCTCAGCCACTGCAATCTTTTTCGAGACCAGCTTCAAATCTATCAATTCACTTAAAGGAGAATTCTGAAAAGGATCAAAGAGAAGCTCATCATTTAGCTCAAATCGGAATGGCACTTCTCCCAGACCGTCTGCCAAAAGGTGATCAATATTACTAACTACGCCAACATTACTAACTACGCCAGCCACGATGTCATATGCACCCAGCACATGCCCAATCAGTTCATTAAGAAGCGTGTTTCCGGACTCGATATACATCGTGTTTGCCGTCAATCCATCCTCAATAGTGACAGAAATCGAGCTTTTTTCACCAATCTGATAGGTTGGAGAATCGACAGCAGTGATATTAATCGTAAAGGTCTCGCTGCCTTCAACTAATCCATCTCTGACAATCTGAATTGGAATTCCAGAAGCAGAGAATCCGCTCGGAAGTGATGCGGTGTCGGTGTAAATGCCTGTGCCTTCCCCACCATTTGGCGATCGCACTGATCTCTTTTAATACATTTCGATCTCCGTAATAGCACCAGGAAACCGTTCGCCACAAGTCATCAGCAGTCGGATAAGTGCATCACGGCTTTGCAAAGCTGCAAACTAAGCTGAGGCAAGCCTTACTCAGGGTTTCCGAGCATTCGCCTGGGCAAGTTGATCGGGAGTGAAGCGCTCCACAATGCTAAGGGGTAGCTGGTCATCCTGGAGTTGCTCGATGTAGCGGGCGCTGAGAAACGGGAGATAGGTATCGTCCTGATTCAGATAGGTTTGGAAAAAGGCGAGGCTGACGGTGCGGAGATAGTAATGGGCGATCGCCGGATCGGGGCCCACGACTTCCGGCGGCAGGTTAACCGCTACATTGTCTTCTGCGGGTACATCGATCGCGGAAAAGTGGGTCGCGTTTTGCAGCAGCAGCAGATAGCGGTGGGGTGTCGTCAGCCAGGTAAAGGGCGTAATTTGCTCCGGCAGCGCAGGGGTAACCGTATCGGCTCCGCTGGCAACGATCAGCGTGGGGACATCTAGCGCCGCATAGCCTTCTTCCCCAAACAGGCTGCTGCCCAGGGTGTTGATGGCGATAATGGCTTTTACCCTGGGGTCGCGCAGGTTGTTGGAATCCAGCACCCAGTTTTGCAGGCGACATTGCAGCAGCAGCGACAGGTTCAGGGTTTCATCAAGCTTGCATTCCTGGTTTAGCCGACTGAGATCAATCGGGGTGCCCGCGATGGCAAAGGCTGTGTAGCCACCGAGCGACTGTCCAACCACGCCCACTTGCTCGGTATCGATCAAGTTCTTGAACCGGGGGTCCCGCTCTAGCGTGTTGAGTAGACAGGTAATGTCCTGGGGGCGCTGGACAAATTCAGCGGGTTCGGTTTCGTTGCGAACAATCCCATCGATCAGGTCTTCTAGGCGTTTGGTGTTGCTGCCGGGGTGTTCTGGCACCGCAACCGCAAAGCCATAGGACGCGAGATGTTGGGCAATGTAGCTGAAGGTGAGACGATTTGAGCCTAGCCCGTGGGAGATGACCACCAGCGGCATGGCAGTGGGCGGCTGATTTTGACGATCTGCGACAGGCAGGTATAGATCGACCTCCAGCGGGCGATTGCCAAAGCGTCGTCCTGTATAAACCAGGCTATGATCCGCAGGGGAATACAGACTGGCGGGGGCACTTAAACAGCCGCGAAACTGTTCCTGCGTGAGGGTCTGAAGCGAAACCGTGTAGCGGCCGGGACGCACCGGATTGATCTGGGACGTGGAAACCACTGGCTCTAGGCGGGCATTGTCTTCGGAAATCAGGGCGATCGCATCAATGGCCTGCTTGGTCTGGTTCACCAACCGCTCGATGGACGAAATAATAGAAAACGCGCGGGTCAGGTCAATCCGCATCGTGTCTACTGGAAAATGCTCCAGCACGTTGAGCGGCGTTAGACCGTTTTCTCCATCGGCCGCCGCCAGCACCAGGGCCGACCGCAGTGCCCGCTTGCCCGACAGGTTTGACCCGGTGCGAACGACTTCGCCCAGCCGTTGTAGCAACAGTTCGCCCTGGTCGGAATAGAGAAACTGGGACACGGCCCAGGGGGTCAGGTTTAGCTCCAGCCGGGTTTTGAGGAGTTGTTCGAGCTGTTGGAGTTGTTCTTCTGTGGCATAGTGTCGGGCATAAACCCGCAGATTTTCGGTATAGCGCCCTTCTTCGGCATAAATCCGCAGAGCGCGGACGGAAATTGAGCGCTCAAACGGCCCCAGCGACACCAGCACCCGCTCGGCTGCGCGGAGGGGCGGGGCGACGAGCGCTAGGGGCAGAGCAAAGGCGGATGCAAGCAGGGCCCGCCGCCAGCGTTTATTGCTGCAAATGCGATGTCTGGGGTGGCATTGTGGCGATCGCCCGACCCTCAGCCCGCGTGCGCCTTTATTGCTAACCTGCTGGCCAGCCACGCCCACAATCCATCGGCGCAGGCAGCGTCGAACGGACAGGGCAGACGAAAACAAACCAGGAGGCACGGGCATCGGTCAGGAGTTGGCGTAGGTCGGCTTTGGAAAACGCTCAGGGCGAAGCTCCCTCCGAATTTGACAGTAATTTGAGGAGATCCGCCTCTGACAATTGGGTGATTTTTAGGGCGATCGCCTTTTCCAATTTTGACCCCGCGTCTTCACCCACGACCACGAAATCAGTCTTCTTGCTAACGGAACTCGTCACCTTGCCGCCCGCCGCTTTAATCCGTTCAGCGGCTTCATCCCGTTTCAGCGTGGGCAGGGTTCCCGTCAGCACAAAGGTTTTGCCTGCCAGCGTTTGGGGTTTGTCAGATGCAGGTTTCGCCTCGCCTGCCAGAGTCAGCCCTGCCGCCCGCAGCCGCTCCACGAGCGCTTGGTTGGCGGGCACGCGGAACCACTGATAGACCGACCGGGCGATTTCCGGGCCAATGCCGTAGACAGCGGCAATGTCCGATTCTTCAGCGGCGGCCAGGGCTTCGACAGTTGGAAAGGCTTCGGCCAGCGTTTGCGCGTTGACTGCGCCGACGTGCCGAATACCCAGCCCAAACAGGACGCGCCACCAGGGTTGGGTTTTGGATTGGGCGATCGCCCTAACTAGATTTTCAGCGGATTTTTTGCCCATCCGGTCAATGCCGATTAGTTGCTCCGCCGTCAGGTCATACAGGTCGGCAACGCTGTTCAACAAGCCGCGATCGCCCAACTGCTGCACCCACTTCTCGCCCAGCCCGTTGATATCGAGCGCCTGCCGCGAGGCCCAATGCACCAGGGAACCGCGCACGATCGCCGGACAGGATGAATTCACGCAGCGGGTGACGGCCTCCTCTTCCGGGCGCACCAGGGGCTGCCTGCACACCGGACAATGGGTCGGCAGTTGAAACGGTTCCGCCCCGGCGGGTCGCAGTTCCGGCAGCACGCGCACCACTTCGGGAATGATTTCGCCCGCCTTTCGCACAATCACCGTATCGCCCACGCGCACATCCAGCGCCGCGATGAAGTCGGCATTATGCAGCGTCGCCCGCGAAACAGTCGTGCCTGCAAGCTGCACTGGGGCCAGTTCTGCAACAGGCGTGACCGCGCCCGTCCGCCCCACCTGCACGGAGATGCCCTGCACGACGGTCGGCGCTTCTTCGGCGGGATACTTGAGGGCGATCGCCCAGCGCGGAAACTTTTGGGTAAAGCCCAGCCGTTCCTGCAACGCCAGCCCGTTCAGCTTGATTACCAGCCCGTCGGTGAGGTAAGGCAGGTCAAACCGGGCCTGCTCCCAGTGGTCGGCAAACTGGCGCACCTCCTCCAAGGATTCGCACAGCTTGCGGTTCGGATTCACCCGAAAGCCGAGCGTTTGCAGCAAATCCAGCGCTTCCCACTGAGACGCAGGCTTAGGGAAATCCCCATCTCCTACAAGATGCAGCGTGTAGGCAAAAAAGTCGAGCCGCCGCCGGGCCACAATGCGCGAATCCAACTGGCGCAGGGTTCCCGCCGCCGCGTTGCGCGGATTGGCAAACAGCGCCTCGCCCGCCTCTTCTCGCTCTTGATTAATCTGCTGAAACACGTCCAGCGGCAAAAACGCCTCGCCCCGCACCTCCACCACGGGCGGCAGGTGTTCGCCCTTCAGCCGCAGCGGAATCGAGCGAATCGTCCGCACGTTGGGCGTAATGTCTTCCCCCGTCACGCCATCGCCCCGCGTCGCCCCGCGCACCAGCAGCCCGTTTTCGTAGGTCAGCGCCAGGGCTGAGCCGTCAATTTTCAACTCGCAAACATAGGCCGAGTCGGGCAGTGCGGGCTGGGCCTCAGAAACGGTTGCATAATAGCGTCGCCAGCGCGTGTCCCAGGTGGCAACTTCTGCCAGGTTGAAGGCGTTTTCCAGGCTGTAGAGCGGAATATTGTGGCGGACGGAGGTGAATTGGCTGGAGGGGCGATCGCCCACGCGCTGGGTGGGACTGTCGGGCGAAATCAGCGTCGGGTCTGCGGCTTCCAGATCCTGAAGCTCTCGATAAAGCTGGTCATACACGGCATCGGGCAGCGTTGGCGCATCCAGCACGTAATACTCATAGCTGGCCTGGTTCAGCAGGTTCCGCAGTTCGGCGGCCCGCTGCGCTGGCGTGGGGGCTTGGGGAGAAGCAGTTGCAGAATTAGGAGGTTTGGCTGCCACGGTCAGTCTGGGTTAAAAGCGCAGGTTAATGATTCGCTTCTCGATTAGCGATTAGCTTGGTGCAAAGTCATCTGGTAGTTCATCGATCCTTTCAATACCCAATTCTCTACAAAGTGCTTTTAACTGAAGCAGACTCAATTTTGCCTCAGTTTTGCCAGCAATCCAGCGTTGATAAGTGGATCGCGGAATTCCACACCGAATCGCCAACTCATCCTGAGTGAGCTGGGTGCGTTCTAATCGCAAGGCCTCGATTGCCGAAGGGCGATTCTGGAATTGGGCAGCGCTGGCGTTAGTGTCTTCGGGCATTGAGAACAAGGTTTATCCCAACATGAAGCCTCAGGTTGACATATTCAATTTGAAGCTTCAAAATGAGACATAACATTTCTAGGGAAGCTCAACGCCTTGCGGTGAGGGCTTGCCCTGGTTTTAGTGTCTCATTTCTCCCAACAAAAATACTAAGGGCTATTACGACCAGCTTCATCCGTGGGTGGTCTATCGTCTGCTGCCCAATTGTCAAACGATTGCCGTGGCTCGGTTTCGGCAGCGCAACGATGCAGAGATGTATCTAATTGCAGTGCGGCACTTGGTGCAGAATGCACGGTGGGCAATTGCCTTTGATCCACCACCCATGCCAGCGTCAGGGACAGAGCGGCGATCGCCCAATGTTTTGGACGCTTCTGCCAAAGGGAAAGAACGCCAGCGCAATTGAATCCTCCATATACGTTTATGAACGATCGCGCCTACACCGTCTGTTTCTGATTTATCCTTTAGCCTTTGATCCGTAGATTGCAATCCTCCTTTGATCTTTTGATCTATTGAGTTGTTTCCGCATCAAGCAGGGGTTAAACATGGCTGAGTGGCAGGAAATTTCGGGTGGCGTAACTGCGCCAAAGGGCTATCGGGCAGCGGGCATTGCCGCAGGGCTAAAGCCGTCAGGTGCGCCGGATCTGGCGCTGATTTATTCAGAAGTGGAGGCGATCGCCGCTGGAGTCTTTACTACCAGCCAGGTGAAGGCAGCCTGCGTAGACTATTGCCGTCAGCGGCTAGAGGCAAAGGCGACGGCGCGGGCTATTTTATGCAACGCTGGACAAGCCAACGCAGCCACGGGTTCCCAGGGTTGGGAGGATGCCCTGGAAAGTGCCCAGCTTTTGGCGACAGCGCTGAATATTCCAGTCGAGCAAGTGCTGGTGGCTTCGACGGGGGTCATTGGGCAGCGCATCCGCATGGAGCAACTGCGATCGGGCATTCCCAATCTGGTGGCCGCTGCCACGCCCGACGGCTCCGATGCCGCCGCAAAGGCAATTATCACCACCGACTTAGTGACCAAGAGCGTGGCACTGGAAACGACGCTGGACGGTCGCCCGGTGCGAATTGGCGGCATCTGCAAGGGGTCTGGCATGATCCACCCCAACATGGCGACGATGCTGGCCTTTGTCACCTGCGACGCGACCGTTTCGCCCCATCTCTGGCAGCAAATGCTAAGCCGCGCCGCCGATAAAAGCTTTAACCAGATCACGGTAGACGGCGATACTAGCACCAACGACACGCTGCTGGCGCTGGCCAACGGCGAATCGCGCACGCCCGCGATTACCGAGCCGGGCCCCGATGCCGAGCGGCTAGAGGGAATGCTGACGGAGGTGTGTATGCGGATGGCCAAGGCGATCGCCCGCGATGGCGAAGGCGCAACCTGCCTGCTGGAAATTCGAGTCAGCGGCGCACCAGACGACGCAGCCGCCCGCCAGGTAGCCCGCACGATTGCCGGGTCGTCCCTGTTCAAATCGGCAGTGTTTGGGCGCGACCCAAACTGGGGTCGCATCGCCGCCGCCGCTGGACGGGCCGGGGTGCCCTTCGACCAGGGCGAACTCCAAGTCAAGCTGGGCGACTTTTTGCTGATGGATCACGGACAGCCGCTGCCCTTCGATCGCCCCGCCGCCAGCAACTACATGAAGCAAGCCGCCGCTGGGGAATACCTGAAAACCGACACGGTGCTGGTGTCCGTCAGCATTGGCAGTGGCCCTGGGGTGGGCATGGCCTGGGGCTGCGACCTCAGCTACGACTATGTGAAGATTAACGCAGAATATACGACCTAGAAGGGCGGTTCCGATGGACGGACTGACGCTGCGGGCGATCGCCGCCGACACGATGAGCTACGCCATCGACTCGATTCGCAGCAATCGGGCGCTGGTGCAGTC
>FQKF010058641.1_pt1 | contig 10274 bp, 11 predicted proteins | sample 1504521 | NCBI WGS metagenome assembly FQKF01 (sample SAMEA4475357, study PRJEB15587) | soil metagenome | biome: Soil; feature: Field | place: India | collected 2015-03-11 | depth 0 m
AGAAGAAAACTTTGCGTCTCTGCGCCTTGGTGTTAATGAATTTTCGGAAAGGTTGTTAGTGCACCCGCTGCGGATGATGCTCCAGCGCACCGTTGAGGTAGGCCTGCACGGCTTCTTCAATGGTGTGCAGTGGGGTTAGCACAGGTTGCAAACCAGACGCCTGAATGTTTTCCAGGGCGGGCTTGCCCATGCCGCGCGCTACGACCATTTGACAATCGGTGATAGGCGCAACCAGGCGGTGATGAAAGCCGGCATCGTGTTTGTGATTCTCGTGACCATGATGGTTATGGGGATGTTCGTGCTGTTGGTGCGAGGGTTTTTCGCGCGTCTCGCGCGAAACAACCTGCCCGTTTTCAACTGTCACAACCAGGTAGTGTCGGGCGCGCCCCAGGTGCGCGCTAATGGTGGTGAGATCGTCGGTGGCAAATGCGATTTTCATGCAACAATGTTCCTTGTGACGAGAGGTGGAATGCAGCGTGTGATTTGGATTACCGATAAACGCCAGGTGAACGTTTACGCTTTTTTGCTGGTAAATTTTTTGATTTGGGCGGTAATGGCCTTCCAGATGGGGCAGCGGTCGTACACCGCGCTAAAGAATAACCCGCCGCCAAAAGCAATGAGCAGCCAGTTGGTATCGAAATACCAGCCTGCGCCTGCGGCAAGCAGCCCCAGCCCTATCCGCACAATGCGGTCTTTCATTTCAATGGGGGCAGGGGTGCCGCCCCGGGCGAGCGTCTCGAACATGGCGGCCAGCGTTGCGGCGGGCTTGGCCCCCACGTGGCGCAGCACTTCTTCCCCGTTGCGGAACACAATCAGGGTGGGAATGCCATACACGTTCAGGTGCTGCAACAGGTCCTGATTATCATCAGCGTTGATTTGCCATAAATCCACTTTTCCGGCGTATTCTTTGGCGAGTTTTTCTAAAATAGGCTTAACGACTTTGCACGGCCCGCACCAGGGGGCCCACAGGTCCACCACCACCGGGCGCGGATTGTTTTTGAGTTTGGCGTAAAAGGCTTCGGGTTTCACAGGGTTCTCCGTTGTTTTTGGTTGCGTGCGCTTCAGCGGAGGCTGAGCCTCCAGAGCACGAAAAATTACTTTTGCGGGGCATGGTGCGGCACAAACAACTTACCCTGCCAGGCCCCATGCAGGGTGCGGATGAGCGTTACCAGCCACATCACCATCACACCCGCCAGGACAAGCAGACCGCTCCACAGGAAGAACCCAAACGGCGCAGCCTGGTAAAGCGCGCCGCTGGCAACAGCAAACGCGCCCAATGGGAAGATGAAGGCCCACCAGCTGAGCGCAAAGGGCAGGGGCGTTTTGCGGTGCACTTCCAGGGTCACCAGTGCGGCTAAAATCAGCCAGAACAGGGCAAAGCCCCACAGCGCCACCGCGGCAATGGCGGCCACTGCGTTGAGCGTTTCGGCAACTTGCGGGCTAAAAGCCATCACTGCCTGGGCGGGTTTGACCAGCCGCAAGACGATGATGGTCAGGATGGACGTTGGGGCAACGCCCACCATGAGCGTGGGCGCCAGTTGCACAGGCGGCAAAGCGTAAAAAACGTAGCGCGTAAACACCGTGCCCATCACGAACAGGAAGAGCAATGTGCCCACGCCGGTGAACATCAGGCTGACGAACAGGGTAAACGCTCCCCATGCCGAGGCGGCGTAGTGCCCGGCCAGGCTAAACCCCAACACGGGAATAAGCAGGGTCGAAACGGGGGGAATCAACCAGCCAAAGGTCGCCGCTTCCCATTTCAGTTCAGGCTGGTGGAAGAAGATGTTCAGGATGCTCAAGGCGAACAATAAAATCCCCGCCGCGCCTGCCATCCATAAGATCAATAGCGTGCTCCACAGTGCGCTTTCTGATAGAAAGGAGGGCGATGTTTTTTCGAGCGCAACGCCAATCACCAGGAGCGAAATGGGCATGGTGGGGAAGAACGCCGCCGAAACGGGATGCTGCAAGTCGCGGCGCACGGCTTCGGGGTGTTGAATCCAGCGCGTGAGCCAGGGAACGAGCAGGACGATGAAGAGCAGGACAGCCAGCCATAGAAAAACGGATTGGATCGCGCTGGCAAAGGGGATGGACTGCCGAAATGCGAACAGGGCAATGGACAGCACGCCCGTGCCCATGACGGTGGCAAACCAGCCCGGCGCAAAATGCTCAACGATTTGGTGAAAAGAAAGTTTCGGTGCGCTCATCTGTCGTGTGTTCCTCTCTAAAAACTTTGAAGGTGGCGGCGTTTTTACCGCAAAGGCGCGCTTTTCGTTTACTTCGACCAGTCTGCCACCATCTGCTTGCGGCCGCGCAGCACCTTCTCGACGGCAATGGCGGCGGTTGCGCCTTCTGCAGCGGCAATGACGGCCTGTTTGACGTGATTGCACAGCACGTCGCCCACCGCAAACACGCCGGGGATGGCCGTCTGGAATTCGCGGTCCACAATTAAACAGCCGGTGTCGCTGATTTCCAGTTGCCCCTGTAAAAAGTCGGTAATCGGCTTGCCGCCTTGCAGGTAGATGAACGCCCCGCTTACAGTCAGGGTTTGTTCGCCCTGGCCGCGCAGCGCAAAGCGCACCGCTTCCACTTTGCCGCTGCCAATTACTTCACGCAAACTGGCGCCGGGGTAAAAGGTCACTTTGGGGTTGGCCAGCAGTTCATCAATGAGATGTTGGGGGGCTTTCAGTTCTGGCGTGGGGGAAAGAAAATGAACCACGCTGGCAAATTGCGTGAGGAAGAGGGCTTCTTCGATGGCTTCGTCGCTGTTACCGGCAACGACCACTTCCTGATTGCGGAAGAAAGCCCCATCGCAGGTGGCGCAATACGAAACGCCATGCCCTAGCAGTTCTTCTTCGCCTTTTACGCGCGTGCCGCGGCCCATCGAGCCAGTTGCAATGATGACGGCCCGCGCGGGGTATGCGCCATTGTTGCCAAACACTGTCTTGGGTTCTGATTGCAGCGCGACGCCGATCACTTTGTCGTTGACAAATTGTGCGCCAAACGAACGCGCCTGCTCACGCATGCGTTCCAGCAGTTCGGCGCCGCCAATTTCACCCGGCACGCCGGGGTAGTTGGCAATTTTAGAGGTAATGCCCAGCGCGCCGGTGGTCAGGCCTTTATCCAGCACCAGGGTTTTCAGCCCGGCGCGTGCGGTGTAGATGGCCGCCGTTGCCCCGGCTGGCCCACCGCCAATGATGACGACATCGTATGTATCGTTTGACGAATCGGGGAGGGAAAGTCCAAAGTCCATAAGCAGAATGCTCCTTACCGCTAAAGTGAAATATTACAGTGACTGGCATTCCAGCAAGGTTGCCGTCCTTTGGGTTTAGATGTGTCTGCGTTCAAAAAGTGGCATTGTAGCGTGCATTATGTCGTGGTGTTATGCCGCCTGCGTCATACTTTGATTGAATGTCCTTTTCTCTTGACCCAACCCCTTCAAATAGATAGAATCGCTCCAGATTGTTCTAAATGGAGCGAACACACCCGTGATTAAACTCAGTTACAGCACCTTTGGATTGACCAACCTGAACTTTCTTGATGCCATCGAGGTGGTTGATAAGGCCGGTTATCCTGGCATCGAGTTGGCTTTTCACCGCGACCAGTTCAATCCCTTTAACCTGACCGATGACTATCTGGATGAAATCAAGCGCCGCCTGAGCCGCCTGCGCGTCAAAGCAGCCTGTGTGGCCACGGCATCGCATTTCTTTACGCCTCAGCGCCCGCACGAACCTTCGTTGATGACGCTCGACCTGGCCGGGCGCAAACGCCGCATCGACCTCATCAAACGCGGCATTCGCGTAGCCCGCAAACTCGATGTGCCGCTGGTCACCTTTGGCAGCGGCTTCATCCGCGATGAGCATGTCAACAATCCTTTGGTCAACCCGCGCGATTTGCTGCTGGATAGCATTCACCAGTGCCTGAAGGAACTGCGCGAAGACGACGACATCACCCTGCTGATTGAGCCAGAACCCGGCATGTACATTGAAACGCTGGAACAGGGCATCAGCCTGGTGAACGAAATCGGTTCGCCGCGCTTTGGACTGCATCTCGACTTGAATCACAACTACTGTTCCGAAACGGATTACCTGGGCGCGCTGGCCAAAGCCGCACCGTACGCCAAATTTTTGCATGTTTCCGATTCTCAAGAGGGGTACAACCTCAAACTGGTGCGCTGGCACGACGACCTGCGCATGGATTTGGCTTTTGCCAATTACCTGATCTACTTCCCCGAAACGGCCGAATACCTGCTGGTAGATCCCCATCATCCCATTTACTTCTACGACGAATTGCCGTCTGCCGCGCAGAAGCAGCGCATAGAGCGTATTTTGGCATCGGTGAGCATCACCCAGCCCCCTGCGTTTGTGGATTACAACGGCTTGTATGCCGGGGCTTCCCCATTTGATAGCGAAATTTTTGTCTATCTCATCTCTGTGCCGGGCTTAAGTTACGACGTGCTGGAACGCGCCCGCCCCATCATCATCTACCTGCGCAGTACCCGCGATGCAACCGGCCGCCCGCTGATGGAGAAAATGGTGGCCAACACCCTCACTGGGGTTGTGCACTTCCACGAAATTCCTGGCGAAGGCACGATGGATTTTGCTGCCACCTTTGATACCTTGCGCCAGAATGGCTTCTCGGGCTATGCTTCGGTGGAACTGTATCACCACGTTGCCTCATGGGAGACCGCCCTGGAGGATAGTTTTACCTACCTCTCAAAGTTCACCGACCCCGCCTGAAATTTTCCTTGCGCCTGCACGCCCGCCGGCGCCCCCGGCGGGTGTTGATTTTGTCCCCAAATCATCTCAGAGGAGAGAAAGATGATAGACTATACCCAACTTGGATGGGACCCCGCCACGGTGGGCGAACTGGATCACCGCCAACTCAAAGCGCCGCACGTCAAATTGCGCTCGGCAATTCCCGGCCCCGATGGCGGCGTGGTGTATGCGGTAGACTTACGAATCAACCAGCCTAATTCGGTGTTCTTGTCTTCAACAGAAATGCACTCTTTTGAGCATTTCCTGCTGTGGGGCTTTCAAAAGTACATGCCTCACAACTTCATTTCCATTGGGCTGATGGGCTGTCAGACGGGCTTTTACCTCATTTTGTTCAATGAAGGCCGCGCCGATGTCATCATGGATGTTTACGAAAAAATCCTGCGCGATGTGTTGACTGCCGCCGAAGTGCCGTATGCCAACATTGCTCAATGTGGCAACTATAAAAATCACAGCCTTGAAATGGCCCAGGCGCTTGCCCGCCGCGTGCTGGATGCCAGAGACCGCTGGCGGCAAGTTGTGTAAGAGGTACGCCTCCCCATGAAAGCACGGCAAATTAAGTTTGACCATACGATCCAGTACCAGGTTATCACCACGGCCAACATCTTCCACCCGCAAAACTGGGCGCTGCTTTCCACCGGGCGCATTGAAGACGCCCGGCGTTTTGTGGTCGTAGATGCCGCTGTGGAGAGGCACTATGGCGACGCCATTCGCTCCTACTTTGAGCATCACCATATCGAGACGAAAATTATTGCTTTTCCTGGAGGTGAGGAACACAAAACGCTCGACCATTACCTTGCCATTGCTCGCCAACTCGATTCTTTCCCCATTCACCGCCGCGATGAGCCCATCATTGCCATTGGCGGCGGCGTCTTGACCGATCTGGTAGGTTTTGTAGCCGCCAGTTACCGGCGCGGTGTGCCCTACATCAAAGTGCCAACCACGCTCATGGGCTATGTGGATGCTTCTATTGGCATCAAAACAGGCTTTAATTTCGATAGTAATAAAAACCGTTTGGGGGCGTTTCACGCTCCGCAGATGGTTCTATTGGATAAGTCTTTCCTCATCACCCTGCCTCGCCGTCACTTGCTGAATGGGGTGTGCGAAATTATCAAACTGGCTGTTATCAAAGATGCGCCATTGTTTGACCTGCTGGAACGTTACGGCGCGCAATGCGTTGAATCGCATTTTCAGGATGAGCAGAGCAGTATCATCCTTGATCGCGCAATTGAAAGCATGTTGGAAGAACTGGAGCCCAATCTCTTTGAGGAAGACCTGGCCCGCAAGGTGGACTTTGGTCATACCTTTAGTTACGGGCTGGAAACTCGCCACGAGGCGCATCTTTTGCATGGCGAAGCGGTCTTACTCGATATTATGCTTTCTACACTCATCGCCCGCGACCGTCACCTGCTGACCGACGCCGAGGCTCAGCGCATTTTTCGCCTGGTTGAAACACTGGGCATTCACCTGGATGTCTCACTGCTCGATCCCCGCTCTTTGTACGCATCGCTGGTAGAGCGCACCTATCACCGTAATGGTTTACAGCGTGTGCCCATGCCGCATGGCATTGGCAATGGCATCTTTCTCAACGACATTCGCCTGGATGAAATTGATTCGGCTGTACACACTTTCAAGGAATGGATGAAAACCCCGCATGAAACCCTTTGAAAACGCTGACCAGATTGAAATCGAAAAATTCGACCGCGTCTCACAAATCTGGTGGGATCCCAAAGGTGAGATGGGAACGCTGCATACCATCAACCCTTTGCGCACGCAGTTCATCATGGAAAAACTGACTACACCCAATCCACGCATTCTCGACGTGGGATGCGGCGGCGGAATCTTATCTGAAGCCCTGGCGAAAGCCGGGGCGCAGGTGACTGGGCTGGATCTCTCCGAGCCATCGTTGCAGGTGGCTCGGGCGCATGCCCAAAGCCAGGGTCTATCCATTGATTATCGCTATGAAAGTGTGCACGACCTGGCCCACGAACAGGCAGGTGCGTTTGATGCAGTGGTGTGCATGGAAATGCTCGAACATGTGCCTGATCCGGCGCGTGTGGTGGCTTCGTGTGCCCAGGCCCTCAAACCGGGTGGACATGCCTTCTTTTCCACCATCAACCGCACGCCCAAAGCCTTTTTGTTTGCCATAGTTGGCGGCGAGTATATTTTGCGCCTTTTGCCGCGCGGTACGCACCGCTATTCCATGCTCATCCGTCCGGCCGAACTAAAGCAGTGGGCCGCTCAGGCTGGTTTAGCGTTCGTTCGCCTGTCCAGTCTCATCTACAACCCCTTTACGCGCAAGTTCAAGGTAACGCCGGGTGTAGAAGATGTCAACTACTTTGTGCACTTTCGCAAGGCAATGTAAGGATGGGTGAAGGCAGTACGTTGACGATTGCCCGGAACGAAAATTCATTACGGAGAAGCACCTTATGAAACGCTTTTGGGCTCTTTCTCGCACAACACATGGTGTTTTGGATCTGGCAGCCCCCGGTTTTGTGGCGCTCTTGCTGTTGGGAGATTTTCCCTCCTTATGGACAATTGCGCTCTCGCTATTTACGGCGTTTGCTGCTTATACAGCCATTTATGCGCTCAATGACCTGGTTGGCATTGCCGTAGACCGTCAAAAATTTGAGGGTGGCATCAACGCCGGATATTCTGTCGAAGCCTCAGAACTGCGTCATCCTTTGGCGCAAAATGCGCTGAGTGTGAAAAGCGGTATAGCCTGGTTTTTGGGGTGGTTTGTGGCGGCGCTAATTGGCTCTTACATCCTCAATCCGTTCATTGTAATCATTTTGCTGGCCGCCGCTGTGCTCGAAGTGGTTTACTGCCTGCTCCTCAAAGTCACTTACTGGCGCACCCTGGTCAGCGGGCTGGTGAAATCTAGCGGGCCGATTGCTGCTGTGTACGTTGTCAACGCTGATCCGCCGTTAGAAGCCGTTTTGCTGGTGCTGGCATGGGTATTCTTTTGGGAAATTGGTGGACAGAACATTCCAGCCGATTGGAATGATACGGAAGAAGACCGCCGCGTCAATGCCAAGACGATCCCACTACAGTTAGGATCACGCACGGCCGGCGTTCTGGTTTTGGTAACGCTTACGCTTACTGTGCTGGTTAGTTTGTTCTTGCCGCGCATTTCGCCGCTGGCATTGGGTTGGCCCTATCTGTTGCTGAGCGGGCTGGCTGGGGTTTTCCTGCTCCTCAAACCGGGCTGGGACCTTTATCGTCATCGCGAGGAGGGCCGCCGCGCTGCCCGGTTGTTCGATAGCGCCAGTTATTACCCTATGGCGCAGATGATCATAATTGCGCTGTTTATTGTGATAACGTATGCGCTGCGCTAATCCATGCTGCGTAAGCGTGTTGGAAGAAGGCAAGAAGGGCTGCCCATGCGGGCAACCCTTCTGCTTTTTGACGGCCTGGGCAGGACGAGGCCGTCTGGCGAAAAGTGGGGGAATGGAGGTAGGGATGGTTACTTGCAGGGCGCTTTCAGGTCAACAGTGATGCGGCTGGCCTGCCACACTGTCCCAGAGATGGCACCCTGGGCGCTGATCTGGTCGCCAATTTTCAAATCGGCAAACGTAATCACTGTTGTGGTTGTGCCATCGCTGGACAGGAAGCGGGTGGAGGCGGTGGTAGTCAGCACAACAGCCTGCCCAACATAGGCTTTGGCAGCGCGGTTGCCATTGCGAATTTCGACAGTGACGGTTTGTGCCGTCGCATCCAGCGCGGTAATTTTGCCCACCAGGGTGAATTTTGGGGTCGATTTCCCCAGCGGGAGGGGCGGCGCGGCCAGGGCCGGGGTTGCCAGCGCCAGGGTGAGCATCGCAGCCAGAACAGCAAAAAAGATTTTCTTCATAGGCTGTTTCTCCTTTCTACCCAATATGACGCAAAAGATACCTGACAGATATGCTCATGAAAGACGTAACTTTCTGTGAGTTTTTGTGACAATATAAGTGACACCCTCTAAGCCGTATCCTGGTTCTGATTTTCGCGTCATCATGAGTAGAAAGATGGATTCCCAAACCGATGCCGAGTTACTTCGCCTGGCCCGGGCTTATGACCGGGCAGCGCTGACGGCAATTTACGACCGCTACAATCAGCCATTGTATTACTACGCCCTGCGTTTACTGGGCGACCCCAACCTGGCTGAAGACTGTGTAGCGGAAACGTTTGCACGTTTCTTGAAGGCCGTCCGTAACGGTGGCGGGCCGGAAAATTACCTGAAGGCTTATCTTTATCGCAGCACCCACAACTGGATTAGCGATTACTATCGCCGACAGCCGCCGCCAATGCTGGAACTGGACGATAAACTGACCGAAACCATGAACGATGACCCTTTAGAAATCACCGACGCGCATATCACCCAGCAGCGGGTGCGCCATGCGTTGCGCATGCTCACCCCCGATCAACGTCAGGTCATCTATTTGCGTTATGTAGAAGGCTGGGAACTCGACGAAGTGGCCCGAGTCATTCAAAAGCCGGTGGGCGCCGTCAAGTCCTTACAGCACCGCGCTCTTGCGGCTCTGCAAAAAATGTTGAACCCGGAATCATCCGCTGCTCATGGTAATTATGAATTCGAACAAGTCATCTCTTGATCCTACACTTGCTCAGGCGCTGGATAGTTTGCGTCAGGTGCCGCCGCGCAATCCCGCTGTTGCAGACGCCCGGCGTAGCGCTTTTTTAGCCCAGTTGGAAAAATTGCCGCCACCCGTATCTGCGCCCTGGTATGGTCGTCTTACTGAGTGGAAAACAGCCTTTACCCAATTCCTCGCTGTGCCACGAAAGGAGAAACGACCTATGTTCAACTTGCTCATGACCTTCCTGCTTGTTGTTGGGGTGGCGTTTGGCAGTGGCAGCGCTGCCCTGGCCGCTGCCCAAACCAGCCTGCCAGACGAAACCCTCTACCCGCTCAAGACCTGGAGTGAAGATGTCCAGTTCCAGTGGACGGAGAGCACCCAGGCGCGGTTGGAATTGCTCTTGCAGTTCCAGGCACGCCGGATGGAAGAAATTCGCACCATGCTGCAGAACGGCCAGGTTCCCCCTCAGGCGGTGTTGACGCGCGCGCAAACCCAGGCCGAACAAGCCCTGCGCCTGGCGGCCAGTCTGCCGCCCGAACAAGCCGCGCAGGCCCTGTTGCGGGTGCAAGCCCAACTGCAACAGCATATCCAGGTGATGACCGAATGGCGTCTGCCTGATCAGGCCAACCCGGCTCTGGTGCAAGTCCAGGCTCAGATGCGCGCCATGCTTACCGAGCGCATGCAACTGGCCGGGCAGGGTGCGGAAGACCCGCAATGGCTGCGCGAGCAACTGCGCATTCGCGAACAGTTACGCCTGCAAGAACAGGACTGCACATCGCCCGACTGCCTGCAATACCAGAACCAGTACCAGAATCAAAACGGCGCGGGCAACCCCGCGAATAACCCCAGCCCCGCGGGCGGCAACCCCTGGGCCGTTGGAACGCCCACACCAGGCTCTGGCTATGGCCCTGGCGGGTCGCAAAACCCC
>FQKF010197891.1_pt1 | contig 10267 bp, 12 predicted proteins | sample 1504521 | NCBI WGS metagenome assembly FQKF01 (sample SAMEA4475357, study PRJEB15587) | soil metagenome | biome: Soil; feature: Field | place: India | collected 2015-03-11 | depth 0 m
TAAGTGGTTATAGTTCTGACATAATCTTTGAAAGAGGTATTGTTGAAAAAGAGATTGAATATCTTTCAAAACCAATTTCTCCAATCGTTCTATTACAAAAGGTAAAGGAAGTGTTTTCAAAAAGATGAGAAATTGATTTTCTTTATGGAGCAATCAAATTGTTCATTTTTGTTTTATAGTGATATAATTTTTTCAGTATTTCAGAAGGGGTAACAAATGAGAGTAATAATTGTTGGTGCTGGAGAAGTAGGATATCAGATTGCAAAGTTTCTCACCTATGAAGGTGTGGATGTTGTAATTATTGATAGAGACGGAAACAAGCTGAGAAGAATTTCTGAAGAACTTGACATTGCCACGATAGAGGCTGAGGGAAGTGACCCATCTGCCTTTAAAGAAGCAGGAGCAGATAAAGCAGACTTATTGCTTGCTGTAACAAATAGCGATGAAACCAATATGATTGCTTGCCTTCTTGGTAAGGCAATGTTTAATATAAAGCGTAAAATAGCAAGAATCAGAAATCCTGATTACTTTTTCAATAAAGAACTTCTTGGAAAATCAAATCTTGACATTGATCCTGCTATCAATCCTGAGCTTGAAGCAGCAGAGGCAGTGGCAAGACTAATAGAAAATCCCTTTGCCAGTGAAGTAATAGGATTTGAACAGGGTAAGATAATGGTTATAGGATTTAAGATTCCTAAAGAAAGTCCTGTAAATGGGAAAAAATTAAAATCTATTAGAGCCCTATTAGATAAAGACCTGATAGTTGGTGTAATAGAGAGGGACGAGAATGTTAAAATTCCCACGGGAGATGATATTTTGCAGGAAGGAGACATAGTTTATATGCCTATTCCCAGGGAACAGATACAGGAAGTTGCTCAGAGTCTTGGAGTTCAGTCCAATCCATCGAGAAAAATTATGATACTTGGTGGCGGAAGAATTGGTTACTACATAGCAAGCAAAATGGAAAACAAAGGAGATATAAAAATAATTGAGAAAAATTCTGAAAGATGTAAATTTTTAAGTAAACATCTTGGTAAAACATTGGTTCTCCATGGAGACGGGGCAGATAAACAGCTTTTAATTGAGGAAAATATAAGCAATATGGATACCTATATTGCTTGTTCAAATAATGATGAATTAAATATCATGGCATCGCTTCTTGCAAAAAAGCTTGGCGCAAAAAAGGTAATCTCCCTTGTAAACAGAACAGATTATGTGCCACTTGCCCATAATCTCGGAATACAGTCAGTTCTAAGCCCCAGACTTATTACGGCGAGCATAATTTTAAGATATCTAAGAAGAGGAGAAGTTATCTCATTAACTGCGATAGCGGAAAATAAAGCGGAGATAATGGAAATAGAAGTTTCCAAGAATGCCTCAATATCTGGTAGAACATTAAAAGAAGGCTTTTTCCCAAAAAATTCCATTCTTGGAGCTATTATAAGAGGCGATAGAATCATAATTCCTTCTGGTGAGGATGTTATAAAAGAAAAAGATAAACTGATAATTTTCACTCTTAAAGACTCCATAAAGGAAGTGGAAAAACTTCTCACATGAATTTCAAAACGGTTTTCAACATTGTTGGCATAATCCTTATCATCTTGTCGATTTTTATGCTTTTACCAATAGGTGTTTCAATTATAAATAAATCCTCAGATTTATCAGCCATGATTTTTTCCTTTTTATTTACCTTTTTCTCTGGAACAGTAATGCTTGCTATAACTAAGCAATACCGGAATGAAGACCTCATGTATAGAGAATCTTTTATGACAGTAACGCTTTCGTGGTTACTTGTAACGTTCTTTGGTTCACTGCCATATATTTTTACAGGTTCTGTGAGTTCCTTTACCGATGCTTTTTTTGAGGCAATGTCAGGGTTTACAACCACTGGAGCAACTATTTTCGCAGATGTGGAGAGTCTACCAGCAGGGCTGCTCTTCTGGAGAAGCATGACACAGTGGATAGGTGGAATGGGAATAATTGTATTTGCTCTTGCTGTATTGCCTATAATTGGAACAGGTGGTATGCAGCTTTTTAAAGCAGAAGTTCCGGAAATAAGTGTTGATAAACTAAGACCTCGAATTATTGATACAGCGAAGGCATTATGGTTGATTTATGCTGGGCTTACATTTCTAATAGTGCTTCTCTATATGATAGCAGGTATGGATTTATATGACGCTGTGTGCCATGCCTTTACTACAATTTCAACGGGTGGATTTTCAACAAAAAATGCAAGTATTGGTTATTTTGATAGCCCTTTCATGGATTATGCTGTAAGCATAGGAATGTTTCTTGGAGGAATTAACTTTGCCCTTTACTTTTATTTTATGCGAGGGAATTTCAATATATTTTTTAAAAACGCTGAGTTCCGATTCTATTTCTTAGTGATTTTTATAACCATATTATTGGTAACCTTTAATCTTTGGCTTTATAGTTATAAGTCTCCTTTTGATTCTTTGAGATATTCTGTTTTTCAGGTTGTTTCAATAATTACCACAACAGGATATGCTACTGCAGACTATCTGAAATGGAGTTCCTTCTGTCAGTTAGTTTTATTAATCATAATGTTTTTTGGAGGAATGATAGGGTCAACTGGCGGTGGAATCAAACAGGTAAGAGTTTATCTTATGATAAAACAAATATTTAGAGAGTTTTATCAGCTAATACATCCAAGGGCTGTATTAGCTTTAAAACTTGATGATAAGTTCCTTACCAAAGAAACTCTTGGTAGTATATGGGGTTTTGTTTTTCTTGCCTTGTTTTTATGTGTTGTTGCTAGTATTGCCATGACTGCTACAGGTCTTGATATAATAACTTCTCTTTCTACAGTGATATCCGCAATGAACAACGTGGGGCCTGCTTTGGGAGAAGCTGGTCCTGCTGGTAATTATTCATCTATTCCACCTCTGGGTAAATGGATACTAATTTTCTGTATGCTCTCAGGAAGGCTTGAGTATTATACCGTTCTTATACTTTTAACTCCTGCTTTTTGGAAGAGATAGTTTCACACTTTACTGCTTTTTCTGACAGGAATATATTCAACCGACTGTCTTACAGGCTGTGGATAAAGATTCATAAGGAGCATTATTTCCTTAGGCATATTTGTTGAAACTGGAAGCCCTATAGATTTTGCTTCCTCTACACTAATAGGATAGTCATGGGTCCATTTGCCTGATACAAGAATATCGGCAATTTCAAGGGCTTTTTCTTGTGGGTGGCTTCGAGATACAATTTCTATTATTGTTTCTCGCATTTGTTTTATTGCTTTCTCTGCTTGGTCAGCAAGAATAAGGGTGTTGTCATCAATTTCACTGATTGGTTTTTTTTGAACAACGTTGAGAATCGAAACAGCAGACATTTGACCTAATTGGGGGTCAAGGGGACCAAGCACTGCATGTTCACATATAACAATCTCGTCTGCAGAGAGAGCAATCAGAGTTCCACCTGACATGGCATAATGGGGTACAAACACGGTAACTTTACCTTTATGTCTTGAAAGTGCCCTTGCAATCTGGGTTGCAGCAATTGCAAGACCCCCAGGCGTATGGACTACAAGGTCAATGGGCATTTCATTATCGGTCATATGTATAGCTCTCAGAACTTCTTCAGAGTCATTGATATCTATAAATCTCATAATAGGAAAACCAAGGAAACTCATGGTCTCCTGTCTATGAACTAAAAGAATCACCCGACTTCCTCTTTGTTTTTCAATCTCGGCTATAAGTTTCATGCGGGCGTTTTCAAGAAGCCTCTGCCTGATTACGGGCTGAATAGCAATTATAATCAGAAAAATCCAGAAAAAAATTGTTGGGTCAAAGTGCATATTTTACCCCCCTCCTCTGTTTTTCTGTTAAAATTATAACATTATCTATTAAATTTTGGTGGAACACATACTATGACTAAACTTATTATCAGATGGCAAAGACTCGTTGATAGCGCCACTACTTGTCCAAGATGTAGCGGTACTGAAATGGAGATTGAAAAAGCATTTTTAAAGCTTAAAGAAGCTTTCAAGCATCTTGATATAGAAGTTATTTTAGAAAAATATGAATTAAATCAAGATGAATTTAAGAAAAATCCTTTGGCTTCGAATTCTATATTAATTAATAATAAATCTCTTGAGGAATGGATTGATGCAGAGATAGGAAGGTCGCGATGTTGTAGTGTTTGTGGTGATGAGGATTGTAGAACAATTCAGATGAAAGGGCAGATATATGAGACAATTCCTGAAAGTCTTATAATAAAAGCGAGTTTAATTGTCGCATCTGAGTTATTTTCTGTAAATAAAGAGCTTCAGTTCTTAAGCTTAAAAAAATAGATTTTCCTGAATGTTCCACGTGGAACATTCCTATTTAAAAGGCATAAATAATCTAAATTTGGAAATATTAGCTCAGTTTTTGTAAACTGAATAAATATCAATTACCTAGGAGGATGACAATGCAAATTCAATATGCTGAAAGAATAAGAACTCTTCCGCCCTATCTTTTTGCTGCCATTGACAAAATGAAAAAAGAGTCTCTTGCAAGAGGTGCAGATTTAATTGATTTGAGCATTGGTGACCCTGATATCCCCACGCCAAAGCACATAGTAGAGGCTATGAAAAAAGCTGTGGAGAATCCAGAACATCACCGATATCCAAGCTATGAAGGAATGCTAAGCTACAGGCAAGCAGTTGCGAGGTGGTATAAAAGGAGATTTAATGTAGAACTTGACCCTGAAAAAGAGGTTCTCTCTCTAATTGGCTCAAAGGAAGGGATTGGTCATATTCCTTTAGCATTCGTTGATCCGGGGGATGTTGTCTTGGTTCCCTCTCCAGGTTATCCCGTGTATCCTGTGGGAACAAAGTTTGCAGGAGGTATCCCTTATTTTATGCCTCTCAAAGAAGAAAACCACTTTTTGCCTGATCTAAAATCAATTCCTGAAGACATATGCAAGAAGGCAAAGTTAATGTTTATTAATTACCCGAATAATCCAACTTCAGCAGATGGAACATCTGATTTTTATAAGGAAGTTATTGATTTTGCAAATAAATATAATATTATTGTATGCCACGATGCTGCTTATTCAGAGGTTTACTATGAAGCAAGGCCCATAAGTTTTATGGAAATTGAAGGCGCTAAGGAAGTAGGTATCGAGTTTCACTCTCTTTCCAAAACATACAATATGACAGGATGGAGGATAGGATATGCTGTTGGAAACAGGGATATTCTTGCAGGACTTGGGAAGGTAAAGACCAATCTTGACTCAGGCGTTTTTCAGGCAATTCAGGAGGCAAGTATAGTTGCTCTTGATACAGATGATAGCATTCTTAAAGACATAAGGGATATATTTAAGGAGAGAAGAGATATTCTCTATGAGGGGCTAAGATTAAGGGGCTTTGAGGTTAAAAAACCTAATGCCACATTCTATCTTTGGGTGAAAGTTCCACGTGGAACAAACTCTATAGACTTTGTTGGTAAGCTTCTTAAGGAGGCGGAGGTTCTCTGTACGCCAGGAGTTGGTTTTGGTGAGCATGGTGAGGGATATATAAGATTTGCCCTAACTCAATCTAAAGAAAGAATTAAGGAAGCAGTGGAAAGAATCGGGAGGCTTAGTCTATGATAAAAACTCTTACTGTTAAGACTTCATCAAGGGAAGAGTTTGTTGATATAAGAGCAGAGGTTGAAAAGATTGTAAAGGATTCGGGAATAAGAAACGGAGTTTGTTATCTCTATGTTCCCCATACAACAGCAGGTATAACCATAAACGAAGGTGCTGACCCTTCTGTAAAAAAGGATATTCTCAATGCACTAAAGAAGATTGCACCCTATGGTGCAGGTTATGCTCACATGGAAGGAAATGCTGACAGTCATATAAAAACTACTCTGGTGGGTTCATCGGTTAATATATTTATAGAGGGTGGTAGACTGATTTTAGGACAGTGGCAAAGTATTTTTTTCTGTGAGTTTGACGGTCCAAGAACAAGAAAAGTTTACATAAAAATAATCAAAGAGGAGGAATAATGTTAAATATTAATGCAATAGCTCCTGAGGAGCTAACACTTGAAACAAAATTTAAGTTTCGTTGTTATCCTGGGATATCCTGCTACAAAAGTTGCTGCAAAAATATAGATATCATGCTTACACCCTATGATATTATGAGGCTTAAGAACAGATTTGGTATATCTTCAGGTGAATTTTTAATGAAATATACCTATGTTTTTGTTGATCCAAAAAGTGGATATTCCTTTGTATTTCTTAATAAAAAGGATGATGAAGAAAAAACTTGTCCTTTTCTATGTGAGGCGGGATGTTCAGTCTATGAAGACAGACCTGCCACATGTAGGTATTATCCTATAGGACAAGCATCGCTTAAGAAATTTGACCTCACAGATGGCATTACAGAGGAACATTACTTTTTTGTTAAAGAGCCTCATTGTAAAGGCTTTGAAGAAGATAAGGAATGGACAGTTGATGAATGGAGAAAGGATCAAGGAGTTGATCTTTATGACGATATGAACAGGGGTTGGCGTGAACTTTTCTTTACAAAAAATCTTAAAGCAGAAAAGCTTGATGATAAAAAGCAGAGAGCTTTCTATACGGCATGCTATGATATTGATGCATTCAGAAGATTTGTATTTGAAAGCAAATTTCTTGATGTTTTTGATGTTTCACAAGAAACGATAGATAAAATTAAAAAGGATGAAACAGAACTTTTAAATTTTGCTTTTGATTATGTGAAATTTTTATTGATGATAAAGGAAACTTTGAAATTAAAAAATAAATAACCTAATTTTATAAAAATTACTTACCTTTTTTAAGAACACCTGTTAAGGGTTTTGTAATTGTTTTGAGGGGAGAAGTTATTGTTTTCCCAACTTCTTCCGTGATTTGTTTTTTTATTACAGATTCCAGGTCATTTTGAAGATTATCCCATTGTCCCCAAATGTTAAAGGGCAAAACTATCTCCTCTTTTTTCTTTAAAAGCTCTATTAGTAAAGGTGCGCTTATGCCCATTAAAAAACCCTTTGACTCTATCTCTACTTCCCTTGCTTTTAAGACAGAAGGAGCTTTTACATACCCCTTGTTTATTGAAAAATCTGAATCTAAACTAAGAATTCCCCTTTTTACTTTAACATCTCCACTCATGTAAGGTCTTATAACTTTGATATTTAAATCTTTAATTTTTACTTCTCCTTTTATTTGCTGTTGGGGAAAAGTTCCTTCTGATTTTATTGTTAAATTTCCACCATCGCTAAATTTAGCTAAAGCATAGATTAATGGATTGCCAGTCTGTAAAATTGAGTTACTGCTCTTAATAGATAAATTAACATCAGTTAATTTTATATAAGACCCTTTGACTTCATCCTGGAGTATAATAACTCCACTAATTGATTCTAATTCCTTTACTGTAATTTTTATAGAGCTTTTTTGAGTTTCCACTGCACTAAATAGTGGGGGTAATTGCCATTGTCCTTTTTTATTCTTTATCAAATATAAATGAGGAGATCCAATCTTATTTCTTTTATTTCCACTTGTTTTCTTAATAAAGGGAAAAAATATAACTTTAACTTAAGTTCTTTTATTTTAAGAAACTCTAAACCAGAGGCTGTTTTTATAGAAACGCCAGATGCATTAATGTGGTTCCACTTTACATTTACTTTTTCTATTGAGATATTTTCTCCGAGGGATTGTTCTATTTTTTCCTTTACAAAGGTGTCAAAGGGAAAGAAAAAATATACTGCAATTATTGATATTGCAACCATCAAAAGTATACCAATGATGATTCTTTTTTTCATTATGTGCTCTCCATATTAGAATAAAGTGCTTTTAATTGACCACAAGCAGCGAGAATATCTTTACCTTTACTTTTTCTTATAAATACAGAAAACCTTTTTGATATCAGAATATTTTGAAACTTAATTATTACCTCTTCGTCAGGTCTTTCTAAATTAGAACCTTCCCATGGATTAAAGGGAATAAGGTTTATTTTTGAGGGGATACCCTTTAATAGTTGAGAGAGTCTAAAGGCATCCTCCTCTGAGGTGTTGATATTTTTAAACATTACATATTCAAAGGTAATTCGAAATCCTTGCTTGAGAGGATATTCTCTAAGTGTTTTTATAAGCTCATTTAGGGGATATTTTTCATTTATTGGCATCAAATAGCTTCTTGTTCTATCATCTGTTGCATTCAATGAAATAGCGAGTTTTACAGGTGGTGCTTTATAAGGCATTTTTTTAATTGCAGGAATTATTCCAGAGGTGGAAATGGTAATTCTGCGAGGTGAAAAATTAAGCATTTTTTTAAATCTCCACAATGCCTCAACAACATTATCAAAGTTAAGAAGAGGTTCTCCCATGCCCATAAATACAATATTTGTGATCTTTTTGTCTTCCCTTTCTAAAAGTTTGCTAACTTGAATGAATTGATCTAATATCTCCCAAGAGAACAGATTTCTTCTGAAGCCAATTTTACCAGTAAGACAGAACTTACACTTAAGTGGACAGCCAACTTGACTTGATATGCAGAGAGTTAGTCTGTCTTTATCCGGAATAAGAACACTTTCTATTTTTTCCTCATCTTCAAGTTTCCAAAGGAATTTTTCTGTACCATCGGTGCTTTCTTTTCGCTCAATTAGTTCTATATTGCCGATATAATATTTCTCTGACAGGGATTCTCTTAGGGTTTTTGAAAATTCTGTGATTTCATCTATAGAATTGACGAATTTTTTATAAATCCACTGAATTAATTGTTTTGCTCTATAAGAAGGTTGAGAATGGGTTTTTAGTATTCTATCGATTTCTTCAGCTTCATATTTTTTTAAGTTTTCTTTATGCATTATTAGTATTGAAATTCAGGCAAAGGGACATTTAATCGGGTGAGATAATTTCTGAGATAACCACAAACGGCTTCGGGATTATCAATTAAGACAAAATAATTTAAATCATCAAGATTGATAGCTCCTATTGAGTGAGGAGAGGTTTTAAGCCAATCTATTAGACCTTTCCAGTATTCAGAGCCGTATAGGACGATGGGGAACGATTGAATCTTATTAGTCTGCACAAGAGTTAAAGCTTCGAAAAGTTCGTCAAAGGTTCCGTATCCGCCTGGAAAGATGATAAATCCTATAGAGTATTTTATAAACATGAGCTTTCTTACAAAAAAGTATCTAAAATTGAGGGATATATCAAGATATTTATTAGGTTGTTGTTCATGGGGGAGAGATATATTTAATCCTATTGATTTACCTTTACCAAGCTTGGCTCCCTTATTTGCTGCTTCCATAATTCCTGGTCCTCCCCCAGTAATAACAGAAAAACCACATTTACTCAGAGCTTTTGCAACTTTGAATGCTTCTTGATAGTAAAAGCTTTCCTCTGTCATTCGGGCACTTCCAAATATGGAAACAGCAGGTCCTATTCCATGAAGAGTTTCAAAGCCCTCTACAAGCTCAGATTGAATTCTAAATACTCTCCATGTATCTGATGATTTAAAATCCTCTATCATCCTCATCCTCTAAAATACGTGTTCTGATTAAGGCTATAAGGGCTGAATGAGGTACAATAAGATATTTTTTTTCCTCGAACTCTATTTCCAATGCAGCATCCTTAAGAAAAAAGGCATAATCTCCTTCTTGTGCTTGAAGTGGAATATATTTAATTGTTTCCATGTTTTTTTGTCTCCATGGTTCTTCCAATATAAGGGAAGGGTCATTTACTGGATAGCCAGGTCCAACTTTTATAATTCTACCTGACATTATTTTATCTTTCTCTTTAACTGTAGGAGGCAAAAAAAGTCCTGAGGTGGTTTTGTCAATCTTTTCATCGGGTTCTATAAGGACTCTGTCGCCTACTATTATTAATTCTCGCTTTGTCTTCATTTGCTCCTTTTATTATCAGACAAAAAGTACCGAATAATATCCCTCAGTAATATTATTAACTACACTTGGTAAAACCACAACTGTGGCATATAGCACAGCCTTCTTCATAGGATAGACTGCCTCCACATTCAGGGCAAGCCCCGTAGTGAACTGCTTCTAAATTGGATTTCTGATAGGATTCTTCGGGATGAGTAGTTTTATTTTCTTGTTTTTCAATTAGTTGAACTTTAGCTTCTCTAATTTCTGATTCAATAGCTTTTGCAATGGCATCGGAACAACTTGTAATTTTCCCATTGCTTGACCATACTGGTGAGTGGCAGGATATTCCCTTAAGCTGTTTTACTATTTCTTGTGGTTCAATGCCGCTTCTTAAAGCAAGAGAAATAAGTCTTCCAATTGCTTCTGC
>FQKF010045596.1_pt1 | contig 10257 bp, 9 predicted proteins | sample 1504521 | NCBI WGS metagenome assembly FQKF01 (sample SAMEA4475357, study PRJEB15587) | soil metagenome | biome: Soil; feature: Field | place: India | collected 2015-03-11 | depth 0 m
CTGACCATAATTGTTTTGTCCCGCAGACCAGAGAATGTTATCAGATGCCAACACCATAGAATAATTAGCCTTAGCAGCCACCATAGGTAAAGAACTGGTTGCCTGGCTTGTTGCAGAAGAATCACTGTTCCCACCAGATGGTGTTTGTGCACACGAGACAAAAAAACTGATTGTCAAGATAGCTATAGAAATAAACATCAAACTTCTTGCTTTCATATATAACCTCCTATCTTAACTCCTCCCACTTTTTCATAAAATTTTAGACATTACCTAAAATCTTTTGTAAAAATTTTATCAGAAGAAGCTAAAAATTATATCATACTTTTGGTATGATTTTTTAAAAAAATTTTTTTGGAAGAGTTTTTTGGAGGAAACTTTTTTCAGGAAGAAAAGTTATACTAAAAAATAAATTTATATTGACTAAAATATGATAATTTTGTATAATATTACATACGCACTATAGTGCATAAATGGAGGTTAAAATGGCTAAAAAACTTGAAGGTAGAAGAGTTCTTATTACTGGAGCTTCGAGGGGTATAGGTTATACTACAACAAGGCTTTTTCTTAAAGAAGGGGCAAGTGTAATTGGTGTGGGAAAAGATGAAACAAGGCTTAAAGATGCCTCAAAAGAGTTTGAAAAATATGGAGATTTCACCTATGTTGTAGCAGATTTAAGTAAAAAAGGGTTTGAAAAGAATATTATTAATATAGTAGAAAAGAAATGGAATGCTTTAGATATTCTTGTAAACAATGCAGGTGTAATGCTTGCTTATGGAGGGTTTCTTGATGATAAAGATGGAATTATTGAAGAAACATTTCAGGTTAATTTATTTGCACCATACTACCTTGTAAAAGCTATGGTTCCTTTTCTCCTCAAAGGAAAAGAGCCAAGAATAATAAATGTAAGTTCAGGAGCAGGTCAGTTCGATGCCTTAAAACTTACTGATATCGCAAGTTACAGAGTAAGTAAATTTGCTCTAAATGGCTTTACCATACTCCTCTCTAATGAACTGAAAGGCAAGATTTCAGTAAATGCACTTGATCCGGGCTGGGTAAAAACAGATTTGGGTGGGAATCAAGCACCGGGAGACCCAGAAGATTCAGCAAAAGGTGCGTTAGCTATTGCCACTCTACCATTTGAGATAAGTGGAAAATTCTTTAAAGATGGTAAGGAAATTCCTTTTTAAGGCAAAAAGACCTGCTTAAAAGCAGGTCTTTTTATTACTTTATAGGCAATTTTTCAAGAGCCTTTTTGACTTCATCATCATGGTATTCATAATCTTCAAGTTTACCATCAAGATAAAGTTGATAAGAAGAAAGATCAAAGAAACCATGCCCAGAAAAGTTTACAAGAATAGTTTTTGCCTTTCCTTCCTCTTTTGCTTTTATAGCTTCATCAATAGCAGCTTTAATCGCATGGGTAGTCTCAGGAGCTGGAACAACTCCTTCAGTTCTTGCAAAAAGTAATCCAGCTTCAAAAACTTCCTTTTGATAATAAGCCCTTGCCTCTACAAGTCCCTGTTTAACAACTGCACTTACAAGTGGAGCCATACCATGATACCTTAAACCGCCAGCATGTATTGAAGGTGGCATAAAGGTATGACCAAGTGTAAACATCTTTAAAATCGGTGTCATTCCCGCAGTATCACCATAATCATAAGCATAAGCACCTTTTGTAACTGTTGGACAGGCTTTTGGCTCAACAGCTATGACTTTTATATTTTTATTTTCTTGAATTTTATCCATTAAAAATGGAAAAGACATACCAGCAAAATTACTACCGCCACCAATACAACCTATAACGACATCCGGATAAACACCAACAGATTCCATTTGCTTTTTTGCCTCAAGACCAATTATAGTCTGATGGAGCATTACATGGTTTAATACACTTCCAAGTGCATAATTTGTATCCTTTCTTGAAGCCGCTTCTTCAACAGCCTCACTGATTGCTATACCAAGACTTCCGGGATTATCTGGATCCTCAGCAAGCACTTTTTTACCAAACTCTGTAAGATTACTCGGGCTCGCAATACATTCAGCACCCCATGTTGCCATAATCTGTTTCCTTGCTGGCTTCATATTAAAACTTGCCTTAACCATATAAACTCTGACATTTACACCAAACAAAGCTCCAGCTAAAGCAAGTGCACTACCCCACTGACCTGCACCAGTTTCAGTGGTAAGTCTTGTAATTCCCTCTTTTTTATTGTAATATGCCTGAGGAATAGAAGTATTTGGTTTATGAGAACCTGCAGGAGAAGCTCCTTCATATTTATAATAAATTCTGGCTGGTGTTCCAAGTAATTTCTCAAGATGAATCGCCCTGAAAATTGGAGTAGGCCTCCATCTTGCATAAACATCAAGCACCTCTTCAGGAATATCAATCCACCTTTGGGTTGACATTTCCTGTTCAATTAAAGCCTTTGGGAATATGGCTTCCATTGCAGAAGGATTTAAAGGTTTTCCATCAGGACCAAGCGGAGGATCGAGTGGCACTGGTAAATCTGCCTGAATATTATACCATTTTTTCGGCATATCCTTTTGCAACAAATCAATCTTTTGAATTTCCATACTATCTCCTTTAATTTAATTAACAATAAAATAAGGGTTGCCCAGATAAATGGACAGCCCATATTCCCCCATTATACAAAAGTAAAAAAAATCATAAAAAATATATTTCTTTATTTGAAAGAAGCGATTGCATCTGCCTCGCTATCATAAATATCGAAAAAGCTTGTAAGTTTTGTCAATTCAAAAACTTTTCTTACTGAAGCATAAACATTAATTAGCTTCAAAGCTCCCCCAACCTTCTTAAGGTTTGATAAACTGGAAATTAAAACACCAATACCTGAGCTATCAATGTAAGTAACCTTATCGAGGTTGATGATAATATTTACCTTATTCTTATTCATCTCATCCTTGATCTTTTCTTTAATTTCAGGTGCATTATAGAGATCGATTTCCCCTGTAATATCAAAGATTACAATCTCACCAGCCTCTCTTCTGTTTATTTCCATAAAATCCTCCTGTTAAATTTATGTTTACTTCATTTTTAAAACAAGAACCGTTTCATCATCATGTTGCGGTGCTGTCCCGGTAAACAACTTAATAGCTTCAATAATTTTATTACATATATCTCTTGCAGTTTCTCTCTTATTCTGTTTTATAACTTCCTTAAGCCTATCATAGCCAAACTCTTCATGTTTTATATTCATTGCTTCTGTTATTCCATCTGTGTAAAGAATGGCTATGTCTCCCTTTTCCATTATTGTATAGTTCTGCCCATACTCAACACCACTCATAATACCTATAGGCATTCCTTCTGAGTCAAGAAACTCAAATTCATCTGTTTGTGCTCTATAAAGTATCAAAGGACAATGTCCCGCATTTGTATAACTCATTATACCTTTTTCTGCATCAAAAAGCAAATAAAAACCTGTTGCATATCTATCTTCGACTATTTCACCTGCTATTGTATTGTTTAATTTTGCCATAACATCCTTTGTGTCATCATTAAGGGTAGCGATAGTTCTTAAAATACTTCTTATCATAACCATTATCAAAGCAGCCGGTACACCTTTTCCAGAAACGTCAAACATTGTAAGCACAATCTTTTCAGAACCAAAATCTATGTAGTCATAATAATCTCCACCTACACCTTTAGCCGCTATTGATAATCCATAAACATCATATCTCGAAGAGGTAGGAAAAGTATGAGGAATAAGAGCTGTTTGAATCTCAGCAGCAACACCTATTTCCTTTTCTGCCTGTTTCTTCTCAAGTATTTCCTGGTACATCTGGAACTGGGCAATAGTTATAGCCGCCTGTTCACCAAGAGTTTCAAGAAGACTTACATCATTCTCAAGAAATATCTTTGCATCATCAACTACAGTAAGAACACCAAAAACATCATCTTTAGATTTCAAAGGAACTGCTATAAAAGATGTTACCAAAATATGATCACTTACAGTCTGTACAAAATTTGGATCCTTTAAAACATCAGGAATATAAATTGTCTCCCCTGTTTCAGCAACTTTACCCAAAAGTCCTTCACCAATAGCTATTTTCTCTGCCTTGAATCTCTCAATAATTACACTTTCAGTAAGAGTTGCTCCGGGTGTGCTTTTTAAAGGTTTTGTTGGAGGATAAAGTCCCTTCACATATTTTACAAGCAATCTATTTGTTATAGGGTCTTTTATAAGTATAGCTCCACCTCTTGCATTTGTACCCTTAACAGCATTGTCAACTATGGTTTGAATAATCGTATCTATATCAAGTGTTCCACTTCCAACAACTCCACTAATTTCTTTCATCAATTTAATAATTGTATCTCTTTCTTTATTAAGGCTTTCCACCTTCTCCTGTATGGTATCTATATAACCTGTATGTTCTCCATACCCAAACAAGGAAAGCACACAAATAGAAACAAAATCAAAAAACAACCACGCTGTATAAGCATACAAAGATACAAAACTTGAGATAAAAGTTACAAATATCTGAATCCCTATGAAAACAAACAAACTTCTTCTATGTTTACTTAAAATTTTAAGCAAACTTGCTATATAACCATATATTCTTGTAGTTTCTCTCCATATTGCAAATAGAAGAATAATTCTCCATATCAGTAATACAGTTCTTCCATATCCTCCTTTTATCATCTCAACTATAGGATTATCAGTTTGCAAAGTAGCAGGAACACCTTTGTAAAGTGAATAAAAATAAACAAATAAAACTGTCGCAACTATTACAAACATCTGTAAGAAAATAATCATATTGAGAAAAACAACCTTCTCATCCTGAGCTTTTTTTATACTATAAGAAATATAGTATAAAATAAGTAGTGATAGAATTGTCTCAAGTGCCTGATAAACAAAATATCTGAAATTATAAAGAGGCTGAAACTCTGGATTTATAACCCTTCTACTAACGCCCTGAAAAACCTCATCTACCCATTCAACAGAAGTAAAAGACATTCTGATATAAAGATAGGACTTAAACAAAATAAACGCAAAAATAGTAAATATAAATAAAAAAGATTGTTCTCTATATCTTCTATAGTTTAACCACATAAAAAGCAACATAAAAAAAGCAAGTACACCTTCCATCCAGAACCATAAGTTTGAACCAAACATCAAATCCTCCTTTTAAAAAAGGAAAAATTAGCCCGCCAAAATTTTTACACTAATATCCTAAAGCTCTTTTCCATTTTGTCAAGTATTTTTCAGTTAAAAATTCAGTTTTCACTCCATATTCACCGATACTTTCGGCTTTTTTATTCTTATCCTCCTTAACCACTGCAATTGAAGAATAAGGATTTACATTTTTTACTACAAGTCTTCCTTTAAATTTAATATTCATATTAGCAATATCAAAAGTCGTAAGCTCATCATTTTCCTTTAATTTTTCATAATATCCTGCTTTTAATCTATATTCATTCCTATAATACTTTTCTAATTTCCATACAGAAGGGAAAACATTATTAAACCAATTATAAAAACTTACAATAGTTTTTGCAATTTCCCCCTCGTTAAAATTCACAAAAAAACTATCAAGTAATTTCCCTGTCCTATCATAAATATAAAAACCTATCAAACTTGAACTTTCTACCTTCACCAGCAGGAAAAAATTTTCATTGTTTGCATTCAAATGTTCAAGAATATAATTTATTCCTTGATTTTTTCGGAATTCAAGTGTAGAAAACTTAAATTTATCAACATACTGAAAAAAATATGAAAAAATATCAGAAAATACTTTATCATAATTATAATACTCACTATCAATAAGCACTGTTCCTCTATATGGCAAAAACTCAACCCTATCAAAAGATTTTTCTTTTTTAAGTCGCCACTCGTATTTTTCAATTTTATCCTTTATCCTGTAAGAATTGTCTATTTTTAAAAGCCTATTCAATTCCTCATAAGCATTGTAAAAATCACTCTTTGATTCATAATAATCAATGAGTTCATATCTTGCTTTTATAAAGAAAGGATAAATAGTAATAGCCCTCTTAAGGTGAAAAAAATAAAGATTTAAAGATCCTTCAGATTTCAAAGAAAAAGCCTTATTAAAATGAAAATCTGATAGACTTTTCCTTATATCCGAATTTACTGGAAGATTTTTAATTACATAATTTTCATAAGAGTAACGAAAAAGTTCATTATCCTGATAAAGTTTTATAGCTTTTTCATAGTTCTCTATTGCTTTATCCTGATTAATATCTTCAGAGGCAAGTGCAAGTTTATAATACAAAAAAGCCAGATTTCTATCATCTATCTTTTTGGTATTCGAAATAAGCCATTCAAGTCTTTCAATTGCTTTTTTATAAAAATTTTTATCATTTTTACCAAGTTTTATATAACATTCAGAAAGTAAAGAAACTCCATTATAAAAGTTTTCAAAAAGTTTTTCTCCACTTTCAAGTATCCTTACTGCATCATTGATTCTCTTTTGATCAATATAAAATTTCGCAAGTTCGGTAAAAACATTTCTGTCGTAAGGATTAAGGTTAAAAGCCTTTTTATAATAGTCTTCAGCTCTTTGAAAATTCTGTTTTCTTGAATAATACTCTCCAAAAGCAATAGCAACTCTATATGAATTTCTGTCTATCCTTTCTGCTCTTGAGAGATAATCATAAGCCATTGATAATTTGTTTACTCTCATATAATATTCTGCTACACTTATCAAACTATCAACATCTGTTGGAAAATTTTTTAAAATTTTTATATAAAGATTCTCTGCTTTCTTATACTCACCAAGCTCTCTATATGAATTTGCAACAAGAAGTAAAGACGAAAGATCGTTATTTGCATATTTTAAAGCATTAAGACCATGTTCAAGAGAAGTTGAATAGTCTTTCAATTTAAAATAAACAATCCCAAGATATAAATGTGCTTTTGCATAATATGGGTTAAGTTCTATAGCATTTCTGAACTCACCGATAGCATCAAAATACCTTTCTTCATCAAGATATTTAATACCTTTCTCTACATATTCCTGAACATTAACTGAATAACTATAAGAAAAAAGCAACAATATACTCAAAAAGCATATTTTCTTAATCATTCTTCTTCCTCAATTTCCTTTTCAATTGCATTGATTTCTTCTTGCTGTTCAGCATTAAGAGAATTTCTTAAACTCTCAAAATCTTCTGTAACCTTCTCATATAAATCTTTTGAAAAATTCAATAATACTTCTGGTTTATTTTTTGTTTTCTTTCCAATTCCGAAAACTTTGCTTAATATTCTTTTTATTTCTTCAAGTTTTTTAACCTTTTCGTAGGGATCCTCAACAAATATAAGAGTTTTATACTTCAATATGGCATTAACATATAAAACCCCATCATACCCATAATTTTTATCAGTATCAGGGCCAAGATTTTTAGCTCCATCAAGAGGCTCTATAGCCTTAGTTTGATTATTTATAGCTGTTTCATAATACTCTGAAGCCTTTTTATAAAACAAATTTGACAGTTCTAAATAATCTTCTTTTTTTGTTTCTTTGTATAAATCATCAAAAAGCCACGCAGTTCTTAAAGAATATATGCCTATTTTTATGGTTGGAGAAAATCTCTTTTTGTCAAAAAAAGGATAACAACTCATCGCTAAAATATAACTACCTATTCCCGATATTAAATCCCTTTGAGAATTATAATCTGGAATCTTTTTGAAGAGTTTTAATAAATAAGATGCCCTAATATCTCTGTAAGAAGCAACTTTGTCAATTGCTTTCTGAGGAATACTCATAAAATCATAGTCATCAGCCGCATAAAGACAACTCGGACAAACTGTAATTGGATATATTAAAGGATTAACCTTGCCAAATTTCTGAGTAGGAATATATGTCCTTCTTAATTCATTGGTTAGATTTCCTGCATTGAGTCTACCACCACCCATTCTTAACTCTTCTCTTCTGAAAGATGCCTGACAAACGGGACAAGTAATTTCTTCCTTAGAAAAAAATGTTACTTCTTCTGGCATTTATTCCTCTTTACCTTAAAAAAGACATTGAAATATTAACAAGCAATTTTTGATTAACTAAAACCAGAAGGAACATCAATATAACTATTCCTAATATAAAATATTTCTCTTTTTCCATAATCCACCCTCTTTTAAATAAAGTTCAAAATGGAACATAAATATCTTCTATTTGAAAGACATTTTCATGAAAATCAGTTTTTATATTAGTCAAATTTGAAGGCGAAATTTCATAGAATATGATTTTTTCATAAAAATTATTTTTTGATTCTATAAGAATCTTAAAAACAAATCTTCTTTTTTCATAAGGTGGATCAGCCAAAATTGGCTTTGGTGCAAATGAAAAAATCCCGCCATCTATTGGTAAAATTTCTGTCGGATTTTTCCAGAGTTCAAACAAATTCTCAATGACTATGTCATTTATATACAAAGTAACCTTTCCTTCCTGCAATGGTGTAAGAGTCTTAGAGGAAATTATTTTACCATACATTTTCGGAAAAACATAATACAGCTTTTCTCTTTCAAGTTTAACCTGAGAAATATTGTAATTTGTTTTTTTAATCACCGTCAATGCTTCATTAACCCTCAAAATAATATCAGTAATAAACTGAGGATCATTTTTATACGTTGCAATAAGGTGAGTAAAACCTTTATTGCTTGTAATATAGAGTGGTTTTATTCTATTTAAAACATAAGCCGCAATTTCTTTTTTCTGATTATTATCAATTAAACCATTTTTAGCTTCCTCAAGATTTTCAATCTGCTCAATAACAAGATCTTCCATTACATTTTTAAGTTCCAGCATTCTCTACCTTCATTAAGATAAAATTTATCACCTTCATATTTTAATTTATTTATAAGAAAAGTCAATTAATTATATATAAAAAAAGGTGGGCTAAAGCCCACCTTTTTTATCTGATCTGAACAAGTTTGCCATCTTTTAACATATAAACAGCCTGTTGGACAAATCCCATAAGCTCAGACTTAAAAATACCAACTTCTTTATTAACCTCACCATTCTCTAAAACATCGAGTTTTGCCATAATTCCGTCAAAATCCTTTATGTTTAAAAGATTTTGTTTTACCTTTTCTGGATCAAGCTTTAAAGCTGACTTTTCTTCTGGAGTTGCTTCTTCGTATGTCTTTTGGATTGCAGCAATAATTAACTTTGTAGCATCATAGGCATTAAAAGATTCAAAAGTTGGTGAAAGTTTGAATTTTGCTTCATATGCTTTTTCAAATTTTTCTCTTAAAGGTGTCATTTCTGCCTGATCTTCTGGAACATTTGAAAAATATACTTCATTTGCAAGATTTCTTGCTTCAGAGAAAACATCAGGATCATAGAAGCTACTTGTACTTATAAACTTAGCTTTTATACCAAGCTCATCAGCGGTAATAAGAATTCTCTGATTTTCAATTGAACCATTTGGTATAAGTATCACATCAGCTTTTCCTTTAATTGCCTTAAGTTCTTCTTCAAAATTAGAATCATCTGTATATGGATCTTCTATGTGATGAATATACTTTTCAACAGCAACTACACCACCAGCTTCTGTAAAGCTCTGCTTGAAATTTTCAAGAATTTCCATTCCATAATTGTTTGTTACTACTATAATAGCAAGTTTTTTAATATTCATTACATCATAAACATATTTTGCAAATAACTTTGCTTCCTGCTGATAAGACAAAACATTTCTGAAAATATAATCAGCTGGAGAAACATTCACTTTTTCTCTTGAATTCACAATCATAAGAATTGTTTTTGAATTCTGTGCTTTTTCAGCAAGATTTATTCCACCGATAACTGCAACTGCCTTTTGCTGGATAAGTTTATCCATAGCATCTAAAGCTGTCTTTTCATCTCCTTTTGTATCAATAGCTTTGAGAACAAACTTGTGTCCCTTAATAACTCCGTTCTTATTTGCTTCATCAATAGCAATTTGAGCAGCCATCATAAAATTCTTACCTTTCTTTCCTGTATAGCCACTCATATTGTCTACAAAACCTATAACTACTGGCTTTGCACAGGAAAAGAAAACTAAAATACCCAAACCCAACATAATACTTAATCTTTTCATTATTTTTCCTCCTACAATTCAAAGAAATTCTATTTTATATCTATAGAATAAAAAGAATTGATTTTTTTGTCAAATTTTTCTGAATTTTTTAATCTTATTTAAAAATTCTATTTGTTTTTTCATTTGACAAAAAAGCAAAAAATTTTTATAATATATACATCAATTTGCCGGGGTGGTGGAATTGGTAGACACGCTAGCTTGAG
>FQKF010057757.1_pt1 | contig 10243 bp, 10 predicted proteins | sample 1504521 | NCBI WGS metagenome assembly FQKF01 (sample SAMEA4475357, study PRJEB15587) | soil metagenome | biome: Soil; feature: Field | place: India | collected 2015-03-11 | depth 0 m
CTTTTTTTGCCACCATTCGATGGAGGGTCATCACCCCTGGCTGGATAATCCAGAAGATGCCTGTATTCTTTTCTCCTGACAAAATCCATGGCCGAAAGCTCACCTCAACAAACTGATACCAGGGGGCATCATCAATCGTGTAGTTTGTCACCACCATACCACGCTCTTTTCTTACCAGCCTATTTTTTTCTCGCTCAATGACAAACTGGGTATTCTTGTTGGTAAAAAACCATTTCTGGGTCGTGTGGCGTTCATCCAACCAGAAGACATGGGTTTCCTCTGTACTCGTTGCCACTACCCGTATTCCTTGAGAAGTTTTTTCTTCTTCAAGACGAAAGATTCTTTTTTGTCCTCCCTGTCTCTCCTCATAGAGAGTTCCACCATACATGAAACCCACCACAAGAAAAGAGAGAAGGCTCATGCCTCTCCTCTGCCAGAGAGTATTCGTTCCCATGGTTTACAAAGCCTCTGTGTGTACAACGGTATAGCTTCCTCCACTTCGTTTCACAAGATGAAGAAACTCCCTGATAACGGTTTTGTTCCAGTACCTCACAAACACCCGGTATGACTCGCTATCCTGTTTCTCCACCCAAAAGGTAGCTTTAGCTAAGTCCCTGTACATTTCAGGAAGGGTTTGGGATCTGTAAGCCATAAGAAAACTCTCTTCGACAGGGACAGCATCCCTCTCAAAGAGAAACCATCCGCGAATAGCAGGAGCCTGCCTTCTTTCCCCTAAACCACGTCCACTCCCTGAAATATCCAGTTCAAGGACTACCCCAAAAGGCTCAGATGCCTGTGGATAACTTTCAAGTACATAGTAGATAAGCTTGTTACGGATGATATTGAAAAGGTAATTGTACAATTCTCTATCCACTCCCTTGACAGTATCATAGGGACGGTCACTGAAACGGTACACATCCCCTGATCTCTGTCCAGAAGAAACCTCCGGCTTCTGTGATGGCCCACACCCCACAAAAACCAGAAGAAGCCCACTGATGGCAAGCCACTTTTTCATCTCATCCTACCTGCTCTTGGCCTTTTTCCATTTCATGGGAACAAAATATACCTGGTTAGAGAGTACAAGGGCATTGGCTTTTTTCATGGAAGCGGACGTAGAGGCGTCTAAAAGCTCCTGTCCCGTGTAGATATATCCTCTCCATTCATAGGTGATCTGAGCAAGCTTCTTCACCTTCTGCTGGAAGGCCGGATGAATGAGAAGGGTATTGGTTTCATTTACCTTGATGGCAAAGGAGACAAAAGGTTCATTGCCCACGGCAATGAGAAGCCCTGTGATATTGGTTTGAGGACGTTTGGAGAGATCACTATACCCTATACCAAACGCCATCACGACTCCTAATCCAATCATAACCAACCGTTTCATAAAAACTCCTCTCTTATGCTGAGAGCCTTTTTGAGAAGACCCTCTCTATTCTCTATAAAGTATAGCATTCTACCACCTTTTTTTCAACTTCTTTCATCGTCGCCCTACAAAAAGGTTTCTTTCATTGGCCATGAGGGCGACGACAGTTTTTCCATCCCGGGAGAGAATTACCCTTTTCCACTCATGACTACCTGTCGATGTCTGTTCCTGCCAGCTGTTTCCCCCATCAAAGGAGACATAGAGAGGGCCACTGGAAACAGCGGCTACCATCACCTGCCCATCTCCTGAGACACTCACGCTTCTCCAGCCTTTTACCCCCATCGAGGAGAGGGCTGTCCAGTTCTCCCCTCCATCAGAAGAGAGATAGAGATACCCATTGGTTACCGAGGCAAGGAGTTTCTGGCCATTGTCTGAGGAGGCTACCGATGTCCACAGTCGGCTCCCGGCGGAGGTATTGGTCTTCCAGGTTACCCCTCCATCGGAAGAAATCCGGAGATAATGGTTCTGGACAACGGCCACGATTTTTGTGCCATTTCCTGACATGGTGAGAGCTTCCCAGGCTTGTGCACCCAAATCTGAAAGAGCCGTCCAGTTGGTTCCTCCATCGATGGAGCGATACAAGGGAGCACCATAGAACCCGGCTACTAAAAACTTTCCATCGATAGACATAGAGAGTAATGGAAACCCTCCGAGAGCACCACTATTGATCACGGTCCAGTTTGTTCCTCTGTCAAGAGACAAAAGCACGCCGGTACTATTGATGGCCACCATTCGGCTTCCATCATCTGAGGAGACGATTGCTTTCCAGGTCTCTCTATGTCCACCCTCAAACCATGCCGTTCCTCTATTGGGAGAAGTGTACACAAAGCCGTCATCCACTACAGCCACAATATATTCCCCCCCAGAAGAAAGAGCGACATCTCCCCACCAGCGGGGACCAGCTGTTTTTCTTTCTACCCAGGTGTTTCCCTGATCAGAAGATGTCTGCAAGAACCGATTCATTGAACTCAGGGCTATGCGAATTCCATCTGAAGAGAGGGCTACCTGTGGGAAGGTGAGGCTTCCTGTTCCGGTCTTGGTTGCCCAGGTGGCACCGTTATCTGTGGATACATACACACTACTTCTATCGACGGCCACAAACGAGCTTCCATCTGAAGAGACACAGACGTCCTGCCACTCTCTTGTTCCTGCCGTGGTACACTCTGTCCAGTTTACACCCCTGTCAAGAGAAATCCACACAGAGCCATTGTACACACTGGCTATGAGTTTATTCCCATCACCAGAAATATCGATGGCAGTCCAGTCCTTTTTTCCTAACGTGGTGAGAGGCAACCAATTGGTTCCAGCATTGACAGAGCAATAGAGATAATCCCCGCTGACTACTCCCGCCATAATACTCCCATCACCCGCCATGGCTACATCATCCCAGGAGGCTGAAACATTTCCGTCATACCAGCTTTCTCCCCCATCAAGTGAGGTATACATTGGGGCATCACCTACACAGGCCACTATTTTTGTGCCATCACTGGAGATGTCCACTGCCTCCCACCACCTCTCACCTGCGCCTGTTTGTTTTGTCCAGGTACTTCCGCCGTCGGTTGAGGTATAGAGATAACCACCAAAATCTCCTTCCGCATAACTCAGGGCTACTACTTTCATCCCACCAGCAGAGGAGGCTACCTTTTTCCAGCTTTTGAAACCACCCTGTTTTCGTTCCTGCCAGTTTACCCCGCCATCAGAAGAGGTATAGAGGTATCCTCTGGATCCCTCTCCTATACAGGCCACCAGCTTCATTCCATCAGCTGAGGAAGCAATGGATACCCAGCTATTTTCGCTGGCCTCACCCTCTATTTTACACTCCTGCCATACAAAAGGCGTTGGTGGTGTGGGAGAAGGAGAAGTTCCCCCGGTTGTTCCCTTGGACACCGCGCATCCCCCGAGTACAAGAAAAAATGCATACACCATACTCACTTTCTTGCAAAAGCCCCATTCTTTCCTCATAGATAACCTCCTTCTGAGAAAGTTTTTTATCACGTACCATCGTGTCTTGTTTTTGTGAATTGAGAAAAGCCACCCAAGTCAAAAAAATATCCCGAAGTCCTGATGTTCAGGACTTCGGGAATAGAAACTACAAATTGGTGATAATAACCTCTACCTCTATCTGTGGGTCGTCAGAGATATACACCGTGACCGTATTGCCACTTGTGGGTACTCCCTTGAAAATAAACGTAGAATAAGGATAGAAGGTGAATGTCTCTGAACTCGAACGGAAATAATAAAACACAGGTCCTGTTGATGATCGATCATTAGTGTAGGTAGAGAGATCTAAGGCTCGAAGTTCATACCCTGTGACCGCTGCATTTGTCCGGTAGCCTGTCCATGAAGAGGAAAGAGTAGTGGTATTGTAAATACTTGCCTTTCGCCAGAGTCTCACACTTTCTGCAAAGGTTTTGCCTGCGCCGACGGCTGAAAGGGCGGCCTCGACAGCAGCTCCACCCACCTTGTTTCTTCCAGCGCCGGAGACGATCTCTTTCACAATCCGTGGGGTTGTGTTTCGGGCTAAAAAGGCAAGATACGCATACGACTTGCCGTAGTCATAGAGGACATCGGCATCATTCCATCGGAAAAGACCCCTCTCAGGCTCACTGACAAAGAAAGATAGTCGGCTCCCATTCATATAAACTCTGTCACTTGCAGGAACAAACTCATCTAAAATATCCTCAACGATCATGGAGCAGGCCTCATTGAGCCAGGTTTCTTCCTGAACCCCACCAATGAAATACTTCTGTCCAAAATTGATCATATGCTGGGCTTCATGAATGAGAGTACTCACCGCAAAACCCGGATACGAGGTAAGCGTGGGGTAGGTATCTATCACAAACATTTGCTTGGCAGAACTATAGGAGGTATAAGGCGGCTGATAATTCGTGGGAAAGTCATTGATCGGTGCATAATACCCACCTACAAACCCACCGCTTCCACTGAAACCGTCCTGGATATCATGGAGAAGGATATAGATATTGCGATTATTGTCTACTCCGCCATCTCCATCTCCACCACCGTCTTCATATCCACCAAGCACATTGGTGAGTTTGGCATAGATTCCGTTCGCTCCGTTGAAATTGGTGGCAAGGTTGGTGATCATCGCTGGAGTGACTTTTGTTCCCCAATCGTTGTCATCGACAAAGATATAGGCCACACCACCAGGTACATACGTGGGTGAAGCCCCGGTAGTCATGTTGGTACCGATAGCCCGGAGAGTGGCTGTGATATTACTGTATTTGTTTGCCACAATGTTGACCACCCAGAAATCCAGTTTTGTTGTGCCAATGACCCAGTTGGAGGGATTGTAGCCGTAGTCAATGGGAGATCCCCAACCAAACGAAAACATCCCTTTGGTCGAGAAAAGGCTTGTTCGCCAGTTTCCTGCTGGTATCACCTGTTGAAAAGAGGGTGGAAGTCCCATGATGGGGTACACAGAGGGAGAAAAACTCCCCATCTCTCCAAACAGGGATTTTGTGGTTGTCAAAGGCTGGGAAAGATTGTTTCCCCAGACGGCGACATTTTTAGAAGATGTGGTCAGGTTATGGACAACGACATAGAGAGAATGGCCGGCAGGAATAGTATAGGTATTCGTTCGAATAGTCGCCACATCTGGTTCTTTTTCCTCTTCAAACAAAAAACATCCACTCAGAAATAAAGCGATAGTCATTAGAAAGCCAAAAAGAAATATTTTCTTCATAGCTACCTCCTCCTTTCTTTATACGTATATCATACCTACAAACGGAAAAAAAAGCAAAAAATTTTTTCAAAGTCTTGCTTTTTTCCTGTTTTTTCGGTATGATATGACATCATCAAAGAGGAGGAAAACGATGGACAAAAGCATGACCGAAATCATGGAAAAGGTCAACGCTATCAAATCTGAACTTGACAAGGTTGAAGGCCGTGTTGTGACCACACGTGAGCACATGGAAAAGATCGAAACCTTCATGGGGCAGCTGAGTAAAGAGATCATTGAGGGTTTTCACATTGTTTCATCCAAAATCAATGCTCTCACAGAAGAAGTGAAACATTTAGAGAGCCTCATTACCAAAGCAAAATAGGATTTCTCTGATACGTTGGGGACTATTCTGAGGAGTAGTCCCTTTGTTTTTTTATAAAAATTCATTTCTTATCGAGGACGGAGCATGAGAGAGATAAGTGCGTTTTCTTCCCTGCTTGAAAGTGCCGATTATTATGAGGTGCACCTGCAAAAAAACCATACCACGTCGCTTCTCTACGCCAATGGGGTTATCGAACACCTTCAGAGAAGCACCACTCAGTCGGGAAATATCCGGGTGCTTTACAAAGGAGGGTGGGGGTTTGTGAGTTTCAATGGGGACGACTATCCCCGTTATGCAAGAGAGGCTCTGGCAAGTGCTAGGCTTGCCGCACAGTTTCAAAAGGAGTCTTTCAAGATAGTCTCTCTTCCCCCGACGGTTCAGGCTCTTGTAACGGACAAGCAGATAGATCCTAACGCCTATCCTCTTGAACAAAAGATCGCGCTTGTTCAAAGCTACCACGATATACTCACTCACCCTTCTATCTCGAGGCAGGCTGTGACTTACAGGGATACCACCACCGAATCTCTGTTTCTCAATAGCGAAGGGAGTCGGATCCAGATACAGAAGACCTTTACCGGCCTTTCTATGTCGGTGACGGCACGGGATGGTACCCTTTTGCAGAAGGCATCAGAATCCGTGGGTCAGTATGGGGGTATGGAACTGGTTCTTGGTCTTGAAACAAAGGCAGAAACCATCAAGAAACGGGCTCTTGATCTTCTGAAAGCCCCACCGGTTGAGGCCGGGATCTATACGGTAGTTCTTGATCCAAGGCTTGCGGGGGTGTTTGCCCACGAGGCTTTTGGGCACCTTTCAGAGGCGGATTTCCTGGCAGAAAATCCGGATATGCTTGAAGTGATGAGAGAGGGTAGATGTTTTGGCCCTGAGATTCTTTCGATCGTGGATGATGGCAATATCCCGGGACTCGCTGGTTATACCCCCTATGATGATGAGGGAGTACCCGGGCAAAAAACCTACCTTCTCAAACACGGTGTTCTCACCGGGCGTCTTCACTCCCGTGAAACAGCCTGGAAGATGCAACAGGCCCCCACAGGGAATGCCCGTGCCATTTCTCCCCGTTATCAGCCGATTGTTCGTATGACCAATACCTACATTGAACCCCATGAAACCCCTTTTGAGGCCATGATTGAGGGTATTCAGGATGGCATCTATGCCTGTGATTATTTAGGGGGTATGACCAACCTGGAGATGTTCACCTTCTCTGCGGCCCATGCCTACCGTATCCGAAACGGTCGAATAGCTGAACTTTTGCGGGATGTGGTTCTTACGGGTAATGTTTTCCACACCCTTGAAAATATCCGGGCGGTGGGGAATGATCTGGAACATCATGGGGGGCTTGGCGGGTGCGGCAAAGGGGGGCAGAGTGGGCTTCCTGTATCCACAGGTGGACCGCATCTTCTTGTCACCAATGTCAAGGTGGGAGGGGTGTAGGGTTTTGTCGGGGGCTTTCTTGACAGATTTTTGTTTCAGTGGTATACTGTGAGGGAGGAGGAGGTTTCTATGGTGACCGCATCTCGTATCCGAAATCTCAAGGGCAAGCGAAAAATCTCCATGCTTACTGCGTATGATTATCTCACGGCCCGGATTCTCGAAGCAGCGGCCATTGATATCATTTTAGTTGGAGATTCGATGGGGACTACCATCCTTGGGTATCCGACCACGCTTCCTGTGACGATGGATATCATGGTGGCTCATGTGGCTGCTGTGAAACGAGGTGCCCCCAAGACCATGGTAGTAGCTGATATGCCCTTTCTCTCCTACGGGGTTTCAGAAGAGCAAGCTATTCACAATGCAGGGCGTTTTCTCAAGGAGGCGGGGGCAGATGCGGTGAAGCTTGAAGGGGGAAAAGACATAGCCCCTCTTGTGGAGAAGATGGTCTCTCTCGGCATCCCTGTGATGGGGCATATTGGTCTTCGACCCCAGCAGGTACTCAAAAGTGGGTATCAGGTGGCAGGACGTACCGAAGCTGATATCGAAAGCCTGAGCGAGGATGCCAAAGCGCTCGAAAAGGCGGGGATTTTCAGTCTTGTGCTTGAGGGGACAACAGAAGAAGCCTCCAGACTTATCACAGACATGGTTTCTATTCCAACGATAGGGATTGGGGCTGGGCGCTACACTGATGGGCAGGTGCTGGTGATTACGGATATGCTTGGGTATGAACCAGATCACCAGTACAAGCACAACAAAACGTATGCCAATCTCTATAATACTATCTTCAGTGCCGTTGTCCAGTACAAAGAAGAAGTGGAAATGGGGCTTTTCCCTTCGGAAGAACACGTGTTTCACCAGAAGTAGTCTTCTATGATTGTTCATGATGGAGGATTTGAGTCTTTTTTTACTGCGCTCGTGACGGCCATAGAAAGAGAAGAAGAGTTTATGGGTGACGACGCTTCTCTCTTTGCTACACAAAAGATAGTGCCAGATCCGGCAAGGGTGGAAAAATGGCTTCACGCTATGCGCAGGTCCTACGGCGAAGAGGTTATCTCGGATTTTATGGCCCTTTTCTTTTCGGAGGATTCTGAAAGAGAACATTTGGCTCTTCACTATGCTCTTCTTTTGAAGGAAAAAGGGAAAATTATTCGTCGTGCTATTTCTCATGAGATTATTCACAAGGTGATGAAAATACGACAGGCCTACTTTTTTGAGGTCCACCGTTTTCAGGGGCTGGTTCGCTTTCGGGAGATTGGGGGGTGGCTCTACGGCCCTATTGAACCAACCTACCATATTCTTCCCTATCTCTGGACACACTTTCGCCGTCGTCTTCCTCATGAAAGATGGATTATTCATGATGTGGGAAGGGATGTGGCCGTCCTCTTTGATGGAGAGATTCACTGGGCGAGTGGTTTTGTTCTTCAGGACACTCTCTCTCGTCTTGAAAGTGAAAAGGAAAAAGAAATCCAGGCCCTCTGGAAAAGTTTCTACCAGAGTATTGCCATCCCTGAACGGAAGAACCCGCGTCAGCAACGGCAGATGATGCCCAAAAAGTACTGGAAGTACCTCGTGGAGAAGGAAGGATAAATTGTTTTTGATATTATTTCACTTTTTCTGGGTTGTCGTCGTACAAAGTAATAGAGAAAACCAAAAAAAGGAGGTTTCTATGTCAAGAATAAGTTTTTTCTTGATGGTTTTTCTGGTGAGTGGAAGCCTGTTTGGACAGGATGCGCCTCTCCCAGCGGAAGAACCACTTTTTGTCCCTGTGGTGCGGGCCGAAATCAGCCTTTCTTTAGAACAGAGGCAGAGGATTGAGGCTATTGAAACCAACTTCCAGGCCCAGAACAGGGAAAGAATCCAGCAAATGAATCAACTCAGGATCCAACTCCGAGAGGCTCTCGCGGCTGATCCTATCGATGAACAGAAGGTTCTCCAGCTTCAGGAGAGGCTTGAGACCATGCAGCGGGAAATGGCAAGGCTTCGCCTGCAGGCGGATCTTCAGATTGCCAAAGTGCTCACCGCTGAACAGCGAAAGGAGTGGATGAAACGCTCTGGTCCAAAGCCCCAGCAGCCTGGACCAGCCAATCCTCCAGTTCCTCAGGGTGGAAATAAACCTGGTCCTCAACAACCCGGGCCTAATCCTCAACAGCCGGGTACAAAACCACCAGCTAAAAAGTGAGTTCTCCAAGCCTCTGGAGTTTTCTCCAGGGGCTTTTTTGTTTCATTGAAAAAATTCGTATCACTATGAGAATTGCCTAACTCTTTGGGAACGGGTCTCCTTTGAGCTATGTCTATGTTTCAGCAAAACAGGGTTTGCTGAAACATGGGAATAGCCTCTCTTTCTCGTGACAATATCTCCTTCCCGGTACTGAGAGAATAAGCCTTTTTTGCAACTTTTTTTCTTTTTGAGGTCTTATTAAGGTGAAAACACAAAACTCACCGCAAGGAGGAGAGTATGAAAAGAGCCATGTTGGCAGTAGCCATGAGTGTTGTTGGGAGTTCCCTTCTGTTCGGGCAGATGGGACCTGGAATGGGAAGAGGCGCTGGACCTGGTGATCCTCAAGCTGGTTATGGGGTGAGAGGGATAGGATTTATCACCAACCTCACTCAGGACCAGCGAGACAAGATTTTCACCATTCAGCAGAATCTGCGCAAGGATATCGCTTCTCTCGATGCGGAGGCTGATCAGATTCGTTATGATCTTCACAAGGTGATGACAGCAGCCACTGTTGATGAGAAGAAGGCAAAAGATCTCCATGCCAAACTGCAGACGGTGCAGCAGAAGATTGCCCAGCGCCGTTTTGAGGCTGAACTTGAGATGATCAAGGTTCTCACGCCTGAACAAAGACAGCAACTCCAGAATGCTCCTGTTCGTACTGGTTGTGGCAACAAACTGGGAAGGAAATGGTAAAAACCCAAACACCAAACCTCCTGAAAGGGGCTATCTCAAGGGTAGCCCCTTTCTATTTTTTCTTCCGGAACAGGTGTGTCGTTCCACATACAGAAGGGGTATCTTCACACAAAGACCAAATACTTCTGGTTTGTCTTTTCTCTTTCAGTTTCTGGCTATTTTTGTCGCCCATCTCCCTTCTTTTGTGAATCGCTCCCCGCGGGGCAAAAGGCTTTGTCCTCGTCGCATGCTTACGCATGCGCCTCGGACGGACAATCGGCCGCTTTTGCGGGCAAGGGAGAGATTTTTATCTTGGTAGGGAAAGTCCTTCCTCCTGGGGCGACCTCGACTCGTCCTCCTGACTTCGGGAAAAAGCGCTCCCGCTCAGGGCAAAAGGGGCTTTCGCCCCTTTTGAAATCC
>FQKF010098532.1_pt1 | contig 10243 bp, 7 predicted proteins | sample 1504521 | NCBI WGS metagenome assembly FQKF01 (sample SAMEA4475357, study PRJEB15587) | soil metagenome | biome: Soil; feature: Field | place: India | collected 2015-03-11 | depth 0 m
GCACAACTTCTGGTAGCACAACTTCTGGTAATGGCAGTGGGTTCTCTACCGCACTGCTCGAAAAAGATGAATCTGCACCAACGCCAGATCCTATTCTGAAATCGGCTGCGCCCGTTGAGCCTGTGGCCCATGCAGCAAGCTTGCCTGCTGAAGCCGCGATCGCCCCGGCCAGCCCCGACCCTGAGGACGGTGATGCGGCTGGGGATAGCAGCGCCCCTAGTCGTCGTCGCCGCCGTCGCCGATCGTCTGTGTCAGCCGACGAGTCGGCCTCCTAGTCAGCCACCGGATGTACCTGAGGTAGAAGGGGGCAGATGGCAGCCGAGCTAATCGCGGGCGTGGATGAGGTCGGGCGGGGGGCGCTGTTTGGGCCAGTGGTGGCCGCCGCCGTGATCTTGCCAGAAAGTGCTGCTGCTGAATTGGCTGCCCTCGGCGTGACGGACAGCAAGCTTCTGTCGCCTGTGCAGCGCGATCGCCTGGTGGAACAGGTGCGTCGTCTGGCGATGGATTGCCGGATTGGTTTTGCCTCGGTGCGGGAAATCGATCGCCTCAATATTTTGCAGGCATCGCTATTGGCCATGCGTCGGGCGATCGCCCGCCTCAGCCCGCAGCCAGAACTCTGCCTGGTGGATGGCAACCAGCGCATTCCTGGCCTGCCCATTCCCCAGCAGCCGATCATCAAGGGCGACCAGACCTGTTTAGCGATCGCCGCCGCCAGCATCCTTGCCAAAGTTTGGCGCGATCGCCTGATTGTCCGTCTCTCGGCTCGATATCCCCACTACGACCTGGCCACCAATAAGGGATACGGCACGGCGGCCCATCGGCTAGCGCTCCAAACCTACGGCTGTACATCCCAGCATCGCCGCAGCTTTAAGCCCTGTCAGTTGGATGCGTTCCCCGTTCAGCAGAGGCTCGATTTCGGCTCTTGAGAGCTTTTCTTGAGGTCTTCTTGAGATTTTGAGCCGTGCTGCTGTTTGGGAATAGAGCGCCCGAACCGGGGACTGAGCGGCTAGCTTAGTCTGCTGCTAAATCTGGTGCGAAGGAAAGTGAAGCACGGGCTGGTTCTGCGAGTTGCGCCCTGACCCAGTTTTCATAGTCCACCAAAAGCTGATGCATAAGCCGCTGCTTGATCGTGCCCAAAACGCTCCGCAGCAGCCCGTTTCCGGTTGCCTCTAGCAAGGGGCGGGGTGTGACCCAGAGCGCAGGCGGCAGCCCGACCTCGACCTGCAAATTCGCTTGACCCAGCAGCCGAGTTCCATAGCGAGTTTGCACAGGCATCAGTTGCCCCCGCAGATCGAGATGAAACCGCTCATTGATGTAGTCCACACCCAAGATCTCGCTGCCCGCCGACCGCAGCGTAATGCCGCCTTCTGCGTCATTCCAGATGTCAATATCTACCGTGGGCTGGAGGCTGAGCGTGAGGAACGTAATCGGGCGCATTTTGAGACGAAAGCGATCGCCCCCCAGTGCTTCAACCCGACTAGGGTCAACCAGCGCCGTGATCAACCGATGGGGCTGACGCAAATAGTGCTGAATCGGAATCGGCTGCTCAGGAACCTTGAGTTCGACCGATTGGGCGGCGGAGAAACGAGTCTGCATGTCGGATGGCATGAGGAGAACAAAATAAATTGCAGGGCGGGAACATGAAAACTGAGTGACCTTGCCGCCTGCTTAAACATCCATTGCAAAAAGACAAAAGACTCAGTAGCAAAAAGCCAGCCTTTAAGCCCTCAGCGCTTCAGTCGAGCAATACCCGACCAGTCCGTGCCGGAAACAATGCCCCATAGCTTGCGTAGCACTCTGCCTGAACCATTCGGGAATCGCCAAAATTTACGCTTGACTGGGCACTTGCTGGGAGAGAGACTGGGCGATTGACTCGTGGGTTCATTTGCGTCAGCTAATTTCATCCTGAAGCAATATGAAGCTGCAAACAAGCGTATTGGCAATCCCTTAAACAAATTTTACAGCTTTTCCCAGAAATCTACCTTGACTATAGGTAGTATACGGAGGTTTTACAGGGAATGCTGAGATTTCTACTGGGCAGCGTATGACTATCTTGATTGCTCATCTTGGGCCAGCCGGAACCTATGCCGAAGATGCGGCGATCGCCTGTCGCGCATGGCTAGAAAGCACGGCCGGCCTGTCGAGCGAACTGCGTCCCTATTCCAGCATTCCAAAAACGCTGCGGGCCACCGAGAGTGGGGAAACCCAGCTTTCGGTCGTGCCAGTCGAAAACTCCATTGAAGGAAGCGTGACCACCACGCTGGATACGCTCTGGCAGATGAATTCCTTGCAGATCCAGCGGGCGATCGTGCTGCCGATTGACCACGCGCTCATCTCCCGCGCCCCCGATCTGGCATCTCTGCAAACGGTGTATGCACATCCGCAGGCCCTCGCCCAGTGTCAGGGCTGGCTGGAACGGATGCTGCCGGAGGTGCGGTTAATCCCTGCTAGCTCTAACGCCGAAGCGCTCCACAAGCTAGAGCAAGAACCCCAGTCGGGGGCGATCGCCTCTCGCCGCGCCGCCAAGCTCTACAATTTACCCGTGCTGAGCTACCCGATCAACGACTATCCCGACAACTGCACTCGCTTTTGGGCCTTGGGGGTAACGCCATCCCCCGGCGGCACCCATACCTCCCTGGCCTTCAGCGTCCCTGCCAATATCCCCGGCGCACTAGTCACGCCGCTCCAGGTCTTTGCGACCCGCAACCTGAACTTGAGCCGCATCGAGTCTCGACCCAGCAAGCGATCGCTCGGAGACTACGTCTTTTTTATTGACATCGAAGCCAGCGCAGACGACCCAACGGTTCAGCAGGCCCTCCAAGAGCTAACCCAGCACACCGAGACCCTGAAACTGCTGGGCAGCTACTCTATTGCTAAAGTGACTTGCTAAAGTGACTTGCTAGCGTGGCTTAGCCAATCCCGATCTTGCCTGGGGTGGTGTATTTGGGACGATAGGTTTGAGCTTTAAACTTTGAGCGTTCAGCGAGGCAAACAAGCGAGTCGAGACGAAGCTGGTAGACCCGAAAGCGCTAACCCAAAACTGTCCTAGCCATCGAAGCGCAGGGCATCCTTTAGCGCGGTCCGGGCGGCAAGGTGGCTGCGAGTAGAGGTCAAAATCTCCGCTTCTCGCTCCAGACGAGCCGCCGTGTCTTGCAGTTCTAGCAATGCCTGCTGCTCCTGAGCTACGCCGTACAGATTGCTGGCGACCCAGTAAGACAGTTCTAGCGGCAAATCTGGAATATCGTCGGGCACTTCGATTTCCTGATTGGTCAGCTTCGCAGAGAGCCGCACCACGTCTCGCAAAAGCTGATCCACCTCAATGCTAAGAGAGTGGAGATTTCGCTCGGTGGGATGGTCTTCGATCCACTCGACCAGTCCAACGTGATAGGGCTTTTCGCGCACATAATCCAACACTCGAAAGCGCTGCTGCCCTACGGTCATAATCTTCATGCGGTCGTCGGGCATTCGGTGGAAGTTGGTGATTTCAGCGCAGCATCCCACGCTCGCGACGCGACCATCCGCAGGATCGACCATCAGCACTCCAAAGCGGCGATCGCTCTGGAGGATCGTGTTCATCATAATTCGGTAGCGGAATTCAAAAATGTGGAGGGGGAGTCGCCGCCCCGGAAACAGAACAACCTCTGAAAGGGGGAAGAGGGGGAGTTCTCGAACCGCAACCGATGAAAAAAATGCCATTGAGTTCTGTCTAATCAGTATCAGAGCCAGAGAGCGCTAGAGACGCACCTGCACTCACACGCACTGCAACGACTATAGACTGCCGATGCAGCGCTGATGATGGTGCTGATGAACCGCCATTGCCGTGTACACAAAGCTTCGGGCACTTGTCCTTCAGTTTATCGCATTCCTCTGGTTTTCCCAAGGCTAGACAAACTGCGCTCAGCGCCCTGCATGGTGTTCTGAGCTTTGAGTGGTCTTCGCTTTTCGTGGTCTGAAGTTTTAGCGTTCTGACTTGTCGTCCTGATTCTGAAGGCTGACCCTCGATAGGGGCGACAGGGGGTTAACTGAGGCTCCTAACCAGTTGAGATAGTCTGCTGATCCGGCTGCGATCGGCAGTGCGATGATTTCGGGAACGTCGTAGCTGTGGAGTTCCCGGATTTTGGTTTCGAGGGCTGGAAACAGGGTTAGGTCAGTCTTGATCACAAGCTGCCACTCGTCTTGCTGCTCCAAGGTATTCTGCCAGGTGTAGACCGAATGGACGGGAAACAGGCTGACGCAGGCCGCCAGCCGTTCGGCGACTAGGGCGCGGGCGATCGCCGCTGCTTCGGTGCGAGAAGCAGCCGTCGTCAGCACCAGACCATACGGCGCTGGGAGATCGCGCATTGCGGGGAGGTCACTCATACGGTGCTGGGGAACTGATGCGTTGAGGCTGCTCTAGTCTGGTCTGGTTAAGTCTTGCCGGGTGTAATGTTTCACAAAAAGGAGGCAGTTCCGCTGATCGGGCGATCGCCGATAGTCTAGAACGTCTGCTGTTTTTTTCATCAGCAGTAGCCCCCGACCGCCTGCGGCATCCCGGTCTACCTCATCTGGAATCGCCTCCAGCATTTTTCGCAAATTAAAGGTCGGGCCACAATCCCAAATCTGGATTTCTAGAAACTCTTTGAAAATCGTGACGCTAATTTCGATCGGGGTATCTGGCGAACGGTTGCGATGGGCATGGCGGACGGCATTGGTAAAGCCTTCGGCCAGCGCAAGCTGACATTGCAGCCAGACTAGCTCTGGAATACCCGCGCATCGCAGGCCGTCAAACCAGGCCAAGACATGATTTAGCTCATTGAGCTGCGTATCGACCTGGATCTGCTCGCTCCGGAGCATGGTCAACTGAGTCGATCGAGGAGCCGATCGAGTGGGTGAGACTTCGCAGGAAATCCTCGTCTCTTGGGAGGTGAAGCCGGAAGAGGACGACATAAACGCTTATCTTAATAACTATCGTCAAGGTGTCATTGCTCTAGCCCTAGTCTTCCCATGCCGCAGATTCTTATCATCGACGACGACTCAATTATTCAAACGGTGCTGAAAAAAGCGCTGCAATCCCAAGGATATGAGGTTGCGATCGCAGATGATGGGGAGACTGGGCTGGCGCTAGCCGAGAAGCTGCGGCCGGCGCTGATCGTGTCGGATTGGGTGATGCCAGGATTGGACGGGCTAGAAGTCTGCCGCCGGGTCAAAGCAAATCCAGATCTGTCCACTACTTTCTTCATCTTACTCACAGCCCAGAGTGCTGTGGAAGATCGAATTCAGGGCTTGGACACGGGCGCGGATGACTTTTTGGCGAAACCGATTGAAATTAATGAGCTTCAGGCGCGAGTGCGGGCGGGGTTGCGGCTGCACCAGCTTAGTGAAGATTTGCAAACCCAAAAGCGCCTGCTCGAAAAGGAACTGTCGGAAGCCGCCTCCTACGTGCGATCGCTCCTCCCATCTCCACTGACGGGCGACATTGAAATCGACAGCCGCTTTATTCCCTCCAGCCAGCTTGGGGGCGACTGTTTTGACTATTTTTGGCTCGACCCAGACTATCTGGCGATGTATTTGCTGGATGTGTCGGGGCACGGACTGGGCGCGGCGCTGCCGTCGATTACGGTGCTAAACCTGCTGCGATCGCAGTCGTTGCCCAATGTCAACTTTTACCAGCCCCACGTTGTGCTGCGGGCGCTGAACGAAGCGTTTCAAATGGATAGCCAGCACGACAAGTACTTCACCATCTGGTATGGCGTGTACAACAGGGTCAAGCGGCAGCTCACCTACGCCTGCGCCGGACATCCACCCGCCGTGCTGATGCCGGGACGACTGCTGCCCCAGCCCGATAAACCGCCTGAAACCTGTCTGCTGGGGATGCGTCGGGTGCCAATTGGCATGATGCCCGATACGGTTTTTGAGAGCGATCGCTGCACCATTCCCCCCGGCAGCCTGCTGTATATCTTCAGCGACGGCATCTATGACTTGCCCAGTTCTGCGGGGCAGCCTACCTGGGGATTGCATCCGTTCATCAACACTCTGTCTAACTATGCATCCAGTGGTGCATCTATCCCGAATCTCGATCTCTTGCTGCAAGCAGTTCGCAGTCAGGGCGGCGTGTCTACTTTTAGCGATGATCTGTCTATTCTGCAAATCGCGTTTCACTAATTGCAGCCGATCACCCCGCCAACACGCAAATGGAACATCCTTACTCGATGCGTGAATCAAAAAAGGTGTGCCGCTCTGACCGCGAACAGCACACCCCACAATTTACAGAACCCTCAGGCAATTGGTCGCCAGGAGTCGCTTATTGCACCTGGCTTTGCAGCACCGAATCCGGGAACACCTGGTAGTAGCGGCTCATATATTCCATGTATTCAATGATGTAGCTCTCGGTGCTGGCCAGTTCTGGCATAAACCGAGAAATGACCTCACGAATTGCATCTGCCAAATCGCCATAGCTGCGTGTTTTCGACTGCACGTAGGGTTCCAATCGTTTGATCAGTTCCCAGTTGCTTTCAATGTTGGCGGCTCGCAGGGTATCTTCGGCGGGCGTGGCGGCGGGAGAGCCATACCGGGGCAAGACGCGGCTGACGTAGGTGACGCGGTGCATCACGCGCCAGGGCTTGCCGACCTTCTGCTGGATGGACTGGCGCAGGGCGATCGCATTCGGATCGTTGCTCTGTTCCAGCCAGGCTCGGTCGATCACCTTGTTTTCAAAGTCCTTAAAGTGTTCTTGGCTCGGCTCTAGATAGAACGTCATGAACCGATAGCCATCGACCTTCCCAGGACACTTGGCGCGATCGCCCTTGGCATCATACAGCGACAGACCCAACCGTTCCGCCTGCTGCGGGTTGGCGACCTGGATGTTGCGCTCCACATCCAGATCCGCCGTCACCCCGAAGGATCGCTGGGAAGCGCTGGTCCTGGTCTTGGTGAGGGTCTGGCTGCCGCCCCAGAAGGACTCTAGCTCAAAGTTGACCGCCATTCCAGCGATCGCCGTGTTGAAGTCCATATAGCCCCCAATCTGACCCGACACCGAGAATGTGCCGCCAATCACCTCTTGCTGGGTCTCCATAAACTGCTGCGTTTCGGCAAACAGCCCGCCGTCGGCCGTCCAGACGTAGGTGTTGAATAGGTTGCGGCGGGTCAGCTCGGGCAGCTTATCTTCCTGATTCAGGGCAATGCCGCCTTCGATCGCTGCACCGATGCTGGTTCCCACTAGGGGAAGAACGGGTGTCCCTCGCGCCATGCCCTTTTTGCCCGCAGGTTCTACGTCATAGCTGCGATAGTCGGCCTCTAGCTCCTTCTGCTCCCGCTCGATGCGCTGCTTTAGGGCATAGGCTTCGATTGGCTTGAAGTAGCTGCGGTCGGAGCTGGAGTTGGTGGCATTGGGATAATCCACCGCATCCGCATTCAGCCCCACCCGTCCGTCCAGCGTCCCCTGCTTCACATACTTGGGATTCAGTGGGAACATAATCACGTTCCAGTCTTTGGGGATGTCGGGGTTGGGCTGCATCCGCAGAGCCACCGTTACCCGCCGTGCCGGGTCGCGATGCTTCAGCCGCATCACAAACACATCCGCCGTTTCCAACTGCACCAGCGCAAAGCCGACGTTTTTCGGCACATAGCGCCTGCCCAGTTCGGGATAGCGAGGGCGGGCAGCCTCTTCCCAGTCTCCCTGAGCAGTCAGGCGGCTGAGGGTGTTCGTGGTTTTGCCAAAGCTGACGGTACTGTTTTGCAGCCAGCTTGTGTTGGTTTCCATATTGCCCTTAATGCCCAGCACCAGGTTCGTGTTGACGGTTTCCACTACCAGCCCAAATCCAGCTTCATTTTTCACCTTGAAGCCAGCACCGAGCTTCATATTGAGGGCAGTTTTGTAGCTGCGATCGCGCGTATTGGCGTAGGTGTACATCATCTGGTCGGCTTCGGTGAGTTCCACCGTGCTGACCTTTTCGTAGGTATCGCGCACCGTCAGGTTTTCGCTAGGCACAGGCGGCGCACCCTCGATAAAGCCGATGAGCTGTGGGTCATACTGCGCCTGTCCCACCCACTCTAGTTCCAGATCACCGACCTTGTAGCCCGTTAGCAGTCGCCACTGGCCGTTGCGGATGTAGGCGTAGCAGCGCTTCATCACGCCTATCAGGTTGCCCGCAGAATCGGATTGCATATCGCCGTATTCCTGCACCGCAGGCGCATTCGTCAGCACGTCATGAAAGTCGGTCTTGACCTGGGCCAGGGCGCTGCGAATCTGGGCGATTTCTGTGCTGACGGGGGCCGTAGACAGGGCAAAGTAAGTCAGTGTTGCGTCCGTCAGCGGCGAGTTGGGCGCAGTGCCCGGAATCGCTAGATGCAGGCCGCGCCCAGAGCCATCTTGCAGTGTGTTGCCCACTTCGCTGGCGTGATAGTAGGCAAGGAACTGTTCAAAATCGCCTGCAATGGGGCGGAACAGATTGTCCTGGATTTGCTCCAGCGTGCGGGCGACTTTCCAAATGCGGACTTCATCCAGTTCGCCTGTGAAGGCGTGGCGCTGCAACGCTGGGTTAGCGGTCGGAGCGCTTGCATCCGTACCCAGCGAAAATCCAGGTGTACCCTCAAAGGGTGGCTTTTGACGGTTCCAGGCATAGGGCGTGTTGCTGGCGCTCCAGACGTGGGTCATCACGACATCGCCGTTGAGATAGAGCCGCAGACGCGAGGCTTCTGGGTCGCTGCTTTGCACCCAGCGTGCGCCGTAGATCGTGGCGTGATTTGTGCCCTTAGAGTCTTGGGCGATCGCCCCCTGGTTTTCCTCCAGTTGCCACCAGCCGACCAGCTCCTTTTCGCGGCCCTTGATCGCTTTGCCCAATTCCGAGGCAGTGAGAGCGCGGCTCCACAGGCGCACCTCGCCCAGTTCTCCCCGGAACGAGTGAGCGGCCATCTTTGTGGCATCTCGCGGGTCAGTCTGGCAAACAGCCCAGCCGATTTCGAGGGGCTGACTACCGCTGCCGATGGTTCCCTCAAACCGCTCTGGATTTTCCGCCTTGCTGACAGATTTCCAAATCTTATACTGCACGCCGTCCTGGCTGCGTGCATAGAAATGGAATTCATGCCATTGATTGATGCTCACTTGAGCATTACCTTGAGCGGTTTCGGCACGGTGCTGGCGCGTCACGCCGACATGATAGACCTGATTCGGCTGGAGTGAAAATGAGGATTTTAGAAAGTGATTTTCGGGTGAATCCTGGTTGTCTTCAAAGGCGAAAACAAGCTTCCCTTCTTTGTTCACTGACAGGGAATAAGTACAGTCATCATCACTGCCGTCTTGTATCTTACCTTTAGTCAAAATGCCCTGGGGCTGAGCCAAATCATCCAGCCGAATGACAGCCTCGATCGTCAGATCGCCCGCCAGTTCCAGCGTTGTATCGCTGCCACAATCCAGGCGATCGCCCGCCTTAAACCTTAGCGCGTGGGCCTGCTCAAACACTGCCGCAAGATGCTGCCACTGATTAGCGGATGCCATCGGATCGGTGTAGACCAGCTTGCCGCCCACTTCGGCAAACACGCGATAGATCGGCGCATTTTCCCGGAGCGCATCCAGGTCGTGGCTAATGCCCAGGCGATAGCGGGTAGACGGCGACCCCGACTGATGCTTCAGGATTTCCGTAAAGCCCTTGGGAAACGCGCTGTGCTTCACCCAAGCTTCTATCGTCAGGTTGGCTTCGGTTTGATAATCCGCTAGCCGCTGTGTCGTCGTCACGGGGCGAGCAGCCGCATCGAAGGAGAGCGCATAGCCATAGGCATCGGCGACCCAGCGGTTGCTGAGGGTGTCATCGCTGAGGACAGCGGTTCCTGGCTGCACTGGCTCCGGTTCATTGCCCGCATCCACCAAAAACAGCAGCGACCCATCCTGGAGCGATCGCGCAATCTGGTTGACCTGGGCATGAGCGTCGTAGTCGTAGGGCAGCAGATACACGCCCTCGTCAGCTTTGCACGCCAGCGTTACAGGGTCGATTTGCGCCTGCATCATCTGCGAATTGACCCGGCGCAGAGCGGGACTGCCCAATACCTTGCCGGGGCGCTGATGGCGCGAATCGTCCTGGGCAACCGGACGACCCTCCCACAGCACGAATCGCCAGCTTCCTGCCAGCGTTTGCCAGGCGGCTCCGGTGGGGTCGTTCAGCACGCGGCGCATTCCGGCAGCGATGTCGGCTTCGCTGCGGGCTTCGTTCCAGATGCGGAGTTCGCCGATTTGCCCTTTGAAGTGGCGATCGCCATTCCACTGCCCGATGAA
>FQKF010209569.1_pt1 | contig 10236 bp, 6 predicted proteins | sample 1504521 | NCBI WGS metagenome assembly FQKF01 (sample SAMEA4475357, study PRJEB15587) | soil metagenome | biome: Soil; feature: Field | place: India | collected 2015-03-11 | depth 0 m
GGCATACGAAGAAGTTTGGGTTCGCGATGTTTATCCGGGCATCGACCAACGCTGGTATGCCGACAACGGTCTGCTGCGATTCGATTATGTGGTGCACCGCGGCGCCGATTACCATGCCATTAAAATCCTGACCGACCCCTTTACGCAGGTAACCATCAAAAGCAATGCCGCACAACTCCAAACCCGCTTCGGACCCCTGCGCATAATGGAACTGCATTGCTTTCAGAACGGAAAAGAACTTAAAGCCCGGCTGAAAACCGATAACGGAAAAATAAAATTTGAAATAGAAGGATACGATAAAAACCAGGACCTCATCATCGACCCCGTTCTGTTTGCCACCTATCTGGGCGGAAGCGCCTCCGACATGAACCCCATCGTAAGATGCGATGCCAATAATGATATCATTGTGGCCTGCAACTCCCTTTCCATGGATTTTCCCGTTACCCCCGGCAGCTACGACATGAGTGCAAACGGAAATAACGATGTTTGTATTTCCAAGTTAAGTTCCAACGGCTCAAATCTTTTGTTCAGTACCTATATCGGCGGAAGCGGTTATGATTACGTAACCGGTATGGAACTGAATTCTTCTGGCGAAATTTATATTTGCGGTTTAACGGAATCCGCAAACTGGCCCTTGTCTGCTTCATTTTTGGATAATAATTTTTCCGGAACCTCTGAATCGTTTTTATGCAGATTGAATGCAAATGCAAATCAAATCCTGTATTCCACATTTCTGGGCGGAAACATGGAAGAGCAAATTACAGCCATGAAATTAACAAACAATCAGGAAGTGATTGTTGCCGGAAACACGAGTTCTCAAAACTTTACCGCCACTGCCCAGGCGTATGATGTCAGCTTCAACGGCGGAGACGATATTTTTGTTGCAAAAATAAATACTGCATCAAATCAGATTATCTTTTCAACATTCATTGGCGGATCCCAAACGGACATGTGTAATGATATCGCCCTTGATGCATCAGGAAATATTTATGGGGTGGGCTTTACCTATTCTTTGGATTTTCCCATGACGATTAATACTTATACAAATTTAACGGGAACTGCTCTTGCCAAAGGCACACTCTTCAAACTTTCATCAAACGGCCAACAATTGCTTAATTCATCAAATAAGTTTAATAATATCAACTATAAAATCCTTTGTCATCAGACAACAAACAATATTATTCTAATTGGATATAATGGTTTACCGGCCATAAGCGTATGTGCTTTTTTAATGCCGCCATCGCTTAACAACGTTAGTAAAATAACTCAATTAAGATATATTGTCCCGGCTCTGAGCCAGAATTTCATTTCAAATTGCGACGTCAGTTTTAATACCGCTCAAAACAGAATCATTATCGGGCTGGCTGAATTATTTGATGAATTCGACTACCCCGATAATCTTTTATCAACCTATAACATGGTTGTTTTCAAATTCGATGTGCAATTGAATCTGCTTGGTAAATTCACAATCGGAACGCCGGATAATGAATATTTTAATTCGTTAACCATTGATTCCGACAACAAAATTATACTGGGCGGATATCTTTCTCATGGACAATTTCCGTGTTCAACGAATGCTTATGATAATAATTTTAACGGAAGCAATGACCTGTTCATTATTAAGCATGACACCTGCAGTTCAGCATATATTTTCCATTTACCCAATCACCCGATTTGTTCCGGCGACACACTGGCTATATTTCAATATAATCCTTATCAACCCGGAACCCTAACCTGGCAAGGCCCCAACAACCTTATATCCTCGGGCACACATAATAGTGTATTTGGAAACCTCTTGTATTTTGCTTCGGCAAGTCAGAGTTTGAGCGGAACCTACAGCGTACAATACACCGACCCTCAGGGATGCCTCATAACCGGAACGTATAATATTTTAATCCATAACGTTCCCAAACCCACACCAACCATCCAAATATCACCTTCACCCCCATGCCCCCATGGAACCATCCAACTGACGGCTTTGCCTTCCGGTTTAAGCTCATACACATGGCAGGAAATACTTTTCAATAATCCCCCCATATACAATACCTATACTCAAAATCCTTTATTAATTCCTTTGACTAACGGAATAAATAAAAATTTTAAACTTACCGTAACAAATTCCGTCGGTTGTGTGGGAACATCTTCAATAAATATAAACATTACAACTCCATACGTCAATCAAAACATCATTAATTCAAATGTCGTTTTAACCCTGGCCGTGAGCAATTCGCCAACCTATCAGGCGCAATGGCTCGACTGTAACAACAACATGCAGCCCGTTCCCGGAGCCACCTTGTCAACCTTCACCATAACCCAGAACGGCTCTTATGCCGCCGCCTGGGCCTACGGCTCCTGCTCCGGAACCACCGCCTGCCAATCCGTCAGCCCTATCGGCCTCAACGAACTTTCCTCCCCGGCCAACGCCTGGACGCTATTCCCCAATCCCTCTTCCAACGGACAGTTCTTTATTCTCGCTTCTCACGATATATCCGTCAGCATCCTGGACGTTTCCGGAAAAATCCTGCACCGCAACCTCTTCATTCCAAAAGGTATGCAGGATGTAAAAATCCACCTCCCGCCGGGCATCTATTTCATTCGGGAAGAAAAATCCGGATCCCTTAAAAAATGGGTGGTGTATTAAGTCCGGGAGATTTTACAATTAAAATCCGAAAATAACTCAGATTAATATTTCCGAAGCACACTTTATAAAATTCGTATTTTTGTTGTATAGATTATGGCATCAAAAACCCCGGAAATATCCATTGTCCTTCCCATTTACAACGAAGAAAAGAATATTCCCGTCCTTTACGACCGGCTTCATAAAGTGCTATCGGAAAATTTCAGGGATTACGAAGTAGTTTTCATCAACGACGGCAGCGCCGACGGTTCGCTGGCGCTGTTGAAATCCATCTGTCAGAAAGACCCGCATTTTAAGTATATATCCTTCAGCCGCAATTTCGGACATCAAACCGCTTTGCTGGCCGGCCTTCATCATGCCAAAGGCGAAGCCGTCCTGTCTATGGACAGCGACCTGCAGGACCCGCCCGAGCTCATACCCGTGATGTATAACAAACTCAAAGAAGGTTATGATATGGTGTATGCCAAGCGTTCGGAAAGAAAAGGCGAATCTTTTTTTAAAAAATTTACGGCCAAAATATTCTATCGCTTGCTGAAATCCCTTTCCAATATCGACATTCCGCTGGATACGGGCGACTTCCGCATCATGTCCAGGAAAATGCTGAACGCCTTTAATTCCATGAAGGAAAAAAATCTTTATATCCGCGGACAAATGGCCTGGCTCGGATTTAAATCCACCTTTGTTATTTACGACCGCGATCCTCGCTTCAGCGGTGAAACCAAATATACCCTCAAAAAAATGGTTAAGCTCGCTTTGAACGGCATCACGGGGTTTTCTTCTTTCCCGCTTCAAATTGCCTCATTCTTCGGTTTCCTTTTTTCATCCGTGTCTTTTTTGCTGATGCTCAAAATCATTTACTCCAAAATCTTTGAACCCGAAAAATTAGTGTCCGGATGGGCTTCCATCATGGTCAGCATCATGTTCATCGGCGGGGTGCAATTGCTGTGCATCGGAATTATCGGCGAATACATCAATAAAATCATTCTTGAAGTTAAGGGAAGACCTTTTTACATCATAGATGAAACCAACGTGGAGTAGTTTATTCATCCTCCCATTTCAAGTAGGGTTTTATTCGTTCGCATAAAGCATCGTCTTCCATTACCAGGCATACGTTTTCAGGCGTTATTTGTGCCTGCTTTCTGAACCAAACGATCTTCTTTGTGATTTCATAAGTAATGTACGGATGTTTGTTGATTTGTCTGAAATCGTCCTTCATTAACGAAATCTTTTCCGGAACAAAACTCCTATCCACATAAATTCTATTCCGGATGGCGTTGTAATTCTCCTCTTGCATTCCGTAAACTTCTTTCAGTTGGTCAACATGAATGAAGCCGCCCAAAAGGTTTCTGTATTTTATGATGCGATGCGCCAATACGGGACCAATCATGGGCAAATCCGTCCATGCTGTGGAGTCGGCCTGATTGATGTCCAATCGCTTTGTTTCGGCTTCTTTTCTTTTTTCGGAAAAAATATCGGCTTTTTCTAAATCGTTGTTTTTAGAATAATATGAATTTTTTTCAATTTTCTTTTGAGAATGTATTCTTACAAAAGGTAAAAGTTTTTTAACTTTTTCGGGCTTTAATCCGTAAACTTTTCCGATATCTTCGGGTTTTCTAAAAACAAAGCCCTTTTCACGAAATCGTATCCACGTTCCGGCTGCTTTTTCAGTTAAGCCCATTTTCATCAGTTCTTCTTTACTTACGGTATTCGGGTCGAAAAAGAAAAGTGAATCTTTTTTAGTATCGTATGCTTCTGTTTTTATCAGACTGTCAATGGGAACGGCATCGGGAATGTTTTCAAAAACCTGAATCCCGGCATCGGGCTTAATAAAATAATCCAAAGAAAGACGAACCGTTAACACGAACAAAATCAAAACTAAAAACACGATGGCCGGTTTACGCTGGCTTTGCGGTATATCGAAAAGTTCTTTCATTTGTTTTTTCTCACAAAAAAGAAATATATTAACATACCGGCTAAAGAAAAAAATAACCCCATCAGACAATTTTTCGTATCCGTAATAACCAATGCCAGACAAATGCTTCCGGTCAATAGCAGATAGGCTAAAGGTACCAAAGGATAGCCCGGGCAACGATAAATGTTTGGATCTTGTATGTTTTTTTGTTTGCTTAGTTTGAATAAACCGGAAATGGTTACTAAGTAGAACACTAAGGACGTAAAAGTAGAATAAACCAAAAGGGATTTATAAGAACCGCTAAACACCAGTAGAGATGACCAGATTGCCTGAAAAATGAAAGCATGAACAGGGATGGCATTCTTGTTTTCTGCCGACAGGGTTTTAGGCAACCAGCCCCAGTCGGCCATGGTTTTGGTAAAAATTCCTCCGGACATAATGATGCCGTTGTTGCAACCGAAAGTGGAAATGACTATAAGAAAAGCTACCACCACGGCGGAAGCATTTCCGAAAAACACCGATAAGGAAGCCGTTGCCACGCGTTCGGATTCGGCAAAAGCCACCGTCGGAGCCGGATATTCACTGTCAAAACCTACGCCGGAAGGAATCATGGAAAAATATGCCAGGTTGGTTAAAACATATAATGTAGTTACCACCAATACACCCGAAATTAGTCCCTTGGGCAAATTCACCGAAGGGTTTTCCACCCGATTGGAAAGAAAGGTTACGTTGTTCCATGCATCCATGGAAAACAAAGCGCCTATGCAGGCGCTTAAAAAATAGAGCAAACCTTCACTCCATTCCGACGTTTTCCAACCCGAAGTTTCCTTATCAAAATGCAAAAGGGAAAAATCGGCAGTCAGATTATTTTTTAAAATATCGGTCTTCATGACGAATGCCGAAATGCCTAACAGTATTACCATCAAAAGCGCTCCAACCTTGGAAAAGGTAAAAAGATTCTGAATGAATGCTCCGGTTTTTAATCCGTTCATTTGTATGAAAGTAAGCAGTAATATCATACACACGGCCGTGATTTTAACGGTTAAGGAATCCGGAACAAATTCCACACCCAGTAAGGACGGAATTTCCAGCAGATAAACGGAAAAAGCGGTAGCCACGGCAGCAATAACTCCGCTTTGAATGACAAACACAACGCTCAGGCCATACGCAAAAGCCCACATTTTTCCCCACGCCTCCCGGATAAAAACCAATTGGCCCCCGTCAACGGGAAAAAGCGACGATAGTTCCGCATAAGTCAAAGCGCCCAGAACGGTAATGATCCCGCTCAGGATCCAAACCAAAAGCACCAACCAAACATTTCCCGCTTCCCTTAATATACCGGGTGTTACCAGAAAAATTCCGGAACCGATCATGCTGCCGGCCACCAATGAAAAAACGTCTTTATGATTAAGTTTTCTGTTCAATAAATATCAAAATTAAAAAATTATGACGGCCCGGATGACAGAAAAAATAATTCAAAAAAATGTTTTTTAATTTTTGACTTCACTTCATCCATGGAAATGTTTCTCCCCTTTTCAAGATGCATACTTGTTACCTTTTTGTCTCGAATGCCGCAAGGAATAATGTAATCAAACCATTTCAAATCGGTGTTGACGTTCAGAGCCAGGCCGTGCATGGTAACCCACCGGCTGCAACGTATGCCCATGGCGCAGATTTTACGGGCTTTTTCGGGAATATGCGGATCCAGCCATACCCCGGTTTCTTTTTCGCTTCTGCCCGACTTTATATCATACTCCGAAAGCGTTCGGATAATCACTTCCTCCAATGTCCGCAAATAACGATGTATATCGGTGAAAAATTGATCTAAATCCAAAATAGGATAACACACCGCCTGACCGGGGCCATGAAATGTTATGTCACCTCCGCGCGTAGTTCGAAAAAAATCAGCCCCTTTTTCTTTAATAAATTTTTCGCTTACCAACAGATGCTCCTCTTTACCGCTTTTCCCTAACGTATAAACCGGCGGATGCTCCACAAAAATCAAATAATTTTCAGGCTGGTCGGATGGGCTTACGGCGCTACCTTTGTCACGGTTGAGCATTTTTTTCTCAATTAGCCGGTTAAAAATTTCCTCTTGCTTTTTCCACGCCTCCGCATAGGGCATCACCCCCCAATCCTGCACGATTATTTCAGGCATTACTCCCTTTACTGATTTTCAAGATATTTTTTTAATCCGTCAATAACGTCCACTTCCGTGGCATCCACCTTCCGAAGGTCGGCCAGAAAACAGGAAAGCCAATCGGAAAAATGAATCAAATAAAGCATTTCTTCCCACATATTATTTCCTCTGGCTGTCATTTCATTAACCTCTCTGCATTGCTTAATAAAAATGGGTTTGCAATATTCCCAACGCTTTAAATTTCCTTCATAATCGTACGAACTTCTTAAAGCAACCACGGCTACTTCTTCCTGCTTGCTCTTCCAGCCCACCAGTTCGTTGTGATTCATTTCCGGAAAAACATGATGCCAACACAACATTTTGGCATTTTCATTGATTTGTTGGCGAAGGCGTATGGCAATGCCTTCATTTTTTCCTAATGCATAAATGACCGGAATTTTTCTGTAAAGACGGCGTGCCAGCTTATATGCCTTATCACGAATATCGTCTTGTTCCATTACCAAAAACCGACTTGCATTATCGATGAACCTTAAATGGTTTTTATTTATGAGTTTATATCCCGCCAACATCCCGATAAGCCGAACCATGGAAAATCCCAGGCACGCACGCGGAGGAAAGCCTTTCGGTAAAAGTACAACTTCGGCTTTATCTTTCACGGCTGACTCCAATAGTTTTCCGCCTGAAGTAACGGCGGCATAAGACATATTTTTTTCTTTTATTTTGTCATAAAAACGTAAGGTTTCTTCGGTATTTCCGCTATAGGATGATAAAATGACGCGGGTTTTCTTGTTTAAGAAAGTAGGAAAGCCGTAACCGCTGTAAATAAACGTTGGAACGGGAATTTCATCCTGGAGCAGTTCAAAAACGATTCTGGAAGCAATGCCCGATCCTCCCATGCCCGCCACCACCAATGCTTCCGGAACAGAAATCCTAGGTGATTTGTGCTTTTCGGCATCCCTGACTGCTTCCCTCAGATGCGCGGGAAAATCTTCAACCAGTTTTTTCATGCTTAAATATACAGATTATAGTCCATGTTTTTCTAACCATGCATACAGGATGCCGGCCACGCTCAAAGAGTCGGTGATTTCACCGGATTTAACCATTTGATAAGCTTCTTTTAAAGGAATTTTTTTTATTTGAAGAATTTCGGTTTCCTCCGGCTGAGGCTCTTTTTGCGTCAGTTCCTCTGCCTTAAAAATGATAGCCAGTTCATCCGTTGCAGAGTTGCTCAAATGCATGCGAAAAAGCTCTTTCCACCGGCTTGCCACCAAACCGGTTTCCTCCTTCAGTTCCCGTTTGGCGGACTCCAACGGGTCTTCATCCAATCGTCCGCCTCCCTCCGGAATTTCCCAGGAATATTGACCAATCGGGTAGCGCCATTGCCCCACCAGCCAAATGTTTTCTTCTTCATCCATGGCTATAATTCCTATTGCCAAATGACAAAAATGAACCACGCTGTATGATGCGTGTTTTCCGACCGGATTCGTGCATTCATGATGATAAACTTTAACCCATTTCGACTCATAAACCAGTTTTTCGGAGTGCGTTATCCATGGATTATTTTGATTTTGCTCGCTCATATCCCTTATTGACTGTAAAAAAATTAATGTTAACTAAGGCAAAGATGTTAATTATTTGTTCAATTCACCAATTTTTGTTAATTTTTCGTATATATTTTAGAGAAATTATCTGATTATGCCCCGTCACACAAAATATCTGCTTTTTTTTATTTTAAATATATCGTTATTCTCCCAAACGCTCTATTGGAAAGGAAATTCAGGAAAGTTTTCCGACCTTTCCAATTGGGTGGATGAAAAAGGATTAACTCCCGCTTTCGCTCCGAACGAAAATACGCATGTCGTATTCAAAAGGTCTTTTCATGAATACACGGTGGATATCGACAAACCTCTCAGGTTAAAATCCTGGACAAGCGAACCAAACGCGAAATATAATGTAATCGGTCCCGGAATGAACGATATTGTTTTAAGCGGAAATTTTATACTTAGTCCTTATGTGAAATGGAATGCCTTAGGTGATATTTTGATTAAATCCGGCGAACTCAGTAAGGAAATAATTATTAACACAGGAAATAACCCTTTAAATTCAAAAATAAAAATTTCCGACGCATTCGTTACCATTGAACAACTTTATACCAGTAAAAACCTCGAATTTGAGCGATCACGCATTAAATTACATCATTCAACCGTTAATTCAAGAGTATTAAAAACGGATGCATTTTCGGAATTTGAACTTAATAACTCGCTCGTTAAGATAGAAAAAGAAATTTTATTTTATTCTTCAAAAATAAAATATGAAAACAGCCTGGTAATAACTGATATTGATAACAAACAAAAATCAGTAATTCCCGAATCGCCCGGTTCCACGCTTTTTAAATTCACCAACCCCGATGTTATTATGTGTGCTGTAACGGTTTCATCCGTACTACCTACTTGCCCTAACACTTGCGATGGAAAAATATCGTTTACCCTAAGCGGTGCATGTTCCTCCGGTCCATATACCATATCCTATCCGGGTTGGCCGGTTTCATGTTCTCCCGTACCAACCTTAACTTCTGTTGGTAACGGTCCCGTTTCATTTACAATTTCCAATCTCTGTAAATGCGGAAGCAATTACAACGTTGCCATACTGGATAATGCTTCCAATGTTGTGGGAGTTTATCAAATATCCATGGTTATGTCGGATTTTGATTTTCTGCCCCTGGTAGTGAATACACCTAATTGTCCCGGACAGTGTAACGGTTCATTCAGCGGTATTATTACCGGAGGAACCTCTCCATACAATGCAACTTTACTTCCGGTTGGCACCACTTCCACAAATATTACGGCACTCAATTACACCAACCTCTGTGCATCCCCTCCAGCATATACCATTCAAATAAGTGACTCCAAAGGATGTGCATACAGCGAAACCCTTAACTTACCATCCCCGGTACCCCTTCAAACCAATCCTACATTTTCAAACATAACATGTAACGGTGCCTGTAATGGTTCATTTATAATTAATCCTGCCGGGGGAACACCGAATTACACAGTTACTTTTAGTAACGGATTTACCGTATCGGTGGGAGCAGGCGGTTCCGCTTCCATAACCGGACTTTGTCCCGGCCCTTACTCGGCAACATTAACCGACAGTAAGGGGTGTAATACCACCACCAATGTTAATCTTACTCAACCTCCGGCCATTAACCTGAATGTCAATACCGCCAGTGCAACGTGTAACGGTACTTGTAACGGAAGTGCAACCGTAACGGCATCGGGAGGCGTCCCGCCATTTACTTTTACCTGGCTGCCTTCGGGCAGTTCGGGCTCCGTAATAACTTCTTTATGTCAGGGAAATTATACCGTTCAGGCCACCGATAATAACGGTTGTCTGGTTCAGCAAACCTTTAACATTTTAGCACCTCCGGCCATTACGCTGAATGTCAGTCAGAAAAACATTACCTGTAACGCACAGTGCAATGGTTCGTTGGGTGCACAGGCCTCCGGGGGCACCGGGGTCATCACCTTTACCTGGACCGGCCCTTCC
>FQKF010012930.1_pt1 | contig 10221 bp, 4 predicted proteins | sample 1504521 | NCBI WGS metagenome assembly FQKF01 (sample SAMEA4475357, study PRJEB15587) | soil metagenome | biome: Soil; feature: Field | place: India | collected 2015-03-11 | depth 0 m
CAAAGAAAAAAGAAAACAATAACCTCGAACCTCTCGAAAAACAGCCTCTCGACAGGCTCGAGGTAACACTCTGGAAAGCGGCTGACAAGCTCCGCAAAAACATTGACGCTGCTGAGTACAAGCATGTTGTACTTGGTTTGATATTTCTGAGATATATTTCAGAGGCATTCGAAGAACTTCACGCAAAACTAAAAAGCGGTCAGGGCGAATATGCCGGAGCTGATCCCGAAGATAAGGAGGAATACAAGGCAGAAAATGTGTTCTATGTCCCCGAAAAAGCCCGCTGGTCATACCTGCAGTCGAGGGCAAAACAGCCTACCATTGGCAAAGAAATTGACGAGGCCATGGACGCCATCGAAAAGGAAAACCCCTCGCTCAAAGATGTGCTTCCCAAAGTATATGCCCGTGGTAATATTGACCCTACTAGCCTGGGCGGCCTCATTGACCTCATATCTAATATCGCTCTCGGAGAAGCCAAAGCCCGCAGCGCCGACATTTTAGGCCATGTGTTTGAATATTTTTTAGGTGAGTTTGCGCTTGCCGAAGGGAAAAAAGGTGGACAATTCTATACCCCGCGATGTGTGGTTGAGTTGCTTGTTGAGATGCTCGAACCCTACAGGGGAAGGGTATTCGATCCCTGCTGTGGTTCAGGTGGTATGTTTGTGCAATCCGAAAAGTTTGTACAAAGCCATCAGGGAAAAATCAACGACATATCCATTTACGGACAGGAAAGCAACCAGACCACCTGGCGACTGTGCAAAATGAACCTGGCCATCCGCGGCATTGATAGCTCGCAGGTCAAGTGGAACAGCGAAGGCTCGTTCTTAAACGATGCCCACAAAGACCTGAAAGCTGATTTTATCATTGCCAATCCTCCTTTTAATGATAGCGACTGGGGAGGGGATCTTCTCCGTAACGATGCTCGCTGGAAATACGGTGTTCCGCCGGAGGGTAATGCCAACTACGCCTGGATACAACACTTCATTTATCATTTAAGCCCCAGTGGAATGGCTGGTTTCGTGATGGCAAAAGGCTCGCTTACCTCCAAAACAGGGGGCGAAGGTGAAATACGGAAAGCAATCATCGAAGCACGGCTGGTAGATTGTATTGTCAACCTGCCGGCCAAGCTCTTTCTAAATACCCAGATTCCGGCATGCCTCTGGTTCTTGAGTAGAAACAAGGCTAACGGAAAATACCGCAACCGCACCGATGAAATTCTTTTTATCGATGCCCGCAATATGGGACAGCTCATTAACCGTCGAAACCGTATACTTACCTCCGAGGATATTCAAAAAATAGCCCGCACCTACCACGAATGGCGAAACCCCAACGGAAAATACGAGGACATAAAAGGCTTTTGCTGCTCTGCCAGCATCGAACGGGTACGCGAACTCGACTATGTGCTAACCCCCGGCCGATACGTAGGCCTGCCTGATGAAGAAGATGACTTCGACTTCAACGAACGATTTACACAACTCAAAAAAGAGTTTGAAGAGCAATTAAAAGAGGAAGAAAGGCTGAATAAAGCGATAATAGAAAATTTGAAAAGGTTAATACTATAATGAGTAGCGATCTTATTAAAATTGAAGAGATTCAAAAGCGAATTTATACTATCCGGAATGTTCAAGTGATGTTGGATGAAGATTTGGCCGTTCTATATGGCGTGGAAACAAAGGTGCTCAATCAGGCAGTTAAAAGGAATCAAGAGCGATTTCCACCCGAATTTATGTTTCAACTGACCAAAGAGGATATGGAAAACTTGAGGTCACAATTTGTGACCTCAAGTTGGGGCGGAAGACGATACCTCCCTTATGCTTTTACAGAACAGGGCGTTGCCATGTTATCGGCTGTTTTGAAGAGCGAAACGGCAGTAAAAGTCAGTATTCAAATTATGAATGCCTTTGTCACCATGCGGCGTTTTTTACTCTCTCATGCACAAATATTTCAACGCCTCGATAATCTGGAATTGAAGCAGATCGAAACCGACCAAAAGGTGGAACGTGTTTTAAATGCTATTGAACAAAAAACGGTAGTCCCAAAACAAGGTATTTTTTATGATGGGCAGGTTTTTGATGCATGGAATTTTGTCAGCAATCTCATTAGATCTGCTCAGAAATCCATTATACTCATTGATAATTATATTGATGATGCGGTACTCACCCTTTTTGCCAAGCGAAGCAAGGGGGTTACAGTTACCTTGCTTACAAAAAATCCAAGTCAACAACTTAAAACTGATGTAGAAAAGTTCAACTCGCAATATGAACCCATTCTGCTTAAAGATTTTTCTGCGGCCCACGACCGTTTCTTAATTATTGATGAAACTGATTTATACCATATCGGCGCCTCGCTCAAAGACTTAGGGAAAAAATGGTTTGCATTTTCGAAAATGGACATTCAAAGTGTGAGTTTACTCGAAAATCTGAAAAGACTAAAAATACCCGGCATCGATTTATAAGAATTAAAGGGTGAAATGATTATGAAAAACAATATGACAAAAAACCAGGAATTGCTGAAAAACCAGACCAACCACCCCGCTGACAGAGAAAGAGGAGATAAGGGATTGAAGGGTTGGAGGGAGTATAGCCTTGAGCAGTTTGCAATTTTGGTGAAAGATATCTACAAGCCAAACGGAAAAGATGATCAGAAATATATCGGACTAGAACATATAGAGCAAGAAACATTACGTTTAAATTCAGTAGGGAATTCAACTGATGTCATTAGCAATAAATTTCTATTTCAAGCGAATGATATTCTGTTCGGAAAACTTCGTCCTTATTTTCGAAAGGTAATTAAACCTAAATTTTCTGGCATTTGTTCAACTGATATTTGGGTACTCAGAGCAAAAGAAGGATTTTCCCAAGAATTCCTATTCTATTTTATAGCAAATTGGGATTTCGTTGATATTGCTAGTAGCGGGGAGGGTGGTACAAGAATGCCACGAGCTGATTGGGACTTCCTCTGTAAAACAAGATGGCTCCTCCCCCCACTCCCCGAACAAAAGGCCATCGCCGCCGTGCTCTCCAGCCTCGACGACAAAATAGACCTCTTGCACCGGCAAAACAAAACCCTCGAAGCCATGGCAGAAACCTTGTTCCGCCAATGGTTCGTGGAACCATGCAAAAACGGGTTGCCAGAGGGGTGGGAGGAAAAAAGATTGGGAGATTATGTTGATTGTATTAATGGTGTTTCTTATAAAGGTTCTGATTTAAATACTTCTGATTGTGCCCTTGTTACTTTGAAAAATTTTGATCCAAATGGTGGTTTTAGATTAGATGGTTTTAAATGCTATACAGGCAAATATAAAGAAGAACAAATTGTTTGTAATGGAGATTTAGCAGTTGCACACACTGATATTACACAAGATGCTTCTATAATAGGAAATCCAATATATATTATTGACGATCCCAAATATAAAACATTGGTAATTTCAATGGATTTGGTGAAGGTTAATCCAAAACACAGTTGGTTATCTAAAGAGTTTTTATATCTGTTGATGAAAACTTCTGATTTTAAAGAACATTGCTTAGGTTTATCTAATGGTTCTACTGTTTTGCATTTAAGCAGAAGAGCTGTTCCAAGCTATGTTTTTAAAATGCCACCTCGAGTAGTCATAGAAGAATTTACGAAAATAGTAAAAAGTATCTTTTCGAAAATGAATAAAAATATTGGCCAAATTCGCACCCTTGAAAAACTCCGCGACCTTTTGTTGCCAAAACTGATGAGCGGAGAGGTGAGGGTGGAATATAATGGAGATTAAAAATGAGTAAAGAGCATCTTGGAAGCAAAAGAGATGTACTGGAATTCCTCTGGAAATGGGCAGAAGAAAAAGGAAATTGGGCAAAGTTACTCCTCCACGAAGTATCACAAACCACAGAGCCGTTGCCTTCTGAGAAGCTAAACACCGTTTATCGACATTTTCGCAAAAGCATTGGTCTTCCTGATGATATTGAAGAGATAGAAATATCAAAACCTAATGTCGCATTTACAGGTAAATCAATCCAGCTTAAAAAACTTGGTAACATACAGGGTCTTAACCGGTTATCATCAGAATCTGTAATCGAATTTTCGCCTAACCTCACAGTGATATATGGTGAAAATGGAACCGGAAAATCAGGTTTTTGCAGAATTCTGAAAGATATCGGTTATAGTTACGAATCGGAAACCAAAATTCTTCCCAATATATATTCTAAAGATAACCCTAAAATTTCCGCTGAAATAGAATACACCTGTGATGGAATACCTAAAACATATTCTTGGGAACCGGGGAGGAAACAGGAGGATTTAAAAAATATTTCCGTGTATAACAGCTCTTGCGTGGCGATTTCGTTATCAGCAAACAGAAATCTTATTGTAACGCCTCTTGGTTTCTCACTTTTTGATCGTGTTTCTCGTGAACTGGACGCTCTGGCCAATTTATTAAAAAATGAAATTGAATCACTGACTACAACTTGCGATTGGTTTAATTTACTTCACGAGGGTACAGAATACTTTGAAACAATTCAAAGATTAGAAAAATTATCAAACGAAGATATCGAAAAATCACCTGATTTTACTTTAGAAGATGAAACAAAACTCGCAGAACTTGAAAAAGCATATTCCAACACAAATAAAGAACTTATTGAAAAAGAAATCAACGATTTAAATATCCAAAATAATGAACTTGGAGAAATAAAAAATTTTATAGAAAAGGCGAAAACAACTTTTGGTGTTGACCAATGGCGGGAGCTCGGGAAAATCGCCAATAAAATCAGAACTCTTGAAGAAAAAGGATATGGAAGTCTTGAGGAATTAGCTAAAGAAAAAGGGATCGAATTATTTGGGAAAACAGAATTCGAATCTTTTATAAGAGCGGCGGATAAATATATATCAACTCTCCCAGATCCTAATTATCCTGATTTAGAAAACGCAAAGTGTATTTATTGCAATCAGCCTTTAAGTGATTATAGCAGCATTGAATTGATTCGAAGATATAAAGAAATTCTAAGAGATACAACCAGACAGGAACTTGAAACGCAAAAGCAATTATTCGAAAAATTAAAAGGGGAATTTAACAAGATTCCACAAAAAATACAATTGCACTACCCATCTTATGGAATTGATGATAATCAACGACCCATTCAGCCTGAATTTATTAAAATCTATAATGAAGCTCTTGTGAAATTAAATCAAGCTTCTGAAAAGAAAGACTTTAGCACTGTTGATTTTTCTGTTGATTACGAAACTATAATCAATTCATTACAGCAAAAGTTAGAAGAAATAAACCAATTGATTGTTGCCAAGAAAAAAATTCTTGCAGACATCGATTCTGAAAGAGTTAGGCTTGCCAAAGAGATTGACACGCTAAAAGACAAAAAATTATTTGCTCAAAACAAAAAGGCTGTTTTACAAGTCGTAAATAATTATTCATTGAAAAAGAAATTAACCCAAAATGAAGGGGCTTTTAATACAAAAGCTATCAGCGACCTAACAACTAAAGCGAGAAAGGAACTGATCGAGAAATCTTTTTCACAAACTTTTAAGGAAGAATTAAAGAATCTCAGAAAGGGCCATATTCAGGTAAATATTGATTTTGGTACAAAAAAAGGAACTAATAACATTCAGCAACGCTTGCAAGAGCGTTATGAACTATCAGCCATACTAAGTGAAGGAGAACAAAAAGCAATCTCACTTGCTGAGTTTTTTACGGAATTAAGCATAGACGGTGGTAAATCTACCGTTGTATTTGACGACCCTGTAAATAGTTTGGATCACCATATCATTGAGGAAACCGCTAAGAGACTGATAACTCTATCAAAAGAACGCCAAACCGTCATATTTACGCATAGTATTCTTTTGTTTAACTCTTTATTAGCTCAGGTAAAATTGCCGTATAACAAAGATATTCAATCCAGGTTTTACCACACAAAAAATCATTATGAATTATGTGGTGTTATTACTGACGCTGATGAAGAAATCAATAGCCCCAAATCATACATATCAAGACTAAATGAACTAATTAATAACACTCCAAAAAATAGACCTGAAGAAGAAGTAGCCGCAGAGGGATACGGGTATTTGAGAAGCGCCATCGAGTTAACTGTTGAGCATGAAATATTTCAGGGTACAGTTAAGAGATATCAAAAAAATATCGCTCTCACAAATTTGGCCAGGGTTTCCGGTGAAGCCATTGATAAATTCAAAACAACACTCAACGATATCTTTGAAAGATGCTGTAGTTATATTACTGCCCACAGTAATCCTACCGAAGTCGCAAGTACTCCTACCATGAAACAACTTAAAAATGATTTCGAGACCTATCAGACTATAAGGAGGGAGTTTATAAAATGACCACTAAAATCACTGAATCAGATATCGAAAAATTAGCCATCGAACTTCTTGAAAATCAGGGTTTTCAATATGTGTACGGTCCTGACATTGCACCTGATGGCATAACACCCGAACGTCAATCGTTTGAGGATGTGATTCTCATAGATCGTTTGCGGCAGGCTGTGGGACGTATAAATCCTGGTGTGCCAACTGATGCGCGCGAGGATGCCATCAAACAGATTCTTCGCCTCAATTCGCCAGAGCTCATCGCCAACAACGAAAATTTTCACCGTATGCTTACCGAAGGCATAAATGTGAGCTACCAGAAGGATGGCCACAGCCGCGGCGACCTCGTGTGGCTGGTTGATTTCAACAATATCGATAACAACGAATTTCTAGTATTGAATCAGTTTACCGTTATCGAAAACAATATAAACAAGCGCCCCGACATTGTTTTGTTTGTAAGCGGTTTACCGCTGGTTGTCATTGAGCTTAAAAATCCGGCCGATGAAAACGCCACCATCAATTCGGCATTCAGGCAAATACAGACCTACAAAGAGGCTATACCGAGGTTGTTTGCATACAATGGTTTTATAGTTATTTCCGATGGACTCGAAGCCAAAGCCGGTACTATATCGGCAAATATCAGCCGTTTTTCCGCCTGGAAAACTGCTGATGGCAAGGTAGAGGCATCGCCGCTTATAGGCCAACTCGAAACGCTCATCAAAGGAATGCTGCAAAAACATACGGTTCTCGACCTGATACGCCATTTTATCGTGTTCGAAAAATCGAAAAAAGAAGATAAAAAAACCGGCCAGATTACCGTGGAAACTGTAAAAAAAATGGCAGCCTATCACCAGTATTATGCAGTGAATCGTGCTGTAGAATCAACACTGAGGGCGGCTGGTTATAAATTTACTGGTAATTCTACAAGCTCAGTACCCAATTTAGCTATGGTGGCTGAGCCTGTCGAAGCCACCGTAGTGATGGAATCGCCCGAGAGCTATGGCTTGCCGGGGGTGAAAAGCCAGAGTGTGGGCGATAGAAAAGGTGGAGTGGTATGGCACACGCAGGGTTCAGGCAAATCGCTCTCTATGGTTTTCTTTACAGGTAAGATTGTGCTTGCGATGGACAACCCAACTATTGTGGTTATCACTGACCGAAACGACCTCGATGACCAGCTTTTCGATACCTTCGCTGCATGTCGCCAGCTTTTGCGACAGGAACCTATCCAAGCCGAAAGCCGTGAACATCTTAAAGAGTTGCTCAAAGTTGCTTCTGGGGGTATCGTTTTTACCACCATCCATAAATTTATGCCTGAAGAGGGTAATGTTTTTGAAACCCTTTCTAAAAGAAAAAATATCGTGGTAATCGCCGATGAGGCTCATCGCACGCAATATGGATTCAAGGCAAAGATTGTTGATGCAAAGGATGAAAACGGTAATGTAATCGGCAAAAAAACTGTATACGGTTTTGCCAAATATATGCGAGATGCCTTGCCCAACGCCACCTATCTGGGTTTTACCGGTACGCCCATCGAAAGCACCGATAAAAATACCCCGGCTGTTTTCGGCAATTACATCGATATTTACGATATCTCCCACGCGGTAGAAGACGGTGCAACTGTACGGATTTATTACGAAAGCCGTCTGGCAAAAATCGGCCTGAGTGAAGAAGGGAAAAAACTGGTGAAAGAGCTCGATGAAGAATTAAAACAGGATGATCTTTCGGAAACTCAGAAAGCAAAAGCCAGATGGACACAACTGGAAGCACTTGTTGGTAGTGCCGACAGATTAAAACATCTGGCTCAGGATATTGTAACTCATTTTGAACAACGTCAGGAAGTTTTTGAAGGTAAAGGCATGATTGTAACAATGTCGCGTCGGATTGCAGCTGCCCTTTATGAAGAAATCATCAAAATAAGGCCTGAGTGGCACAATGACGACCTGAAAAAAGGTGTCATCAAGGTAGTGATGACTTCGGCTTCCTCTGATGGACCTGAGATTGCAAGGCATTATACTACTAAGGAAGAGCGCCGTATCCTTGCTGACCGCATGAAAAACCCTGATGACGAATTAAAAATGGTGATAGTTTGTGATATGTGGCTTACAGGGTTTGATGTTCCTTGTCTGCATACCATGTACATCGACAAGCCCATGCAGGGACACAATCTTATGCAGGCCATTGCACGGGTCAATAGGGTGTATAAAGATAAAACTGGCGGATTGATTGTGGATTATCTGGGCATTGCGGCTGATCTTAAGAAGGCACTTTCGTTCTACTCAAATTCCGGTGGCAGGGGTGATCCCGCTGTGGCTCAGGAGCAAGCTGTAGAGCTTATGCTCGAAAAACTTGAAGTTGTAAGACAAATGTTCCATAGATTTCCATATGAGGAATATTTTGAGGCAACCACAAGCAGGAAACTTTCAATTATTCTTGAAGCAGAAGAACATATTCTCGGTCTTGAAGAGGGCAAGAAACGTTTTATTGACGGAGTAACAGCCCTGTCAAAAGCATTTTCCATTGCTGTTCCGCATGAACAAGCTATGGCAGTTAAAGATGAAATTGCCTTCTTTCAGGCGGTTAAGGCAAGACTTGCCAAATTTGACAAAACCGGTACGGGTAAAACCGATGAGGAAATCGAAACCGCCATCAAACAGGTAATTGATAAAGCCCTGGTAACGGATAAGGTGATTGATGTATTTGACGCAGCTGGCATTAAAAAACCGGATATATCTATTCTTTCGGAGGAATTTTTATATGAAGTAAAAAATATGGAGCATAAAAACCTTGCAATGGAGGTACTTCAAAAACTTCTCAACGATGAAATAAAAGCAAGGTTAAAGAAAAATCTTGTCCAGGGCAAAACCCTGATGGAAATGCTTGAGAATTCAATAAAAAAATACCATAGCAAAATATTAACAGCCGCAGAAGTTATTGAGGAATTAATCAAACTCGGCAAAGAAATCAAGGCGATGGATAAAGAACCACAGGAGTTGGGTCTTTCGGATTATGAATACGCTTTTTATACCGCAGTGGCAAACAATGAAAGTGCACGCGAGTTAATGGGAAAGGAAAAACTTAGAGAATTAGCTGTTGTTCTTTACAATAAAGTACGCGAAAATGCATCGATTGATTGGACAATAAAAGAAAGTGTAAGGGCAAAATTAAGAGTTATTGTGAAACGTGTATTACGTCAGTATGGTTATCCTCCAGATATGCAAACCTTAGCGACCGAGACAGTGTTAAAGCAGGCAGAATTGATAGCTGAGGAATTGAACTCACTACCTCATTTGAATGAGGTGACAAAGTGTTAAAACGCATTTAAAATGACGTCTTTTCTCACCATAAAAGTGTGGCCTTTAGCATAAAGGTAACCACAAAAAAGAAGTCATCATCAAAAGGTGATACGTGTGACGAGAAAGTCTTCCTTTTGGGGTGATTCAGATGGGAAATGTTCTCTATCCCTTCCTAACAGAGGACATTTCTATTGAATTGTTGTCGTTCCACACATGAAACTGAATACCTATTTTCACATTTCCTGAATAGGGAAATAATACAAAAGCTTTCTGTTCTGATGTCAGGTGAAAAAAGAGTTGCGTTTGAAAACACTACAGCAAGATATGGCTATTACCCTGTTTCAGCAAAACAATTGGTTTTTGCTGAAACAAAGGAATAGCTATCGCCCCTATCGCGGTGCCATATCTAAAAAGACCCTGCTGGGGAAAAAGCCCTACAAGCTGGTGAGAGAAGGACCTGTTCTTTTACTCCTTTTTTCTGTAATCCACTTCGACTTCGCTCAATATTCCCTTCGACTTTGCTCAGGAGGCTTACCGGGCCGCTTTTGTGGTCGTGTGCCCTTTGTCATAAGGGGGAAGTCCTTTTGAAGTGAGGGTGCAGGAGGCACCCGGGGCG
>FQKF010014749.1_pt1 | contig 10221 bp, 9 predicted proteins | sample 1504521 | NCBI WGS metagenome assembly FQKF01 (sample SAMEA4475357, study PRJEB15587) | soil metagenome | biome: Soil; feature: Field | place: India | collected 2015-03-11 | depth 0 m
CTTTCCACTCAGGCCCGTTTGTTGCGGGTGCTGGAAACCGGAGAATTTATCAGGGTGGGAAGCAGTAAGGTAATGAAAACGGATGTGCGCGTGGTGGCCGCCACTAACATCGACTTTTTACAAGCCATACAAAAAGGTAAATTCAGACAAGATTTATATTATCGTTTAAATACGTTGCCTATTTACCTTCCGCCTTTAAGGGAAAGAAAGGAGGATATTCTTCTCCTTTTCAGGAAATTTGTTTCCGATTGTTCTTCCCGTTATAAAACCCCCCCTGTTCGGCTACTTCCTGATGCCGAACAACTCTTTCTTAATTATTTTTGGCCGGGTAATATTCGTGAATTAAAAAACGTGGCCGAGCAAATGTGTATTCTTGAGAAAAACAGAGATGTAGATGCCAAGAGGGCCATGGCTTATTTTCCCAATTTTCATTCCGGAAATTTACCTACCCTGGCACGACAGGAATCTACTCAAACCTTTTCGGATTTGAGTGAAAAGGAAATGATATTGAAAATGATTGCCGAAAACAGAAAAGAAATCAACGAACTGAAAATCATCATTCAAAAATTACTCGTACAAACTCAAAGTATAAATTTCAATCCGGAATTGGTTAATGAAAGTTCGGAAAGGCAGGTAATTATCAATAAAGACGAGCCCATTACCATCATTCGTAATGACCAACCCAATCAAAAGATTATCGAACTCGAAGAAAATCTTTCCCTCATTGAAAAGGAGAAAGATATGATTAAGAAAGCACTCATAAAGCACAAAGGAAAAAGAAAAAAAGCAGCAGAAGAACTCGGTATTTCGGAAAGAACGTTATACAGGAAAATTAACGAGTTTAACCTACATGATTTATAAATTTTTTTTTATATACTTAATTGGATTATCGTTAGTTTCATGTAAGCCCAGAATTTCTCTGTCAGGCTCATCCATGCCTGAAGGCACCCGAACCGTTTCGGTGGGATATTTTGCCAATGAAGCCCCACTTTCACCACCTGCCATGCCCCAAATTTTTTCCGAAAAGCTGAGGGATATGGTTTCACGTCAAACACCGCTTTCTTTGGTTTCTTCAAACGGAGACGTTCAGTTTGAAGGCAGCATATCCGACTTTCAACTGGCACCCGTTTCGGTCCAGGCCGGCGATGTGGTATCTAAAAACCGCCTTACCATTACCGTTCGCGTGAAGTATACCGTTTTAAATGATGAAAAACTCAACTACGAAGAAAATTTTACCCGCTTTGCGGACTTTGACGGAAATACGAATTTTTCAACGGTTCAGAATGAACTGATGAACGAAATTTCCAGGCAGATTTGCGAAGACATTTTTAATAAATCATTCAATAATTGGTGAATATGAAGCCGGAGCGTTTGACGGAATTGATAAAAACACCCTGGAACATAAAGGAAGATGATATGTCGGCGCTTCGTCATGTGGTGGAAAACTATCCCTATTTTACTACAGCCCGATTACTTTTTTTGTATTCCGCCTGGAAATTTGACAGAGTTAATTACGATAAGCACTTAGCCGATATTCCGGCGCTTTCCGTAAGTCCCATGCAGATAAATTATTGGTTGAATGCCGAACCGGTAGTTGAGGCAAATTCAGATTCAACCAATCAATTACAAGATGCCGCACAGGATGTACAACAAGATAGTGAAAACAATATCCAATCCACTGCAACGGACATAGAAAATACGGGTTCAATTGAAAACAGCTCTTTGGAAAAAGAACCCTATGATGAAAGGGATATACTGGAAAAACATATTGTTCAGGATACGCAAAAAGCAATAAATGAATGGGAGATAATTGTCGGAAAAAATACCGCCGCTGAAAATACGGAAATAAAATCTTTAAAAGACGAATTACCCTTTGAAACTAAAAAAGGAGACGTTGGAAATAAGTCCCGTAACGATGAAAAGAAAAACTTCTTGGAATGGTTAAAAACTTACAAAAAGGAACAAATAATTGAAAAAGAACCTGCAAAAACTGCATCAAACGATGAAACAAAAAAAATCAATGTTCATTCCAATACCATATTAACGGATAAAAGGAAAAAACAATGGGAATTGCTTGACAAAATCATTGAAAATGATCCCGGCCCGATTAAAATAAAAACTTCAGAATCTCCCCCGCTTTTTTATCAATCTGAAAAAGCCGCCCGGGAGAGTTTATTGGAATCGGAAGAATTTGTAACCGAAACGTTGGCTAACATTTATCTGGCTCAGGGTCATTATTCCAAGGCTATACGGGTATTTGAAATTTTAAGTTTGAAAATTCCCCAAAAAAATGCTTACTTTGCAGAAAAGATTAAAGAAATTAAAAACAAACTAAAAGGTAAAGAATTATGATTTTATCGATTTTATTGATTTTGGTATGCATACTGATGATTCTGGTGGTACTTATCCAAAATTCCAAAGGAGGAGGCATACAAAGCGAGTTTGGCGTAGCCAATCAGATTATAGGAATTCAACGTGGCACCGAAGTCATTGAAAAAATCACCTGGGGCCTGGCCATTGCCATCTTCTTTTTTTGTGTATTGCTTACACCAAAAACAAGCATCCTGAATGAACAAGATGCTTCGGCCGGTTCAAAAATTAAGCAAAGAGCCCAAAGTGCCGTTGCGGTTCCCAAGCCCGCTGCTCCGGCTGCTCCTCAAAATCCCCAACCGCAGACTAATCCCAATCAACAGCCGTAATCTTCGGTTGCGAAATGCAGGTATTTAAATTCGGCGGAGCTTCGGTTAAAGATGCTCCGTCTGTTCGTAACGTCCTATCAATCCTTAATAAGTTTGCAAAAAATCATCCTACCCTGATGGTCATTTCGGCCATGGGTAAAACTACGAACCTTCTGGAGGAACTAGCGGATGCTTACTATAAAAAAAATCATCATTTAAAAGAAGAAAAATACAAGGTGTTTTTGAACTATCACCAATCCATCAGAAAAGAATTGGAGTTGAATGAAAGCGATGAATGGCTGTCTTTTTTGGATGAATTTGAGTGGGAACTGAATACGTCTCCTGCTTTAAGTTTTGATTATCATTATGACCAAATTGTTTCGAAAGGAGAATTAGCCTCATCCATTATCATATCCGATTTTTTTAAGCAAATTGAATTTAAGCACACCTGGATAGATGCCCGGGATATTATAATAACGGATGATAATTACCGGGAAGCTAATGTAGATTTCGATAAATCGCAATTAAGAGCTAAAGAAAAATGCCCGCCTTTGCTCCAACGAAGCGGTTTTATTTTAACGCAAGGATTTATCGGTTCCACCAATGAAAACAATTCCACTACACTCGGCAGGGAGGGTAGCGATTACACGGCTGCATTGTTCAGCTATTTTTTGGATGCCGAAAAAATGATTGTTTGGAAAGACGTGCCGGGCATTTTGAATGCTGACCCCCGGTTTTTTAAAAATCCTGTTTTGATGGATGAACTATCCTATTACGACGCCATAGAAATGACCTATTACGGTGCCACCGTAATTCATCCTAAAACCATCAGGCCGCTACAAAACAAAAAGATTCCCCTTTGGGTAAAATCTTTTTTAAATCCGGATGCACCCGGAACAAAAATATCAGAAGATTTTTCGGATAAAGCTAAGCGATTACCAACGTTTATTTATAAACCTCATCAGATTTTGATCTCCGTTCAAACAAAAGATTTCAGTTTTATATCAGAAAGTTATCTCAGTAAATTTTTTACAATCGCTCAAAAACACAGAATTAAAATACATTTAATGCAAAACTCAGCATTAAATTTTTCCATTTGTACGGATAATGTTGAGGACAAAATTCAAGCATTCATCAATGAACTATCTGAAAATTTTAAGGTTTATTTTAATTCGGGAGTAGGGCTCTTAACAATCAGAAGCCGGGATGAATCCGTAAAGTTTGAAGATATCTTTAAAAATAAAAGGATACTTCTGGTACAAAAAACCCGAAATACGGCTCAATACATATTGGATGAAGCATAGTTGTATTTAATGAAATTGTTAAAAAAACTTGCAAGTTTTAAAAAATGTTTATATCTTAGCACCCTATAAACCAATCCGAATTGAATCAAATTTTATGAAAATTAATAAAATTTCGCTTTTAACACTACTGGTGTTAGGGTTTTCAGGGCTTTTTGCTCAACAGGATCCGCAATTCACTCAGTTTTTTAATAACCGTCTACTTTATAATCCGGGTTATGCCGGAACATCAAATGCCATGTGTGGTATTTTGCAATTCAGAAGAATGTGGGCATCTTTTGACGGAGCTCCTCTTTCTTTCAATGCAACTTTCGACACCAAGCTTAAAGAACTTCCTATAGGTTTAGGATTTAATGCCATGTATGACAAGATTGGCCCCATGAATACCATATTCTTGCGCATTCCCGCATCCTTCATTCTACAAGCCGGACCGGGTAATTTAGGAATAGGCCTGGATGTAGGTATTTTACAGAAAAAAATTTCCAATGATTGGATTACGCCCGACCAAAATCTCTATGATAATTCCATTCCCGGAGGATATGGAATTGCTAACAATCCTGACCTCAACAAACTTACCTACGATGTAAGTTTTGGAATATTCTATAATGCACCTAAAAAATTCTATGTTGGTTTATCTTCAACGCATCTTCCGGCTCAATTATTAAAGCAAACCGACAGTATTCAATTCAAAATGACAAGGCATTATTACTTTATGGCCGGAGTAAACATAGCTCTTGATCCCAGGAACCAAATAATTCCAAACATTAAAGTAAGGTCCGACATTTCCGCTATGACCATTGATGTAAACCTAATGTATATGTGGAATGAAGCCTTAATGGTTGGTGCCACATACAGACACCAAGATGCTATCTCACCTGTAATCGGTTATAATTTCCTAACACCATCCGGTTCAAATTTGAGGGTTAGTATCTCGCATGATCTGGTACTTTCTAAAATTAAAGGTCATACTTTCGGGTCGCCCGAAATTATCCTTGGTTTTTGCCAACCCATCAAAGTTAAAAAGATTACTACCTACGGAGACGATTTGTTTTTTAATTAAAATTGTAACCTTTTCTGCAACATGTTCGTAAAAGCACATCAATATTCAAAAGTTATGAACAATACAATTAACAAAACTATATTTGTAACTTTTGAACTATTGAGCATTAATTATAGCACAATATGAAAAAACTGGTAGTCATATCTTCCTTGTTGGCCATTTTAGTGGGTTGTAACCAAAGAACCGGGGAATTAGTTGGAGTTACCGGCAGGGAACAATGGTATCAGCCTGATCCTTTCGGTACTCTATACATACCCATGGGGTCATACCATATGGGGCCGGATGATGAAGAAACACCAATGGCTCACACAACCAAAACCAGGATGGTGTCCGTACAAGCTTTTTACATTGACGACTCCGAAATATCCAACAATGAATACCGCCAGTTTGTTTATTGGGTTCGTGACTCTATTGCCAGAAAGCTTTTAGCCTATGGTTCAAACGGAATGGCGGAAGATTATCAAATTTCTCAGGATGAGTTTCTGCAAATGTGGCCCATATATAAAGGCGACAATAACCTCCAAGACCCATACATAAACTGGGAAACTAAAATCAAGTGGGATAGTGATGATGACGATTATCGTGCTGATCTTCAACCCTTGTATTTACCTGAAGGTGAACGTTTTTACAATAGAAAAGAAATCGATACCCGTAAGTTGAATTATGAGTATTACAGAATAGATATCCGTTTGGCTGCATCAAAATCTAACAGATTCAGGCCTCAAAAATCTGCTGATATCCAAGACGCTGCTCACGAATATAAAAAAGGTGAATACATTAATGGTGTACACCTGAACGATGGTCAGAACGGTGCTCCCGGCGGAGTATCCTCTCCGGTTGGAGACCCCGCCAAAGATCCAAAGGTTTTGGGTACATACAATGTAAAAGATGAAGAAGCTTTGGGCATGGGTAATTATCGCCAGAGACTAAGAAACGGAGTTGACCGGAGCGTATTCATCGTTAAAGATGTTATCAATGTTTATCCCGATACACTTGCGTGGGTTCATGATTACACCTATTCTTTCAATGAACCTATGACGAATATGTATTTTTGGCATCCAGCTTATGATAACTATCCTGTAGTTGGTGTAAGCTGGAAGCAGGCAAGGGCATTTTCCATTTGGCGCTCACTTTTACTAAATAACTATTTAATTGGAACCGGCCAATCTATAGTTAATGATTTCCGTTTGCCAACGGAGTCGGAATGGGAGTATGCGGCTCGCGGTGGTTTGGATAAATCTCCTTATCCGTGGGGAGGCCCTTATATCAGAAACTCCAAAGGTTGTTTCTTGGGTAACTTTAAGCCTATTCGCGGTTCCTATATCGATGATGGTGGCTTTCATACGGTATATATTTATTCCTATAATCCTAATGATTATGGACTTTATTGTATGGCCGGTAATGCCGCTGAATGGACAAGTAATGCTTTTGATGAGTCGGCATATGATTTTGAACATGACCTTAACCCCGACTATGTTTATGAAGCTCAGGAAAAAGAAGCCAATGTGTTGAAAAGAAAGGTCATTCGCGGTGGGAGCTGGAAAGACATAGGATTTTATCTTCAGGTAAGTTCCAGAACTTATGAATACCAGGATACCGCTAAATGTTATGTAGGGTTCAGAAATGTAATGACTTACTTAGGAAGAGCAAAAGGAGATGAGTTCTAGTAAATAATTAAATACCATTGAAATTAGCAAACAAAAATAAAAACCAAAACCAAAACCAAAAAACACACCAACTATGAGCAAACTGAGAAAAGTAACCGGTTACAAACGTTTCCTGCACTATGCAGCTTGTTTTGGAGCATCCATCGTAATCATCGGAGCTCTATTTAAAATCATGCACTGGCCCGGAGCATCCATCATGTTGATTGCCGGTTTAGGTACAGAAGCTTTGATATTTACATTATATGGTTTTGATGTTCCTCATGAAGAAGTTGACTGGACATTGGTTTATCCGGAACTTGCGGGAATTGGTACACACGAAGAAGAAACGGAGTCGGTCGGTTCCGATTTGCCGGTTACTCAGCAGCTGGACAATATGTTAGAGGAAGCAAAAATTGGTCCTGAACTCATTGAGAGTTTAGGTCAGGGCATGAGAAATTTAGCAGAAACTGCTAACAAGTTGAGTGATATTACTAATGCTCAGGAAGTAACTAATGAATATGTGAACAGTGTTAGAAATGCCTCAGAAAGTGTATCATCATTGGCTGATACCTATCAAAGGGCTGCCCGTTCAGTGGAAGACCTTGCCAATTCCAACGGTGCAGGTCAATCTCTTGGCGAGAATCTTAATTCTGTTGCTAAAAATTTGGCAGCTTTAAATGCTACATATGAACTTCAGCTGCAAGGCAGCCGTCAGCACTTAGAAGCTACGAATAAATTCTATGACGGACTTGCTGAACTTATGAAGAATCTTCACGATTCTGTTGAAGATACACGTAAGTATCGTGCTGAAATGGCTACCCTATCCAATAACTTATCTGCTCTCAACACTATTTATGGTAATATGTTGAGTGCCATGAATTACAAAGGTTAAACTAAGTATCATCTTTTTAATCTTATAAATCATGGCAGGAGGTAAAGAAACACCGAGGCAGAAGATGATTGGGATGATGTATCTTGTTCTAACTGCTTTGTTGGCATTAAATGTCTCTAAGCAAATTCTCAAAGGATACATCACCGTTAACGAGAGCATGGAAAAATCCAAGGAAGCTCTTAAGGCTAATAATAAGAGGGTTATTGAAGCATTTGAAAATACTATTAACGGCAACCCTGCTGCTAAACCTTATTTTGAAAAAGCCAAAATTGCAATGGGAAAAATAGATGAAGTTTATAAATATATTGATGTTTTGAAAAAAAATGTAATAGAAAAGTGTGAGGGTTGGCAATCCGGTGGTGATACGGCAAAGTTAAGATACTTAACAAAAATTGATGATTATGATATTCCGACTTATGAATTAATAGGAAGTGATGCTTCGAAACCTGAAAAAAAGCCTAATTCTGCACTTGAGCTTCAGGATAAATTCAATAACTTGGTTAATTTTTTAACAAATATGATTGATGAAATGCAGAAAGACAAAGCCACCAAGTTTATTGAAGATGATTATAATTCACTTAAGAAGAAGATTCAAAGTATAAAGCCGGTTGATTCCGGAGCGGAAGAGGACGGCATTAAACTCACCTGGCCTGTTGAAAATTTCTACCACCTTCCGATGGCTGCCGTAATTACAAACTTAAACAAAATGCAAGCCGACTTAAAAAACCTTGAATCTGAATTGCTTCAGATTTTCAGCGGAGCCAGCGGTAAATTGGCTATAAAATTTGACAAGTTATCAGCAAAAGTTATTGCGCCCTCTTCCTACATTCAAGCAGGTCAGCCCTATAAGGCAGATATCTTTCTTGCTGCTTCATCCTCTCAATTAGCCGATCCCTCTATGATGGAAGTAATTGTAGGTGTTGACTCTGCACAAGCCGTAAGTGGAAATTTAAACGGAACCAAAGTTCCCGTTGTTGACGGAATGGGAAAATATGAGGTTGGAACCGGCGGGCAAGGTTTGCAGGAATATAAAGGAGTAATCAAATTTAAAAAACCCGATGGTACTTATGACTATTACCCTTTCAGAGCCGAATATATGGTAGCTGCTCCGGCAACAGCGGTGGAACCCGAAAAAATGAATGTGTTTTACATTGGTGTTCCAAATCCTGTTGTAGTTTCAGCTGCCGGTGTTTCTCCCACAGATTTACAAGTATCTATTTCAGGTGGCGGAGGTAAAATTGTTCCAAAGGGAGCCGGTAAGTATGAAGTTACAGTAACCACTCCGGGTGAATGTCAAATCTCTGTAAGTGCTAAAACAAAGGATGGCGTGAAACCACAAGGACCTCCAAAAAAATTCCGTGTAAAGCGCATTCCCGATCCGGTTGCTAAGGTGGGAGGTAAATCCGGCAATGTGGAAATGAAAAAAGTTGAGTTAGCTTCAATTGGAGGTGTTATTGCTGACTTACCGGGTTTTGATTTTGATGCAAAATTCGTGGTTACGCAGTTTGAATTGTCAGCCGTAATTAAAGGTCAATTAAAATCAGCAGTTTGCCCCGGAAACCAATTATCTGGTGAAGCTAGAAATATTTTATCTCAGGCAGGTGTTGGAAGCAAGATATTTTTTGAAAATGTTAAAGCAAAAGGTCCGGACGGAACAATAAGAAACATACCTGGAGTTATCATTAAAGTAAAATAATATGAAAAAAACACTCTTCATATTTTGGGGCTTCTTTGTTGTATTAAGTATTTTCTCACAGGCCCCCACTGTTTTCGATCCGGGTGCTTATAAGGACGCTATTTATGATAAGGAAAATGCGGTTAACAGAAGGTTTATTCCCTATACTTATCTAAGAGAAGCTGATGTGGCCTGGGAAAAAAGAATATGGAGAGATATCGATTTAAGAGAAAAAGTTAATCATCCCCTTTACTACCCCGTTGAAATAATCACCGGAAGAATATCTCTATTCCAATTATTGGCAAAATATATCCTTTCCGGTCAAATACTTGCTTTTGGAAATGAAGAGTTTATTGCACCTTTAGAATTATCGGTAATTCGTGATAAAATCAGAAGATGTGACTCCCAAAGCCAGATGAATGTGGATGAGAACGGTAATGAAATCGAAACCAAGATATTTGTATGCGACTCCACTTCCATTTACAGAAAAATAAGAACTTATCGCTTGAAGGAAGACTGGTTTTTTGATAAACAAAAATCTGTTTTGGAAGTAAGGATTCTTGGTATAGGCGTATTTACTTATGATGAAGACAAAGAAGCGCAAAAGGAAGAGTTTTGGGTTTATTTTCCCGCTTGTCGTCCTTTTTTCGCAAAGCATGAAGTTTATAACGTAAAGAACGACAGTGAAAGAAGAACCTTTGAGGATATTTTTTGGAAAAGGATGTTTAATTCCAGAATCGTAAAAGAAACAAATGTATTTGACCGTGGAATAATTGAATATACGCCCGATGGAATTAATAATCTTTTAGAAAGCGACCGAATAAAGTACGATATCTTCAAATGGGAACACGACTTATGGCACTTTTGATTTGACCGCTAAATTTTGTTGAAAGGTGTCGTGAAAACGACACCTTTTTTATTTTTATTGAAACCTTAATTTTTTATTAAAGTATAAATAAAATTAAAGAT
>FQKF010041274.1_pt1 | contig 10208 bp, 9 predicted proteins | sample 1504521 | NCBI WGS metagenome assembly FQKF01 (sample SAMEA4475357, study PRJEB15587) | soil metagenome | biome: Soil; feature: Field | place: India | collected 2015-03-11 | depth 0 m
ACCAGTTCTGAACGGTGCTGTATTTCACTTCGGCATTGCGGTGGGCAATAATTTCCACCACGGCCGCATGGAGTTGATTCTCGTCACGGCGAGGCGCCGTACAGCCCTCCAGATAACTGACATAACTGCCTTCATCGGCTATAATAAGAGTCCTCTCAAACTGTCCGGTACCGGAAGAATTGATGCGGAAATAGGTACTGAGTTCCATGGGACAACGAACTCCCTTGGGAATATAGCAAAATGAACCGTCACTGAATACGGCCGTATTCAAAGCCGCGTAGAAATTATCGGTGTAGGGAACTACCATGCCCATATACTTTTTAACCAATTCGGGGTGCTCCTGAACGGCTTCGGAAAAAGAACAGAAAATTATCCCTTTCTCGGCAAGGGTTTCTCGAAAGGTAGTTTTTACGGAAACGCTGTCGAAAACGGCATCCACGGCTATTTTACTTTCTATGCCCACCAGGCGTTTTTGTTCTTCCAAAGAAATACCCAAACGTTCAAACGTTTTCAGAATTTCCGGATCGACCTCGTCCAATGATGTGATATTCTTTTTTTTAGGAGCAGCATAATAGGTAATATCCTGAAAATCAATCTTAGGATATTTGAAATTAGCCCAATGCTTCGGTTCTTCCATGTTTTTCCAATGCCTAAATGCTTTTAATCGAATTTCAAGGAGCCAGTTCGGTTCATATTTACGTTTGGAAAGTTCCCGAATGATTTCCTCATTCAGACCCTTTGGAAAAAATTCGTTTTCAACAGGGGTTACAAAGCCCCATTCATATTCTTTTTCAAGATGCTCCTGAAGGATATCGTTGCTCATACACTGAATGATTCGCCGCATCCACAGGTTCGGGATGCATTGGGGTTAATGAATGTAAAACCTTTGCCGTTTAAACCACCGTTATATTCAAGTTGTGTTCCGACCAGATACAGAAAACTTTTACGGTCGGTAACGATTTTAATGCCCTTGTCTTCAAATACTTTATCATCGGGCTTAATTTCAGTATCAAATTCAAGCTTATATGACAAACCGCTGCAACCTCCCGATTCTACGCCCACACGAATGAAGGCATTTTCGGGCTGGTTTTCTTCTTTCATCAATCTCAGAGCGTATTCTTTAGCTTTATCGGTTATGGTAATCATATTCAGTATTTTTATTTAGATTAAATCTAAAAATTGAAACAAAGTTAGTGATTTTCAATTGATTATAACAAAATAATCGGAAAATTGTTTTGAATTTTAGTTTAGATAAATAACTGCTTCTAAGATTTTAAAAACACTTTAAATAAAAATCCGCCCGTATTGATGAAATCAAAATAAAACTTCTGAATGCGCATTTCGTTTTCAAAATATCGAACATTCATGTCCAACAGGTTATTTTCTCTGACATTAATAAGGAATACGCTGCTCTCACCGTTATTGAATTTGGTTTTTTCAGCATCCCGAAGGATAATACTGTTTTTAAGCGCCAAAAGGAAAATATTGTTTTGGTTGATTAATTGTAAATATTGTTCTTTCATGGCCTTTAATTTTAATTCCAATTCTCTGATTTTTTGTTGAATATCCAGGTCTTTTTCGGTTTCTTTAATTTTATTCAGTTGGATTTTAGCCCGTTCTTTTCTTAAAAAGAGGGGAATATACAAATAGCCGTTCCATTTTTGATTTTCCGCAAAATTCCAGGCAGGTAAAGGGTTTGTAAGGGAGTTTAAAGCCGAATACCCGACGTAAAGGTCGGGAAGCAATTGAAAACGGGAATATAAGGTGGCTAATTTTAAGGTTTGAAGTTCAGCTTGAGCTGAAAGGATTTGCGGGTTATTTTGAATAATGGAGAACGGTTCGGAAACATATACGCTATCGAAAATTTTTTTTATATCCGACATATCAGTGGTTGGATACATGTTATCTGTCATATCCAACGGCTTGCCATCGGCCGACCATAAATAGGTATTCACTTTGGCTTTCTTTATTGCATAGTCTGCTTTTGTTTCGGCCAATCGGGCAGAAATGAATTGAATTTGAATGCTCATTTCCGTGCTGTCGATAGGGGCTTCGTCCCCGTATTGAATGCGCTGAAGCATGAATTCATAGCGGTTTTTCGCTAAATTGTAGGCATTGGAATAGAGAAGTAGTTTTCGGAAAGAAAAAAGCCATTCGGCATAATCAATACCCAGATTACGGATAAATTCATTCATGAATTGGTTCTGGAAGGCCTCGCCGGCTTTTTCCATAATTTTTGCCTGCCGAAGCATCAAACGTCGTTCATTAAACAACAGGTTCCTTCCAACTGGAACCTGAGCACCAATAGATAACAAGGTCCCATCGTTCGTAAAATCTTCGTTATTCAGGTATTGCCCCGAGTTGGTCTCAATGTTCCCTTTTAAATCTATTCCGGTAAAAGTGGGAATTTTTAATTCATGATACCACTTGGAATAATATTTTTTTTCATTAAAATTTTTTTCATCATAAACGGAAGAGAAAACGGGATCAAACATACCCCTTGCAAGCATTACCCTGCTTTTAAAAGCCGGTTGAGTCAGGGCGATTTTTTGAACAATCGGGTGAAATGCCTTGACGGAAAGTAAAATTTGTTCAAAAGAAACGAATACACTGTCGGCTAACAAAATTTTTGAAAAAATAATGAAAAAAACAAAACTATTTCTTTTCATTTTTTTCATTATTTAATGAGGGAATATCGTGCGTAAATTCAGGCGGAAATCCGTTTATTTTACGCCAGATTTCATACCAAACCGGAACATTTTTTAACAAAGCCCAACCTTTTACGTTGGTTCCCACCCTTACAAATTCAGGCCATTTCCCGTCTTTTCCTTCACCGGGAACAGCCAAAATTCTGAATTTGCCCATGGTGGAAACCTTATCTATTACTTTAATTCTTGCTTCGAAAGTACCGAAGCTGATACCGGGCCATCCGCTGAATACCAAAGCCGGCCATCCTTCAAATTGGATTCGGACTTCATCGCCGGGTTGCAATAATACCACGTCCATGGGGTCGGCATATAGTTCTACGGCTAATTGCGGATTTTCGGGTAAGATGCTGACAATTTCATCCCCTTCTTTGATGGTTTCGCCCACACCGGATTTAAGCGCTTTCACAATGAAGCCATCGCGCGGAGCGGTGATATAATAAAAACTGGAACGAATTTGCATGTTGGAATATTCGTTATTCATTTTACTGATTTCTCCTTCGGCTTCATAGTAATAAGCCAAAGTTGCATTTAATTCGCTTTCGGCTTTGGAAATTTTTTCCAAATATTCGGCGCGGATGTTGTTCAAGTCCACTACGGCATTGATGTATTCGTTTTTGGTGGCGTAAAATTTATTTTCCGAACTAATCAATTTGGCCTGAGCTTCCTGAAATTTTAATTCACGGGCCTCCAGTTCTGTTTTTGATTTTAGACCTTGTTCAAATAATTGAACCTGACGGTCAAACTGGTCTTTGGCAATTTGGTAATTTTTTTTGGAAGCAACGAAATCGGCACTGTCGGCAGCTATTTTATAGCGAAATTGTTGAATTTTGATTTGGCCTTGTTGGATTTTAATATTCATGGCATCCGTAAGAGCCTGAATTTGCTTTTTCAGGGCTTCCGATTTGTTTTGAATGGCTGAAAGATTACTTTGCTTAGCCGTAATTTGTTCCTTAATCCTGTCCAGCAATTGAGGGTCGAAAAATTTTTCTTTTATTTCAGAAAGATAAACAATGGTGTCTCCTTTTTTAACCGATTGACCTTCGCGTACATACCATTTTTCAATTCGCCCGGCAATGGTGGAGTGTATGGTTTGCGGACGTTCAGACGGATTGAAAGAAGTGAGGGAACCTTTCAAATCCACATTTTGCGTCCATGGCATGAACATGAGTATAATAAATAGTATTAATATATAAAATAAAATTTTATTTGTTTTTTTAACAATTTCCGGAATAATGATTAAACGAAACGAGTGATATGTCTTTTTTAAATCATGATAACTCATTACCTTGCTTTTTTATAATGATGATATTCGTTAAAGAATTAAATCGATGAACAATTTCTTTTACTTTCAGAGGCGTAATATTGCCGGGGAGCAGGAGTTCGTCAATAAAAAGAAGTTGCGGCTTTTGAAGAATACATCGAGCCAGCAATAATATCCGCATGGTATTTTGCCCCCAATGGTAATTTGATCCGATAATTTCCGAGTCAAGGTTTAAATAATTATTGTCGAAAATATTTTCATAACCGAAATGCTTGAAAGTTTCCAGAATTTCTTCTTCCGTAATTACAGGATTCAGCAAGGTAATATTGTCTCTAACGGTGGCATCGAAGAGCACTTCTTTGTTAAAGAAGATGGCCGTATGTTTATTTAACCAGTAGGAGTCAATTAATTTGATACTGACGTCGTTGATATATATATCCCCCGAAAATTCACTACGAATACCGAGAATGACATCCGTTAAGGCATTGATGGAACTTCTGCTGAAAATGTGCAGGTTTTTAAATTCCCCTACATTGGATTGAAAATTAATTAAAGGTTCATGAAGAGATGAGGCATATTGCTTTAACTCCAATTTTATACCATTGGAAAAATCGGGTTTCAAATAACCCCTTTCCAAATTACCGGCAATATCTTTTACCTGTGAAATTTTCTCAGCTGCCGTAATCATCTGATAAACACTTTCAATTTTCATGATGAGCTTTTCAATGGCTCCGGTAATCATCAAAACAATAATCTCGCTGGCCAGAAATTGTCCTAAGGATATGGACTCATTTATCAAAAGAATGTATCCGCCTATCAGCAGCCCACCTGTGATAATTATGGAAAAACCTAAAAAAGAGAAATATTGAAGCAATAGGGTTTTGAAGTGTTTTTTTCGGTATATGATATACTCCGATACATAATTGTCTAATTTATCGTAATGCATGTTCGTGTATTCATAGCTCCGAATGGAATCGTGAGAACGAGCCATTTGTTGTAGCCAATTCAGAGTTTTGTATTTATAGGTAGATGCCTTAATGGCGGAATACAAACCGGTTTTACCGGTGTAACGAATAATGAATGCCACTAAAATAAATAGAAATATACTGAAAGCAATGAAAAAAGGGTGATAAAAACAAAGGATAATCAAACCGAATATAATCTGGAATAAGGACGCGCTTAAGTCAACCAAAACGGAGGACAGATTTTTTTGAAGCGTAAGGACATCCATCAGCCGATTCATGCGTTCAAGCGGGTTAAAACTTCTTAAGTTATTGTGTCGGATTTTTGTTATATGATGCATGAAATCAAACGACATCCCCGCAAAAATTTTCTGCTGGAGAATTTCAAGAATCCACAATTGGAAAATTCTGAGCAAACCACTAATGACCACTCCAAATATGATTAGAAAGATTAATAAATAACCCGATGCAGAGAAACGGCCGAGCTGAAGGAAATTGATTAAACTTTGAATTCCTAAAGGAACAATGAGTGAACTTAATCCGGAAAAAATGGAATAATAAAATATTTTATAAATATCTGTTTTTTCTTTTTTTAGAAAATGAATCAGTTTTTGAAAAGGGGTTTGAATGATTTTAAGTTCATCATCCAAATATTGAATCTGATTAACCTGAACTTCTATAATATCAACGCACTTGCTTTTTATGTTTTCAAAAACTTTTTCAGAACTCAAATGTGAAGTTACTGTTTCGCCTAAAGAGTTAACTGTTTTATAAAAACCATTTTGAAAGATGTTAATTAAAATATCTTCTTTCTTTTCAGAAACCGAAAGAAAAAGGTATGGAAGTTGTTCATGATGGGATATTTCATGATGTAAATTCAACAAAAATTTGAAAGGAATGGCCGATTCTGCTTTTTTAAGTTCTTCGTAAATGGATTTTATTTCGGAAAATCTGTTTTCTTTAAAGTCAATTTTACGAACGGAACTTTTGTATTCCAAAATTCCGTCTTCGGCACAAGTTAATTCTATGAGGGTATTTAGTAGATTTCTATAAATCATTTTTACTTAAAAACTTTAAATAACAAATTTTTCATAAATCATTTTTTAAAAAGCCCCATTTTAATTCCTAAATTTTGTAAAAAAGCAAGCATTTCATCGGCAGTATTTTTATCGCCGGTAGCTCTTTTGTAGGTTTCGGTCAAACTAACCAGATTTTGATGAAAAAAAACTTTCATTTCATCAATGCTCATGTCTTTGGTCCATAAGTCAACCCGGAGTGTGTTGAGTTCTTTTCTGTCCCATAACGCAATCATGACGCTTTTTGCATCCGAAGATGTAGGATTATCGGATGCTTTCCACGTAATATTTTCGGGAAGATTCATCTCGTCTGTTGTAACTTCGAAAATCAGTTGATTGGTTTTCATGGTGTATATTTTGCTTCAAATAATATTTTTTTGGAGTCGGTTATTTTCATCAAGCTGTCGGGATGGATGGAATTGTGTTTATCTGCAAATGATTTTATGATTTGATAACCAAACCAATAGGCAATATAAGGAGGACATTCTTTACTGATAGCCGGTGTAAAAGGTCCTTCGGATGTATAGTTATGAATGGTTTTTAAATTATTATCGAAAAGTTTGTTTTTTTCCGTCAGATGTTCCCATAATTTTTTTTCATATTTTTTTAGATAATCCATTTGTGCAGACGTATATCCCATAATCATGCTGTCGGGCGCATCAGGAAAACACAAATGCAAAACATAATAAAATTTCCCTTTATCAATTATGTGGTCGAGCAGGTTGTTTTTCTTAATCATAGTGTCGGAATGAATTATTCGACATGCCTTCACAACATCCATAACCAAATAATTTTTATCCATTAATCTTGACTTATATCTTGGAAATCCGGCATAATCATAGAAAACATGATTTCTGCCTAAATACATATCCAGTCCGCACAACAGATTTTTTCCGGAATGGAAGAAGGCATAATTGAAACCCGAATGAACGAAAAGAATGCTTTCAGGCACGCTTAAACCGGGAAAGCATGCCAGATATTTAACCAGTGCATTTTCTATTTCTTTCCTGAGTTCATTCCGAAAAGATGGAGTATAAATTTTCTTGATGGCAGAGTATATGTCTTTCATATCCTTATGCCCCACAAACTCTGAAATAATTTGAACCGGAAGTGTATCGGAGTTGAATTGGGGGTCAATAAAGCTCTTAATATAATCCTTTACGGAGTTCCTGATAGGGTCGGGGAAAACAGTGATATGCTTTATTTTTTCCGTTGGAACTTCAAAAAAAATACTGTCCAATGAATAAGTTTTTAAGACATAATTGGAAGTAAGCTTTATTGAGTCGGCTTTTTCAGTAATTTTTTTTTCAATCTCAATGTCATCTGTACAGGATATGAAATAAAAAATAAAAATGACAGATAATACTAACCTTAATCTCATTTTTTAGCAGTTCAATTTTTTTTATAATTTTGCCCTAAATTACAAAAACATGAAACCATTTAACCTAAAATCTATTTGTTTTTTATGTTCTTTATTGTTAATAAACTATGTTTATTCACAAAATAATACTGAAAATAAGCAAGAGGAATTCGATAAAAAGTTTAGGTTTGGAATTAAAGTTACGCCACAATTATCTTGGGCTAAAAGTTCTGAAAAGGCTGCTTCAGGTGCCGGTTCATCCTTTGCCTTCGGCTTTGGTTTGATGACGGAATTTCGCCTTTCAAAAATCATAGGTATATTAACCGGAATCGGAGGAGATTTTGAGAAATATAAGTTATCGTATAGGGCTGATGCTGAAGTAAGTTCTGTTCTGGTTCTGGATAAAGAAGATAATTATGTGGAATTTAAAGACGGTATGAAAATGGAAGAATATAATCTTAAAGAAGGTAATTCTTCATTTGTATTAAAATCGAGGGTGATTAGAACAACTTTTGTTACGCTTCCTGTTCAGTTTAAAATGAATACTCAAGAATACGGTGGTATTCGATATTTTGGGATATTCGGAGCAGATATCGCATTAAGAACTAAAATACTTTCCAATGATGAATATAATTCCGGAGTTAAAGCAGGTTTTCCTGCAACTACTGTTTTATCGGGCGCTGAACTTAGTCGTTCTAATTTAAAAGTCGAAAAAGATGCTGCATTGATTCCGATTCGTTTGGGATTGAATATAGGTGCAGGCATTGAATATCGTATAGCATCTTCAACCGCTTTATACGCATCATTAAATTATTTTCTCGGATTCACCAACTTGTTAAGAGGAGAATCAAAATATATTTATAAAGGTCAAGATTTGACTTATGATTCCACTACCGGTTACGATTTTACTCCTGTCAGACAAAATGTAATACCACATGCAATTAAATTAAACATTGGTATTTTCTTTTGATTTTAAAATAAAATCTTAATCATCCATTTTCCATTTTCCTTTTTTATTGCCATAAAAAGGGAAGGTAATCAAAGCTTTAAGGCCAAGACGAAGTATAATAAATGCTGAATAGGACAGCACTTTATTTAAGAAAGTTAGTTTTGGCACATTGGTTATTCTTACAGCATTACTAAGTAATTCTTGAAATTCTTTTTTAAATTCTTTGACTGACGGGTGGTCTTTAATAAGAACATTTGTTTCAATGCTTCCGAATTGGCTTAAAGCATTTAAATTGAAAGAACCAATCATCAGGTATTGATTGTCTACGATCATAGTTTTTGCATGAACTACGCTATGTCGCCATTCATAAATTTCAATATTATGCCTCATGAGTAATTTATAAATGAAAAATGTGGCATTTCTGATTAAGGAAATATCGCTTTTTGCTCCGAATAATATTTTGATTTTAACCTTTTTTTTGGCTGCTTTACGTAACGCAAAAAAAACTTTTCTGCCGGGTAAAAAATAGGCATTTATAATTATAATTTCCTCCTTAGCTTTTCTGATCAAATCTATATATCCTTTATAAATTTCATATTTATTTCGAAACCAATCATTTTGTAATATTTGCAAATATGATTGAGGATGATTTTGTGCGTTTAACCCGGTTAAGCCTTCATAAACCACATTAAATTCTTTTTGAAAAATGGCTTTACATATGTTTACCAGTTGTGCTGTTTGTTGATGTTCAAAATAAATGGCATAATCTAACCATGGCGGATTTGTTGCCGTACCTCTGTATTTTTCCGCAATATTAATGCCTCCGATTAAGGACTTTTCACCGTCCACACAAAGAATTTTATGATGCAACCTTCTTCCTGCAAAAAGAATATACTTCCAATGAATGCTGCCAAAATATTTTAGTTTAAAATTTTCGTGAGGTATATTTTTTAAATAATAATACAAGTTCAGCGAACCAAAAAAATCCAAAACCACATAAACTTTAACGCCCTTTTTAGCTGAGGAAATTAAGTTGTTCAGTACTTCCATTCCCGTAACATCCGGATCGAAAATATAGGTTTGTAAGTGTATTTCGTGCTTCGCATTTAAAATTAATTCATTTAACAAACTAAAATATTCCGGTCCTCCTTTGATTAAACGTATTTCGGCATGATTAGACATACCTTAAATCATTAAAAAATGAATCATTCAAATGATGAATTGTCATAATCCGCTTGATTTTCTTAATTCAAAAAGCGCAATGGCAATACTTACATGTACATTGTGCGAATTTAACTTGCCCATCATGGGTATTTTTACGATATAATCACACAATGCCAGCAGATCATCCGAAATACCCATATTTTCAGAACCGGCAATCAGGCCTATTTTTTCAATATCCCGACTTAAATGCTCGTTGATTGTGTTTAAAGATAAAGCATTCGTCATATTTTCCAATCCGATAAGTACTGAATTATTATTCGATTTAAAGGAATGGATAACATCGAATAAATCCTCCACGATTTCAAAATCCACAAAGCCGCTCGCGCCTCGGGATGTTTTTTTAATGACGAAAGGATTATGTATGGCATTACTGCCTTGAAAATAAATTTTATTGACGGCAAACCCGTCGGCTATTCTGCATATCATCCCCGCATTACGCGGAGTCCGCAACGGGCAACAAAATAAAAAAATTTCGGGTGCCGTATTATGCATCTATGTTTGCATATCGGGCATTTTTCTCAATAAATTCTCTGCGCGGAGGAACCTCATCGCCCATCAGCATACTGAAAATGCGGTCGGCTTCGGCGGCATTGTCAATGGTAACTTGTTTCAAAATACGTGTTTCAGGATTAAGGGTGGTTTCCCAAAGTTGTTCGGCATTCATTTCA
>FQKF010045286.1_pt1 | contig 10184 bp, 13 predicted proteins | sample 1504521 | NCBI WGS metagenome assembly FQKF01 (sample SAMEA4475357, study PRJEB15587) | soil metagenome | biome: Soil; feature: Field | place: India | collected 2015-03-11 | depth 0 m
TTGCCCGGGTTGATGGCGGCATCGGTCTGGATGAAGCTCTCTACAGCAAATTGCTCACGCAAGATGTTGATATTGCGTGCTTTAGCACTTACAATGCCTGCTGTTACGGTGCTGGTCAGGTTGAACGGGTTGCCCACGGCCATCACCCATTCGCCTACGCGCACTGCGTCGGAGTTGGCAAAGGGGATGGTGGGCAGGTTCTTTTCTTTGATTTGAATAACGGCCAAGTCCGTTGTCGGGTCTGTACCCACCACTGTGGCTTTGTACGTGCGGTTGTCGTGCAGCGTAACCTCGATGTCGTCGGCCCTAGCAATGACGTGGTTGTTCGTTACGATGTAGCCATCGGAGCTGATGATGACGCCACTACCTGTGCCCACCGAAGGCTGCAGGTCGGGCATGCGGAAGAAGCGTTCGAATGGGCTGCCGAAAAAATCTTCGAATGGGTCAGGCTGCTGACGAGCACCACGCTGCGTCGCCGTGGACTTGACGTGCACCACCGCCTGCATAGCCGACTCGGCCACCCGCGTAAAATCCAGCGGCACAGGCTCGCCGTTTTCACCTAAGGTGTAAACAGCACTGCGCGCTGGAGTGCCGTTGATGTGTTCAATCTTTAGTGTGGGCGCTGAATTCTGGAAGGCATAATGATAAACGCCCAGCGTGAGCGCAGAAACAACTAAGGCAATCAAGGCAGAATACGCCAGTGTCTTTCTCATGGCAAACTTATTTTTGAGCTGAAAAACCGGATGTGTGAAAGCGGCTATTATTAAACGCCGTTTGGCTTTCGAGCGTTTGCCCCCTCGACCAGCAACGGCGTTTTGCCGCCTAAAAGGCTGTCGCGGCCTACATATTGAGTGTGCCGACTGAATTTCGGCTCGAGCCGCTTCGCCATTAGCGCCTATAAAAGCAATAGGATGACGTCGAAGCCATCCTATTGCTATCAGCGTTGATGCCGGCAAGCCGGTGCTGCGGCTTACTGTACCGCAATTTGACGGACCGGCAGTGCTTTGGCCTCTTCGCGCTTCGGAATGCGGATGCTCAGCACGCCGCTGTCATATTTAGCCTTAATCTGCTCGTAGTCCACGGTACTTTTTGGCAAGTGGAAGCTGCGCTGGAACGACTCGTAGCTGAACTCGCGACGAGTGTAGCGCTCGCCTTCCTTCTCCTCGTTCTCGGTCTTGCGCTCAGCCGAAATGGTGAGCACTTCATTCTCTAAGTTGATTTTGAAGTCCTCCTTATTCATGCCAGGAACGGCCATCTCTACCGTAAAGCCGTCGCCATCCTCTTTGATGTTGACAGCCGGTATCGTACCATTGACCATCGGCAGCCGAGTGTTCATCCAGTCAAACACATCGCGCGTCAAGAAATCATCGAACAGACGGGGGAATGCAGGAAACAGCGAAGAATTGCTTTTTACCAGCGACATAGTTACCTCCTTATTTTTTACGTTTTATGGTGAAATTTTGTAATGACGCCCGTACTTGAGCAAGCAGCGTACCAGCGTGCCGAAACAGTCATTTTTGCGGAAATGCGCGGATGCCTTAGTGTCGTTTTGTCATGTTTTGCAATGGGCTGCCGCCAAAAAGGCATTTGTGGTGCTTGTGGAGGAAGTAGAAGGAGTCCAAGGCTTACCCAGTGTGCCCCAGAAGAGGCACGGTAAGCCCTTTGCCAATGGTTCGGATAGTCTCCGGGTTGTTCCGCTCTGATAGAAGTTGTCTGAGGAGGGTGTGCCTATTTTTCGTCTTCCCAATCTGCATAGAGGCTTGCCTCGTCGCTGTGGATAGGCGTAAGCATGGGCAGTTTGAGCCATCGGTTTTCCTCCGGGCTGATGGCGCCCATGCGGAGAAAGCCACCGGAGGACTTGGCGACTTCTTCGGCTAATTTTTGGTAGCTTTGGTAAAGGACGGCGGCCAGTGGCGTCGGCAGTTTGGCGAGTATAGTGTTGGCCTGGGCGATGTACTCGGCCAGGAGATGGTTTCGAGTTTCGGCGTCGGAGGGCAGGCTCTGCCACAGTGCATCGAGTTGCTCAGCGAAGTTTTCGGCGGCGTGGCGGTAGTATTCGTCGAAGCTGCCCTCACGAGCGTAGGTTCGGATGCGGACGATGTGGGCAGCCCAGTTGCGCTCTGTTTGGTCCAGGACACCATCAGCGCCACCGACAAGTGCCGTTATCCACAGAGGGAGCTGGCGGAGCGTTTCGTATTCCTCAGCCGTCAGAACCCAAAAGTCGTCTTTAGGTGTAGCCATGAGTATCAGATTGCAGGTGTCAGGAAAGATGGTATTCAGAGAAAAGCCGCCCATTTACTAAAGCCGGATGCAGCGAGAACGCTCTCCGTAGCACTGGGGGTAGCAGGCGGTATTATCTTTTTGAGCGGGATAGGAAACTTAAAAATAAATAAAGAAAGGTAAGACGGTTCGCCGAGCCGGTTCGTTTTGAAGCAAGCCCGATGCACTCTTACTGTTGAAGCACAAAGGTAGGCAGCCATCGGCAATACCGGACTTTGAGATGATAACCTAGTGGCCTTTAGCATTGGCCACGTACAGCACAGATGTCTGTTGCACCCTACCTTCGCCTCCAGAAAGCACAAACCATTTCCGAGCATATGGAACAAATGATCGCCCGCTTCCCAGAGCAATTGCAGGAAGCTTTGGGTCTGGCAGAGTCCATCGTTTATCACAAGCATGCGCATGTGCTGAGGCAGGTGCTCATCTCCGGGTTAGGCGGCAGTGGCATTGGTGGCAATTTTGTGCAAGAATTGGTGGGCAATGAGTGCAAGGTTCCCATCTGGGTCAACAAAGGCTACAATGCTCCGCGTTGGGTTGGGCGCAATACGCTGGCCATTTGCTCGTCGTACAGCGGCAACACGGAGGAGACCCTGAGCGTGTTTGAGCAGTTGACCCCGACGGGTGCCAAGGTAGTGTGCGTAACCTCGGGCGGCCAGCTCTTGACGCGCGCTCAGGCACAGGGCTTCGATGTCGCAACGTTGCCCGGTGGCTGGAGCAGCCCACGCGCCTGCCTAGGCTATTCGATAGTGGCCCAATTAGGCGTGTTGCGCGCGGCCCAACTGATAAGCAAGCGCATCTTCCGGCACATAGAAGCCGCCCGAAAGCTGCTCGTGCGCGAACAGGATGACATTCGCGAGCGGGCTCAAAAAATAGCCGGCTTTTTAGCCGGCAGACTCCCCGTGCTCTATTGCGCCGACAACCGCGAGGCAGTGGCCTTGCGCTGGCGGCAACAGTTCAACGAAAACGCCAAAATGCTCTGCTGGCATCACGTGCTGCCCGAAATGAACCACAACGAACTGGTCGGCTGGCGCGAACAGCAGCGAAACATGGCCATCGTGTGGTTGCGCCACCGTGACGACCATCCGCGTGTGGCTGCACGTATGGACATCGTCATGGAAATCGTCAGGTACCTTGCCGGCGCTTCTATCGAAGTCTATTCCAGAGGGAAAACACCCGCCGAACGCACCTTGTACCTCGTTCACCTCGGCGATTGGGTGTCATTCTATTTAGCCCAGAAGAACCAAGTAGACCCCGTCGAAATTCAATCTATTGACCATTTAAAGGCCGAGTTGGCCAAAATCAGATAAATCGCATGCCGCACCTCACGCTTGACCTGACGCATACCGAACCTTTTATCCGCCCGGAGGAATGGACTGCTATCGAACCACAGGCCGTTACTGCTGCTAAATTGCTGGACAGCCGTCGTGGGCCGGGAGCCGATTTCCTCGGCTGGCTCGATCTTCCCGTTAAATACGACCGCGCCGAGTTGCGCCGCATCAAGGCTGCTGCTCGGCGCATTCAGCGCCAGAGTCAGGTGCTGATCGTCATTGGCATAGGCGGCTCGTACCTGGGAGCAAAGGCCGCTTTAGAGTTTTGCCAGCCCACACCACCGCTTCCGCTCATTTCGAGGCGAAAGAAGGGCAATCTTCAGGTGTGCTTTGCCGGTATCAATCTGAGCGGCACGTACCTGCAGCAACTACTGGATGCGCTGGATGGGCGCGATTTCTCCGTCAACGTCATTTCCAAATCCGGTACAACGCTCGAGCCTGCCGCAGCCTTCCGCTTCTTTCGGCAAAAATTGGAGGATCGCTACGGCAAAGAAGGCGCTCGCCAGCGCATCTATGCCACCACCGACCGCGCGCGCGGAGCGCTAAAGACACTGGCTGACCGCGAAGGCTATGAGGTGTTCGTCGTACCCGATGATGTCGGCGGGCGCTTCTCGGTACTCACCGCTGTAGGCCTGTTGCCCTTAGCAGCCGCCGGCGTAGATGTAGATGCTCTGCTTCGCGGTGCTGCCGATGCCCGAGGACGCTATCGTACCGCTCCGCTGGCTGACAACGACGCCCTGCGCTATGCTGCCGCGCGCAACATCCTGTACCGTAAAGGCAAACTCATCGAAATGCTCATCGGTTACGAACCGCGCTTGCTCTACCTGGCCGAATGGTGGAAGCAACTCTACGGCGAAAGTGAAGGCAAAGACGGCAAGGGCATCTTCCCGGCCAGTGCCCAGTTCACTGCCGACCTGCATTCGTTGGGCCAATATGTGCAGGATGGACGCCGACACCTGTTTGAGACGCTCATTGATATCGAAACACCGCAGTACGACCCAACCCTGCCCGCTACCGACGACGACCTGGATGGCCTCAACTACTTGGCCAGCAAGCCCATGCGCTTCATCAACGAGCAGGCCCTGCGCGGTACCCTCGAGGCCCACGTCGCCGGGGGCGTGCCCAATATCCGCATCCTCGTACCGGAGGCTACACCTTATTATCTGGGGCACCTCTTTTACTTCTTCGAGAAAGCCTGCGCCTTTAGCGGCTATCTGCTGGGCGTCAACCCCTTCGACCAGCCAGGGGTTGAGGCTTACAAAAAGAACATGTTTCGCCTGCTCAAAGCGTAGCCGCCAAAAGGCGCTCGCTGCCGTTTGCCGCGCGCCGAAACCTCACAAAACCAGCCGTGTTTCGGGCGACGTCGTATTTTTGCCCAACATCTGCCGACGTTATGCCCGAAGCACGCGACCAGGAAAGTATTCTGAAAGAAGTCTTCCATATCTTTTCAGCGCATTTAGCCCAACACGGCCTGCGCCGAACCCCCGAGCGCTTTGCCATCCTGGAGGAGATATACAAACGCTCCGACCACTTCGATGCCGAAGCCCTCTACATCCACATGAAAAACAGCAACTACCGTGTTAGCAGGGCCACGGTATACAATACACTGGACCTCCTTACCGCATGTGATCTGGTCAAAAAGCACCAGTTTGGCAAGAACCTGGCCCAATACGAGAAGTCCTACGGATACAAGCAGCACGACCACGCCATCTGCGTTCATTGCGGCCGAGTGGTTGAGTTTTGCGACCCTCGCATCCAGCAAATCAAAGATATGGTGGGCGAATTGCTCGATTTCCAGATTACCCACCACTCCCTCAATCTCTACGGTATTTGCCAACCCTGTCAAAAGGAAATCGAGCAAGGCATCATCCGCCAGCATCCCGGCCGCTTAGACGATGAACCGGGATGGGGCGATTAATGCGACAGGCACATTTTTTTAAAAAACATTTCGGGAGGGCTTGGTGGAACTAAAAATGGGTGCGTACCTTTGCACCCGCTTTTGACGCGGGCCGCCGCTCGCCGTTCAGAAGAAAAAATATTTCAACGGTTTAACAGGTTATGAATCAGAAAATTCGCATCAAACTCCGGTCTTATGACTACAATCTGGTGGATAAGTCCACGGAGAAGATCGTCAAGACCGTGCGTGCGAGTGGGGCCGTCGTTTCTGGGCCGATTCCGCTGCCTACCGAGAAAGAAGTGTTTACCGTGCTGCGCTCGCCGCACGTGAATAAGAAATCTCGGGAGCAGTTCCAGTTGCGTACCCACAAGCGCCTGATTGAAATTTACACACCCACGCAAAAGACAGTGGACGCGCTTTCCAAGTTGGAGCTCCCGAGCGGCGTTGACATTCAGGTCAAGCTGATTTAACAGGCGCCTCAGCGTTTCATCACACAAGACGGGTCTTTCCGGTCGGCGTCAAAGTACCCTTCCGCGCGGCGAATAAGGGCAACTGATGCAACCGAAAGCGGTCCAGCGCAAGGGACGACGCTTTTTGTGTTTTAGACCGCTGCAAAATCCGACACCAAAAACAGGCACAAACCAATCGTTCAAATACTAAAACAAACTACCGTGAACGGTCTGATTGGCAAAAAAATAGGCATGACCAGCATTTACGATAAGAACGGCAAGAATGTCGCTTGCACGATTATCGAGGCTGGTCCGTGCATAGTAACTCAGGTTCGGGACGAGCATAACGACGGCTATTCCGCCCTTCAGTTGGCCTACGGCGAGCGCAAGGAGTCGAAGACGCCAAAGGCCATGCGCGGCCACTTTGCAAAAGCAAATGCCGAGCCCATGCGCGTCCTTAAAGAATTTCGCAACATGACGCTGAGCAAGTCGCTGGGCGATGAAGTAACCGTCCAGGAAGTTTTCCAGGAAGGCGACAAAGTCAGCGTTGTCGGTACGTCGAAAGGCAAAGGCTTCCAGGGCGTGGTAAAGCGCCACGGCTTTGGTGGTGTTATGCAACAGACCCACGGCCAGCACAACCGCCTGCGCGCTCCTGGTTCGCTGGGCAACTCATCGTTTGCCTCCAAAGTTGTCAAGGGCATGCGCATGGCTGGTCATATGGGCAACCAGCGCGTCAAAGTACGCCAATTAGAGGTGCTCAAAGTCTTGCCTGAACACAACCTGCTGCTCGTCAAGGGCGCAGTGCCCGGCCACAAAGGCGCCTACGTCATCATTGAAAAGTAAAAACGGCCTTGAAACATGAGACTCGAAGTATATAACACAAAGGGGGAAAGCACCGGGCGAACCGTAGAACTGCCCGACGAGATTTTTGGCATCGAGCCTCACGAGCATAGCGTCTGGCTCGACGTAAAGCGCTATCTTAATGCTCAGCGCCAGGGCACCCATAAGTCCAAGGAGCGCAGCGAAATCAGCGGCTCCACGCGCAAACTGCACCGCCAAAAAGGTACTGGTGGCTCGCGCAAAGGCGACATTAATAACCCGCTCTTCCGCGGCGGCGGCCGCGTCTTTGGCCCGCGCCCACGCAACTACGACATCCACGTCAACGCCAAGGTCAAACAGCTGGCACGTCGCAGCGCTCTTTCGGCTAAAGCCCAAAGTGGCAGTATCGTTGTTGTTGAGGACTTTACGCTCGAACAGCCGCGCACGAAGGACTTCCTCGCCATCCTGAGTGCTCTGCGCGTAGCCGACAAAAAGCCGCTGACCATATTGCCCGATTACAATAAAGTGCTCTACCTCTCATGCCGCAATATTCCGAAGGCCGACATTGCCCCGGCGCAAGACCTCAATACCTATCGCATCCTGCGCGCCGGCGCCCTCGTGCTGACGGAAAGCGCTATTGAGAAACTCAAAGTCATCTGTGAGTAACCATGGCCAAGCAAATTCTGATACGACCTGCCCTCACCGAGAAGTCCACCAAACTAACCGACAAGCGCAACACCTATGTGTTTGTCGTCGGGCGCGATGCCAACAAGCTGGAAATCAAGAAAGCGGTAGAGGACATGTTCAACGTTGCCGTAGAGCGCGTCAATACTGCTCTTATGCCGGGTAAACCTAAGACGCGTAGCACCCGCACCACCATTGTTCGCGGTCGTAAGTCTCCCTACAAGAAAGCCTTTGTAACACTTGCTCTGGGTGAAACCATAGATCTTTTCGGAGAAATCGAATAACCCGCCAGCCCATAATTCGCTGGATATAAATAAGGCAAAGTAATGGCAATCAAAAAATACAATCCGCTCACTCCTGGCTTACGTTTTCGGGTAGATGTTACCAAGACGGAGCTGACCAAAGGCGCCAAGCCAGAGAAGTCGCTGCTCCTTACCCTGCGCAGTACCGGCGGTCGCAACAACGACGGGCGACGCACCATGCGCTACCGCGGCGGCGGTCATAAGCGCCGGTATCGCATCATTGACTTCAAGCGCGATCGTGAGAATGAACCGGCAACCGTCGAATCCATTCAATACGACCCCTACCGCACGGCCTTCATCGCGCTGGTAAGCTATCCAGACGGAGAAAAGCGCTACATCCTGGCTCCCAAAGGCATCCAGGTTGGCCAGCAATTGCTCTCCGGCCGTGGCGTACCGCCCGAAAATGGCAATTGCCTGTATCTGTCAGAAGTACCCCTGGGTGCTTTTGTACACAACATCGAAATGCATCCCGGTGCAGGCGGAGCACTGGTACGCAGTGCCGGCACTGGCGCCATCATGCTGGGTCGCGAAGGCCGCTATGCCGTGCTGAAAATGCCCTCTGGCGAAGTGCGCCGCATCCTGCTCACGTGCAAAGCCACTATGGGCACCGTTAGCAACGCCGACCACAACCTCGAAGTGCTGGGCAAAGCCGGGCGCAGCCGCTGGCGCGGACGTCGCCCGCGCACCCGCGCTGTAGCCATGAACCCCATTGACCACCCTATGGGTGGTGGTGAAGGGCGCGCCTCAGGTGGTCACCCGCGCTCCCGTAAGGGCCTCAAGGCTAAAGGCGCTAAAACGCGCAACCGTAAAAAGCAGTCGAATGCGCTCATCATCAGCCGTCGCAAAACCACTAACAAGTAAGCATCGGTTTCTCCATCGAAAACTCGCATAACCTATGCCTCGTTCGCTAAAAAAAGGGCCTTACGTCCATCACGCTCTGATGGAAAAAATCATCAAGGCTAAGCAAAGCAATAAACGCCAGGTTATCAAAACCTGGAGCCGCGCCTCCATGATCATTCCCGACATGGTAGGCGAAACCATCGCCGTGCATAACGGCAAAACCTTCATACCCGTCCTCGTTACCGAGAACATGGTCGGTCATAAACTCGGCGAGTTCGCGCCCACGCGCAACTTCCGCGGCCACGCCGGCAACAAAAAGTAATGCACTAACAACTATGGAAGCTGTAGCTAAATTGCGCAACTGTCCCATGTCGCCGCGCAAAATGCGCTTAGTGGCCGACAACATCCGCGGAAAGCGCGTTACCGATGCCTTTAGCATCCTGCGTTACACCAACAAAGAGGCAGCCGTCTGGCTGGAGAAGCTGCTGCTGTCGGCTGTTAGCAACTGGCAGCAAAAAGCAGAGGTGGAGAACTCGGACGAATTCGACCTCTACGTAAAAACCATCTTCGTAGACCCGGGCGGCATCGTCTATCGCTTCCTGCCTGCCCCACAAGGGCGCGCCTATCGCGTGCGCAAGCGCCGCAACCACGTTACCCTCGTGGTCGAAAACCGCGTGTCCTTAGAGGCCGAACTCGAAGAAGCAGGAGAAGCCACCGAAAACGAAGCATAAGCAAAAGCGCTGCAAGCAACCACCAATCGCTTACATCTACAAGCAAATGGGTCAAAAGACAAATCCAATCGGCAATCGCTTAGGCATCATCCGCGGCTGGGACTCCAACTGGTTCGCCGATAAAGACTATGCCCTCAAGGTCGTCGAAGACGAAAAAATTCGGGCCTACCTGCGCGCCCGTCGCCCAAAAACAGCTGAGGCCGACCCGCGCGAACGCAACAAGCCCTTCCAGAACGGCATCAGCCGCATCGTTATCGAGCGCACCCTGCGCCGCGTAACCGTAACGGTGCACACCAGCCGCCCCGGCATCATCATCGGTAAAGGCGGTAAAGAGGTGGACCTGATTAAGGAAGAGCTCAAAGTGCTCACGGGCAAAGACGTACAAATTAACATCGCTGAGGTGCGCAAGCCCGAACTGGACGCCAACATCGTAGCCGAGCAAATCGCCAAGCAGATCGAAGCGCGCGTTAACTTCCGTCGCGCCATCAAGACGGCTATCCAAAGCACCATGCGCGCCGGCGCTGAAGGCATCAAAATCCGCATCAGCGGACGCTTAGGCGGCGCCGAAATAGCACGCAGCGAAGAATACAAGGAAGGCCGCACTCCGCTGCACACCTTTCGCGCTGACATTGACTACGCTCTGGGCGAAGCCCTGACCGTGTACGGCAAAATCGGCATCAAAGTCTGGCTCTTCCGCGGTGAGGTCCTCCAAAAGCGCGAATTGACGCCCTTTGTTGACTCGGAAAGCCAGGAAGCCCGCCGTGCCGACCGCGGTGATCGTCGTGGCGGAGGCCGCTCCGAACGCGGTGATCGCGGTAGTGAACGCGGTGGCGACCGTCGTGGCGGAGGCCGCG
>FQKF010133650.1_pt1 | contig 10171 bp, 11 predicted proteins | sample 1504521 | NCBI WGS metagenome assembly FQKF01 (sample SAMEA4475357, study PRJEB15587) | soil metagenome | biome: Soil; feature: Field | place: India | collected 2015-03-11 | depth 0 m
CATTAGAATTCATTTGTATTCCGGGTATTACACTCATGTCGTAATGAATATTATATTTCAAAAAAAATTCTTTAAAATCTTCAAAAGGTTGGATGCTCCAACCTCCTGCTCTGTAGGAAAGCTTTGTGAGGGATCTGTTTAACGAACGGTATAAATCATTAATAAGATTAACGGAGTAACTAAAACAAATTTGTTTATCTGCATCCGATATTGAATGAAAACGGTATTTAGTTAAATTTCCTAAATTCCAATTACCGGATTCGACTGAATAACTTGCATCCAACCAATGAGGATGAATATGAGGAAAGACATAATGACCTTCCGAAATCAATTCCGTTAATTGATGAATAATGGAATGGTAATCCTGAAGTAGTTTTTCATGCTTTGAATTAAAACATTTGAAAAGATACATGGTATCGACGAAGAAAATTCCTTTCGCATTGTATTTATTTAAAATTTTTCTTAATTCATTTGTCGGACGCAGAATACAATCATTAACATTACCACTGTTTTTACCCAGAAAAAGCTCATAATCAAAAGTTAACAATAGAAATTTTTCATTCATGATTTATTGAAGAACATTATTTCCTGATCGATGATATCCGATATTTTATTTTTCCTTTGAATAAAATTTTTCAACATAAGCACACTATCGAACATTTTACATTTTGTTTTATTTATGTCCAATTTCCATAAATATCCTTTTTTTAATTCGGCACCGAATCTTTCTTTGAATTGTTGGATACCCAAATAAGGGGTGTTTGATAAATCACGAAGGCGCGCTCCCACAAAGTCATAGTATTTAACATTTTTTTCTTTTAGCTTCAACATGGTATCATAGTGCAAAAATTTGGTAATGCCCATTTTAGATGGCTTTTGAACCGAACATCCAAAAAGATAATAGGAAGCGTATTCCGTATAAATCAACATCAGGGCTGCTTCCGGTACATCATTCCAATAAATGACTCTGCACAAAGCCATATCCTCGCCCAACGTATTATATAAATCCGTTATTTCCTGTAATGATTCCGTATGCAAACCTTTCCTATAGTTCATTTCTGAATAAATTTTGTGGAAAACCGGTATTTGCTGTATGCCATCCAAAATTTTCCAATTCTGCGATTTCATTATGCTTCGGATTTGCGTCCGGTAATCTGCTTGCATATCTGCCATTAAATCATCATTAGATTTTTGTAAATTAACCTTGTATGTTCCGAACGGAGCATAAACGGCATTATCGGGATAAGATTGAAAAACACAGTAATTGAAAGGTTGCAAAATTCTATCGGCTATATTGCCTTGATTTATAAAATTGATTAACCGATTCAAATAATTTTTTTCATCAATCAAAGACAATGTTTCGGCATCCTTAGTTAAAGGAGGAAAATGAAAACGAAGAACTTTAAGAAATTTAATTTTATATAACTCCGCGACGCAAAGCGCATCATATTTTTTATCATAAAAAAAAAGATGTTCTTTATTTCTATTATTTAAATAGGTCGTAAATTCTTTATGAAAACAAAACGGGAATGATTTATTAACGGGAAAATCTTGAACTTTGTTAAAAAACACTTTCATTACTTCTTTTGAGCAACCAGGAGATACGAATTTCGATATGTGCGATTTACATTTTGGTTTAAATTAGGATATGGATTTTTATCGAAGTCTTGTATTTTGCGTCCATCCAAAATGTGTTCGTGTTGCAGAATATTAAAATAAGGTTGAACAATACTCTCAATTAAGCCGGGGCTATACTGGATATAGCTTAAGTCCGGATAAAAAAGATCCCATTTTGAAATGGCATGAGGGTAACTGATAAAAACAATGCCTTTTTCTTCCAATAACTGATGAACCTTTACAAAAAACTTTTCAATGTCATTACGTGCAATATAACACAACATCCCAATGGAATATATCAAATTAAATTTCTCATTAATTTCAGTTGATATAAAGTCGCCATGAAAAAATTCAAGTGTAGGATTTTCACGCTTGGCAATTTCAAGCATATTTTTATTAATGTCAATGGCAAAAATTTTAAAATATGGTTCGGGAAAATTTTTCAGATAAAGCCCCGGGCCGCATCCGATATCAAGAACGTGAGCTTGATTGGGGAGATATTTATCGCGTGTTTGAATTAAAACCTGATGAATTTTCGATAACACTTCATTAATTTCAGGACGATTGGAAAAACCGGCTATTTCCTGTAAGGATTTATTCGGATCGGGCTTAAAGTCAACATATATATTGTAATGCCTTTTAATTTTGTTTTCTAACCCCAGCAAAATCATTAGATTATTAAATAAAACATTGTTAAAAAGAAATCGTAATGTTTTTTTTATTTTCGTTTTCATTTTATTTTAATAGTTTTATAATTTTTTCTGTTTTTTTGAATCCAAGCCATTTATATAGGGTTTTATAATGCTTAGAGATATTAGTATTATTCAATAAACTCTTTTGATCGATTAACTGATTGAAGTATTGAGCAGCCAAATCTTCATCGTAATGAAATAAATCCCTCAAAATATTAAAAACATACATTTCCCAACAATATTTAATTTCATCAGTAAATAAATTATTTTGAACTAAATAATTTTTAATGTCTAACCTTAAATTCAACCTGCGTATAAGATTACCATATTTGTCTGACATGGATATGCTTCCGGAAGCACGTTGTCGAATGATTGTCAGGGGTTCAGGATCATAAATGAAATTCGCTTTGTTCTTTAAAAATCTAAAAAGCAATTCTGCTTCCTGTGAACTTCTGAGTGACTCATCCCACATTCCAAATTTAATAAAAGACTCTCTGTTCCAGAGGTTGGAACATCCATCACCTAATGTTCCTCTGATTAAATCTATCCAAGGATTGTATGAAAACTGATGAAATTTTAACCTGGAACCATCCAATTTTTCCCAGTATTCATTGCCGGCAATAAAATCAGGAACTGGTTGATGATTTTGAATTAATTTAACCTGATGTTCAATTTTATTAGGTAAGAGTATATCATCAGCAGCCAGAAATTGTAAGTAAGAACCGGCAGCCAATTTCACTCCGTTATTCATTGCATTGGGTGCACCTGAATTTTTTTGATCAATTATTTGGATTTGCGGATATTTGGATTTAAAGGATTTTAAAATTTCCAATGTATTATCTTTGGAACCGTCATTTACGCAAATAATCTCAATATCCCGATACGTTTGTTTCAAAACTGAATTCAAACAATCCGACACATAGTTTTCTACATTATAGCACGGTATGATTATAGAAACTCTCATGAATCTGATTAATTAAGAATTATCTTTTAATTAGTTTAATCAACCTGAAATATAATTTCCATAATTTTTCGTCTGTTTTATAATCAGAATGAGGCACCGGAGGATGATTGATATAGTTCATAAATTCGTCTTCCGTCATATTCATCTTTTTAAGAAAAAAAAACAAATCATTTTTTAATTTTTCATCTTCGTATAATGGAATTTGAAGTTTTAACAGTGCTTCTTTACGCGTCATTTGTCCGGAATTAATTAAGGTAGAATAGTGGGCGTAGCGCTTATCAATTTTAAATTTCTTAGGTAAAATATAATTTTGATAAAAAAGCGTAAATAAAGATTCCCCATGCTTAAATCCATAGGGTTGCCAGCCCATTTCATTTTGAAGAATATCTTTTATCTCATTCTGAGTATAATCCAGATAATTCAATGGTGAAAGGTATTCCAGTTTATGAAAAAGAACAAAATAAAGATTTTGAATAAAAGAAATGCAGGGGTATGTTCTAATTTTAACGTTTGAATTTTTTGAGATAATATCTAAGATATTTACAGAGTCGGATTTAGAATGAACCCAATCCTTGGGCATAATGAACTCGGTGGAATAATTATTTCCACTCAAAACATATTTGATATTATGCTTTTTAGACAATTTTAAAACCAAAGCATAGATAGCATGATCCGTTAATGCCTCAATATCTATGACGTTTGCACGAAAGTAAGCTTTTTGCAATTCCCTAAATTCCTCCCAATCGACAACATGTGTAAATAGATCGAAGCCTGTATATTTACAAACCTTTTCAATATTTTGAACGGCTAACTCACTGTTCCAGCCATTATCCAAATGTACCAACAAAGGTTTTAATCCTTCTTTTTTAGCCCACCATGCAAGGAAAGAACTGTCTTTTCCGCCGCTAATTCCTAAAATACAATTATATTTTTCATTTGAATTATAACTTTTAATGTTTTTTAAAATCCTTTGCAATTCTTTTTTCTTATATTCATCGGTAAGAGCTTGAACATTTTTTTCATAATCCCTGCAATAATTACAAATACCCCCTTCATCTATCGAAAAAAAGGAAGAAATTCCGGAATTCATTACACACTTTTTACACTCGATATATTTTTTCTTAAAAATCATAAAGTAAAATTTAATTAAATATTTTTTTAATCAGATTGTTGATTTTTTAATCTTAATGACTCTTGTCCTGTATCTCAATACCGGTTTATCAATGAGTTGATAAAGAATCCAACCGGCGATAACTACCAGGAAATTGTTCAAGATAAATGTAGCTGCCTCGCCAAAAGGGTATTTTGGGTAAAAATACTGATCCATCCATATATAAATTTCATTATGAATAAGATACACGGGATATGAAAGCAAGCTTATCCAGGTAACCAACCAACGAATAAAGTAATATTTAGTGGTATGAAAGATGGGCGATTCACATAAAAAGGGAATAAGACAGGCAATTAATAAGCTGTTTAGCGTAAACCAAACAGTTCGTATCCACACATATTGTTCACATGGTTCTTTGCATCCTCCCTTGTAATATCCAAACAAGGCCGACAATACAACCAGAGATAAGAATGCCGCCAATGCAAAAGGCCATTGAGCCATTCTGTTGAACCACTCCTTCCTATACGTTCTGATTCCCGCAAACATAACACCAACCAGGTTTGAATCCATACGGAAAGGAAAATTACCGATAATAGCACCAAAGGATCGGTCGGTAAACAAAACCCATAAATAACGAACCAAAGTTGCAACGAATATAAATAGAGCGCATAAAAGCAAGAAACGCTTTGGTTCAATCCCTTTGCGCATAAATATCAAAAAATAAAAAGGAATTAAAAAATAAAACCATTCTTCCACAACCAAAGTCCAGCTCACCGGGTAAAACTGCACACCATAGAAATTACTCTGAAGGAAAAACATATAATACAAAATATTCCATCCGATATCATGGTCAACCATAAACTTTATAAATAAAACGGCATAATAAAGAGGTAAGGTTCTGAACCAACGCTTAATCCAAAAATTTTTGATGACACTCATATTTACCCCGTCTTTCATGTCACGAATCAAAATAGTGCCGATCAAAAAACCGCTAACGACGAAAAACGACTCTACAGCCACTATACCATAGCGCATACCAAAAAGCAATCGGTAGCCGCTGTGCGAGAGAATAACACAAATCATGGCTAAAGACCGAATGAGATCCAATCCCATTAATCTGTTTTGGGTAATTTTAGAATCATAAGCTAACCGTAAATAATACATTAAATTCATAAAAGCCTACCTTTGTTATTAATAATCCATTAAAGCTTCATGAAAACAATTCTAGATAGCCCTGAAGTTTTGTTCTGAATATCAGATAATGCAAATAATCCATTAATTTTGTATAAAAATTCTTGTACTTAACTTTTAACTTTCTTTTAAAAATCTCTGTTACATCCTCATCCAATAGATCATTCCATATTCCAAAGGAATTCATGTAATCCTGAAAATCATTGGAATAGGAAGCCGAAATACTGGATAAATTAATGGTACGTAAATAAACGGGGTAGTTCATTGGATTAAATTTTATTTTTTTTTTATATATCATAAAATAATGATGTATCTTATGGTGTTCGTTTTCAATTAAATATTTCTGATTATTTTCAAATAATTCATATACAGAAAGATCTTCTTTCTTTAGAAGTGCAATTTTTTTTCTAATAATAAAAGTGTTGGGAAACCATGGCCTGAATTGTCGGGTGTATTTCTTTCTGAAATAACATAGAAAATGATGATAGGAATCCACAAAAACATCAAAATCCAAATTTTTTATTTCCGACAAAATGAATGGATTTATGAAATCATCATCATCCAGTCGTATGATGTAATCAGTATGAATGGAATTATTTTCAATATACTCGCAAGCTACTTTTAATTTTAGTTCTTTGGTTCCATTAAAATTAAGATGGATAAAATGATTTTCATCATCCATATTTTCCGGAATATATTCACCGATAAGTAGCGCTTTCCAGTGCTTATATGTCTGTTTTTTTAATAGTTCAAAGCAAATCTTTTGTAGTAATTTTCTTTCTTCAGGTAATTTGTCAAATGGTGTTAAAGGAATTATAAATAAAAAAAACGGTGCATTCATAACTTATTCAATATGGTTTCCTTTACTCCAAATTCTATGTCCACCTCTTTGAAAGAAAAATTTTTTCTGAAGCGAATGGAGTCGTCAAGTCCCTTAATGGGCGGGGTGCCCTCGAAAATCAACAGAACCGGTGTATGGGTATAACCTCCTACATGCATGGCTCCTGAATGCGGAGTAACAATTAAGCTTGACTTGGAACACGCTTCCAATACACCCCTGTTCCCGTTTTCAAAATTAAATTCAATATTTTTATTAATTAAAAAATCATCTTTTCCTATTGCAACATGCTCCGGATGCCCCACAAACACGACTTTTTCAACTTTTTTTAATAATATGTTCGTTAAGGCGGTATAATCTATCGGGCCTCCATTGTTTTTTGTGTATCCATTAAATTTTCTGGGAAATATAACAACTTGATTCTTCCTTTCACCGGATGGATTATAATATTTTGATAAGTTATAAATTTTTTGCTTTCCATTCAGCTGCCAATTTCTAAAAACATACCAATACAAATCGGCATCTCTTAAATCTAAACAGGGTAAACCGGAGTGCTTTGCTTTCAAAAAAAAATCATCTACGATGGATTGAATATCATTCGGATAATATGGTAAATGATTTCCGCTAGGTTTAACTTCAGAAAAAAAATCTCTTATAGGATAAAATTCATGGATAATATTATTACCGAATTCATCCACTAAGAAGGGTTCATGAATTTGCAGTCCGCAATAATGTATTTTAATTTTATTATCGAATAAATATGAAAGATAAGGTAAAACATGCAGCAGAAAATTCCCGAATTCACCCACAAAAGGGCCAATGTAACATTCTTTTTTTATGAAAGATCTTTGATTGAATTTGTTCAGCTGCCAATAAGATCGAAGCAGTATATTGGTAAATTTTATCTTTCCGAAAATATTCAACCCACGGTATCCTTTAGAAGGAATGGTTGCTTCTCCTTTTTCACAATATTTTTTCAATTCATCCAACATTCTTAATTTTCTGTTTTATGGCAGTTGAACTTAATCCATGACTTCTGTTCGTGTAGTAAATTTCCGGTACCAGCCCTTCTCCTGTAATCTTTTTTCCTTTATAATCTTCACCCAAAAAGCGTATGTCGATTTTTTTTGATTTTAAAATATCAATTAATTCTTCTTCCGAATTATATTCCATTACTTCATCCACGTATTTACAGGACTCTATGATTAATTTTCGTTCTTCGAATGAATAAATGGGCGGCTGCTTACCGGGATTAACGGAATAATCAATATTTTCTGCTTTGTTCAGGGCAACAATCAGATAATCGCAATGTTCCTTGCATTCTTTCAGCATCAATACATGCCCGGCATGAAATAAATCAAACACTCCGCAAGCAAAACCGATTTTCATTTTAACTCTGATGCTATATATTCTTCCAACTTACAGGTGGGCTGCCAGCCTAAAATTTGTTTGGCTTTAGTAATATCGGCAAAAGTAATTTCAGCTTCTCCCTCACGCTTTGGGATAAACTCATATCGGTCGGATATCATTTTTGCCAATTCCAGTACACTAAGCGTAGAACCTTGCCCAATATTGAAACACGTATTGAGTTTGCCTTTATAAGTTGCCGCCAGATAATTAGCCGAAGCTAAATCTTTAACATGTATAAAATCACGTCTTTGCTTCCCGTCCCCTGTAATCAGTAACGGCAGATTATTCTTTTTTCGATACAAGAATATACCCACAACACTGCTGTAAGCATTAAACTTGTTTTCAGGATTAAAACTGCGCGGACCGTAGGGATTAAAATACCTTAAATGAACATAATCAAGTTTGGCATAACGTGTGGATAATATATTAAAGTAATGCTCCACTTCTTCTTTCTGGTAAGCATACGGACTAAGGGAATTAAAAGGTTCGTCTTCCGTGGTGGGGATATTTTTCGGTGTTCCGTAAACCGCACTGCTGCTGCTGTTGACAAACCGGGGGTAATGATCTTCCCTGATCATCAATTCCACAAGATGCATGGTGTTTATAAGGTTTTCGTTTATATGTTCCACTATGCTTTCAAAACTGGGTTGAATTCGAGGCAGTGCCGCTAAATGAAAAATAATATCGAAAGGTTTTAAGGAACTAAGATTGCGAATCGTGTCCTGAATAAATTCAAACTTACTTGATTTTACATGTTCGATGTTTTTTAAACGGCCGGTTGATAAATTATCAATTCCCGTTATGTGCCAGTCTGTTTTTTCCAACAAATAATCCAGCAGGTTACTGCCGATAAAACCGGCCACTCCGGTAATTAATACATTTTTCATTCCTTCAAAAAATTTTTGGAATATTCATCCAGCAACGCATGCAGAATTACCTGATGAAAGCATTCAACTATGCCGTAATTTTCAATGGGCAAATAAAAATTCACATTTCCTAACTTTCTTAACTTATTGTCGGGCTTAAATCCGGTTAACGTAATGATATTAGCCCCCAGTCCCTTAGCCGTGTTTGCTGCATTCACAATATTCATTGAATTACCGGAACTGGACACGGCAATCAGCAAGTCATTTTTATTGAAATAAATTTTAAGCCATTCCGCCATGGCATTTTCATAGCCGTAATCATTGGAAAAGCAAGTAATTAATGCCGGATCTGAAAAAATATAGGTTTTGAATTTTCCGATTTTGGCATAATCTTCATACATGTGCGAGCAAATACCCATTGACCCTCCGTTGCCCACAAAAAAAATATTGGTTGTTCCCGAAAGGAGTTTAATCGCTCTCGAAAAACAATTATTGAAATCTTCGGATGAAAAATATTGATTAAAAAACTTACTATAAATATCTATTTGCATGTTCAATTAATTTTTGCGGTGTTACACTCTCCTCATTACAAAGCCATGTAGTTGATAAGCTTGCTGCCAAAGATGGTATATAAAGTCTTTCGTATTCAGGCAGGTTTAAAACATCTGCTAAAACAGCAAATGCAAAGAAAGTATCACCGGCTCCTATTGTATCTTTAATTTGAGTTTTGAAACTATCATGTCTAATAACCACTTTTCCGTTTGTAAACAAAGAGCCTTTAGCTCCTAATGTAATGTAGAGAGATTTTGTATTTAATTCGTAGTTAAAAATTTCTAACGCATCTTTATCTGAACATTCTTCAATTTTTCGATTTATTTGTAGCGAAGCTTCCCTTAAATCAACGCATACTCCTCTCTTTTCATATTGCTTCCATTTACTAAGACGATTAAATCCGAAATTATTGGAATTGGTTTGGCACATCAAGTAAAAACCATCATTTATGGTAATGTAATCGGATAAACCATGTCCAAAATCAGCCAATATAACGGCATCATAATCGGAACAATCTATTTCAATTTTAGTAAAATTATTTTTATCAAATTTATTCCATTCTACGTGTTTTTGCCCGCTTTGGGCATCAATAAACCGTGTTTTAATTATGGAATTTTTTGGATTAGAAAAGAAATCTACTTGTCTTACAAAATTTTTAAGATGATTACATATGGCAAGTGCTCCACCTTCTTGCCTTTGAATATTGCCCTGTACATCCCTGAAAACAGGACAAAAACTTTTCATACTTTGACCTTCATAAACAACCGGAATGAATTCGTCAATTATGGTTTCGCCTATAACGGCAATTTTTAATGTTTCGGATTTTTTAATAAAATGATCAATTAGTTCCAGGTTCATTTTTAGTTTTAAAATTTATTAGATATTCTTCAATTTCATCTTCCAAAAAAGCAAAGTGTAATGTTTTTTTTT
>FQKF010253834.1_pt1 | contig 10160 bp, 8 predicted proteins | sample 1504521 | NCBI WGS metagenome assembly FQKF01 (sample SAMEA4475357, study PRJEB15587) | soil metagenome | biome: Soil; feature: Field | place: India | collected 2015-03-11 | depth 0 m
AGGAGGTAAATTTTTCTCTCCTTTTATATATATTACATCAATATTCATCCTGGAAAGTTTAGCAATTAAAGAATCTGTTAGTTCTTTACCCGCTGGAACTATAACCATACCTGCCTCATTAATTACATCTTGTGCTAATATCATTCCAGCCTTTGCTCTATCAATTGATATCTTCAGCATTTTTATTATTATAAATTAAATACTCAGTTTAATGTGTAGTTCTTTCAGCTGTTTCATATCTACTTCTGATGGAGCTTCACTTAATGGGCAATAGGCTTTCTGAGTTTTTGGGAAAGCAATAACATCTCTTAATGAATCAGCTCCTGTCATTAGCATGACAAGTCTGTCAAGTCCTAAGGCAATACCGCCATGTGGTGGAGCACCATATTTTAGGGCTTCAATGAAAAACCCAAATCTTTTTTTAGTCTCCTCTTCTGATATACCTAAAACTTTGAAAATTTTTTCTTGCGCATCTGCTCTATGAATTCTGATGCTCCCCCCTCCAAGTTCATAACCATTTAAAACGATATCGTAAGCTTTTGCTTTTATATCTTTTAGTGGACTCGAAGGGTCTTTAAATGCTTCAGGATAAATGGTTAGAAGTCTTTCCAAATCTTCATCTTTCGGTGATGTAAATGGATGGTGCATGCTGACAAAACGTTTCTCTTCATCATCCCATTCAAAAAGAGGAAAATCAGTTATCCATACAAATTGGAAACCTTTACGTTTTATTTTTGATGTGTTAGCAATATCTAATCTAAGTCTACCTAAAACCTCATTTGCCCTTTTAATATCATCGGCAATAAAGAGAATCATGTCTCCTTCTTCTGCCTTGATTCTTTGGGCAATTTCTCTAATTAATTCTTCAGAGAAGAATTTCAGTATAGGTGATTCAAAACCGTTTTTAATTTTTATCCATGCAAGACCTTTAGCACCAAAGCTTTGGGCTTTTTGAACCAGCTTGTCAATTTCTCCTCTTGTAAAAGATGCAAATCCTTTACCCGTTATGGCTTTTACTATCCCTCCTTTCTCAATAGTATCGAGAAATATTTTAAATTGAGAGTGTTTAACTAAGGCTGTCACATCCTCTATTTCCAGCCCAAACCTTAAATCAGGTTTATCTGAGCCATATTTATTGATTGCTTCATCATAGGTTAGTTTTTTAAATGGTATAGATAATTCAATATCCAGTACTTTTTTGAAACAATTAAATAGCATTTCTTCGATGACATCAAATATATCTTGGATTTCAATAAATGACATTTCCATATCAATCTGTGTAAATTCGGGTTGACGATCTGCTCTTAAATCTTCGTCTCTAAAACAACGAACTACCTGAAAATATCTATCAAATCCTGACATCATAAGAATTTGTTTGAAAAGTTGAGGCGACTGGGGTAAAGCATAGAAAGTTCCAGGGTTTAATCTACTGGGGACAAGAAAATCCCTCGCACCTTCGGGAGTTGACTTTGTTAACATAGGAGTCTCAATTTCAAGAAATCCCTTATCGTTTAAAAAATTTCTTATTGCCATGGTTGTATGATGTCTTACAAGAAAATTCTGCTGCATTTGAGGCCTTCTTAGATCAAGATATCTATGCTTTAGTCTTAGTAATTCGCTTATTTCTTCTGTTTCATCTATCTGAAATGGTAGAGGCTTTGATTGACTTAGAATTTCTAATTCTTTTGCATAGAGTTCTAAATTACCAGTTGGTATTTCTGGGTTTTCTGTGCCTTCTGGTCTATGTCTCAAGATTCCGAGAACAGAGATGACATATTCACTTCTTAATTCATGGGCTTTTTCATGGGTTTCTTCTGATATTTCAGGACTAAAAACTATCTGCATGATTCCACTGCGATCTCTTAAATCTACAAAAATTAACCCTCCATGGTCTCTTCTTCTGAAAACCCAGCCACAAAGTTTAATTTCTTTTCCTATTTCCTCCTCTTTAACCTCAGCACAGTATTTATCTCTAAGCATTCTTCCTCCTCAAAATTTAAATTTTGACAAAATTTTATTATAGCAAAATGAAATAAAATTGTTAATTTGTTAAAATAAAACTTAAATTTAACAATTGGAGGATACAATGGCTAAGATAGTTTTAGCTTATTCAGGTGGACTAGACACTTCTGTTGCTATAAGATGGTTAAAAGAAAAATATTCAGCTGAAGTAATAGCCTTCTGTGCAGATATTGGGCAAGGAGAAGATTTAGAAAAAATTGCTAAGAAAGCGAAGAAAACTGGTGCTTCAAAGGTATATATCGAAGATTTGAAAGAAGAATTTGTCAGTGATTATGTTTTCCCTATGCTTAGAGCAAATGCAGTTTATGAAGCAGGATATCTTATGGGAACCTCAATTGCAAGACCCTTGATTGCAAAAAAACAGATAGAAATAGCAATTAAAGAAAAAGCAGAGGCTGTTGCTCACGGAGCGACAGGAAAGGGAAATGATCAAGTTAGATTTGAATTAACTTACTATTCCCTGAAACCTGATATAAAAGTTATTGCACCATGGAGAGAGTGGAAATTTGATTCTCGAAGTTCTCTAATCGAGTATGCTGAGAAACAGGGAATTCCTGTGGAAGCTACTAAAGAGAAACCCTATAGTATAGATCAGAATCTTTTTCACATAAGTTATGAAGGTGGAATTCTTGAAGACCCTTGGAATGAACCCCCGAAAGATATGCATAAAATGGTTATTCCACCAGAAAAAGCTCCCAATAAACCAATTTACATAGAGTTAGAATATGAGAAAGGTAATCCTATAGCTCTAAACGGGGAAAAATTATCACCTTCTGAATTGCTTAGTAAATTAAATAAAATAGCTGGTGACAATGGTATAGGTAGAATTGATTTAGTTGAAAATAGATATGTAGGAATAAAATCAAGAGGAGTATATGAAACTCCGGGTGGTACAGTTTTACATATTGCCCATAGAGCAATAGAGTCTCTAACCCTTGACAGGGAATTAATGCATTTAAGAGATAGTCTTATACCTAAATATGCGGAACTCGTGTATTACGGGTATTGGTTTTCTCCAGAAAGATTGGCTTTGCAAAAATTTATTGATGAAGTACAAAAAAATGTTACAGGCTCCGTAAGATTAAAACTTTATAAAGGAAATTGCATCGTTGCTGGCAGGAAGTCTCCTTATTCTCTTTATAGTAAAGATTTAGCAACTTTTGAGAAGGATCAGGTTTATAATCAAAAGGATGCAGAAGGTTTTATAAAAATTAATGCATTAAGATTGAAATTGGCGAAGCGGATAATTGAATAAGGAAGAAATAAGATATCTCATAGCTATCAGTAAGATAAAAGATATAGGTCCTGTACTAATAAAAAAAATATTACAACAATTTGATTCGGCGGCGAGAGTCTTTAGTGCAGATACTGATCAGCTTTTAGCAATAGATGGAATGAGATTGGATTTAGCTAAAAGAATAAAAAGTTTTAATAATTGGGGAGAAATCGATAATTTAATTAATACCTGTGAGAAAAGACAAATAGATATCTATGCCATAAATGATGAAAGATATCCGAAATTTCTTAGAGAGATAAGTGATTCACCGCCAATATTATTCTGTAAAGGGAAACTTGAGGAGAAAGATAATTTGGGTCTGGCAGTTATAGGTTCAAGAAGATTGAGTGACTATGGAAAAAGGATTACTGAGAAGTTTGCCTTTGAACTGGCTTCTATGGGAATAACAATTGTAAGTGGTTTAGCAAGGGGAATTGATTCAATAGCCCATAATTCAGCTCTCTCTGCTCAAGGAAGAACTGTTGCTTTTTTAGGAAGTGGCTTAAATATTATATATCCCCCTGAGAATAAAAAATTAGCTGAACGAATAACAAATTCCGGAGCTCTACTTAGTGAATTTTATCCTGATGAACCACCGAAAAGAGAGAACTTTCCTAAAAGAAACAGATTAATAAGCGGTATGACTTTAGGAACTTTGGTTACGGAAGCAACATTAAACTCTGGTGCATTAATAACAGCTTCTTTTGCCCTTGAACAAGGAAGAGAAGTTTTTGCAGTGCCAGGAAATATTACATCAAAAAATTCAGAGGGAACTAATCTTTTGATAAAAAGAGGAGCGAAATTAGTACAAACAGTGGAAGATATACTTGAAGAAATTAAAACTTTTATTCCATTATTAAAAGATTTAAAAAAAGAAAAAGACCTGAAAGAAATTGTTGACTTAAGTGATAGTGAACAGGCTATATTTAATCTGCTTGAGTCAACATTGTTCTTAGATGAAATTGTTATTAAAAGCGGAATGAATGTATCAAGAGTGCTTGATATTTTATTGCAACTAGAAATAAAGGGGTTTATAGAAAAATTTGAGGGTAGGTATGTGAGGAGGATTAGATGAAGCTTCTCGATTTTCTAAGAGTTCTCGCAAGAGAGTTAATAAACAATGATTACAATGACGAAGCTTTAAAGGATTTTTCCCTATTTGATGTTGACTGGCATCAGATTAAGGAAGAACTGAATTTTATTGAAGGGACAGAGTTATTAGAAATGGAAGAAATAGATATGATAAGAGCTTTACTTGTATATTTATTGATGAAAGAAACAGATTTACATGAAGAGGACATATATAGTTTTATTTTTAGTAAAGGGAAACAAATAGTATGGAATTAAAAGGTAAAAATCTTCTGATCGTTGAATCTCCAGCGAAAGCAAAGACAATAAATAAAATCCTTGGCAAAGATTTTGATGTTAAAGCTTCCGTTGGCCATATTAAAGATTTACCCGAGGATAGACTGGGTGTAGATGTGGAAAATGGCTTTAAACCTGAATATATATTAATTCCCGGTAAAGAGAAGATAGTTAAAGACTTAAAAGATAATGCTAAGAAGGCTTCTAAAATTTTTATAGCTACAGACCCGGATAGAGAGGGCGAAGCGATTGCTTATCATATTTTTGAGGAAATAAAAGTTCCCGAAGAAAAAGTTTATAGAGCAATATTTCATGAGATTACTCCTAATGCAGTTAAATCAGCCATAGAAAATCCAACTAAAATTGACATAAATAAGGTTTACTCTCAACAAGCAAGAAGAATTCTTGACAGACTGGTAGGTTATAATCTCAGTCCTTTTTTATGGAAAAAGGTGAAGGGAGGACTAAGTGCCGGGAGAGTTCAGTCTGTTGCTTTAAGACTGGTAGTTGAGAGAGAAAAGGAAATACTCACTTTCCAATCTCAGGAGTACTGGACAATTTTAGGTAAATTTGCTTATCAAAATGGAGAGAGGATTTTATTATCTGCCAATCTTTACAAATATAGAAGCAAACTCCTTATTGACAGAAAAGAAAACAAATTTTTAATCAAGGATGAAAGCTCTGCTCAAAAAATAAAAGAAGAATTAGAGGGCTTAACATACTTACTTGCAAAAGTAGAAAAGAAGAGAAAAAAAAGAACGCCTCCTGAACCTTTTAAGACAGTTACTCTACAAGCCCATGCGTCTTCTCAATTAGGTTTTTCACCTAAAAAAACTATGATGTTAGCACAACAACTATATGAAGGAGTTGACATTAATGGTAACTCCATAGGTCTTATAACTTACATGAGAACTGATTCTGTTAGAGTGGCTGATGAGGCAAAAAAATGGGCAAGGGAAATTATAGAGAGAAATTTTGGAAAAGAATTTATTGGTGGCACTATTACAAAAAATAAAAAGTCAAACATACCCTTGCAAGATGCTCATGAATGTATAAGACCTACCTATCCAGATAAAACACCAGAAGCTGTTAAGCCCTATTTATCAAAAGAGCAATTTCTTTTGTATAAATTAATCTGGGATAGATTTCTTGCTTCCCAAATGTCACCAGCAGAAATAGAACAGACTACCTATTTAATTCAAGACCCAGAAAAAATAGGAGAATTTAGAGTAACTGGTTCTGTTGTAGTTTTTCCTGGTTTTCTAATTCTCTATAAAGATGAAGAGATGGAAAATGAAAATATGCTTCCAAAATTAGAAGAAAAGACTGCCCTTAATATGATTGAAATAATTCCTGAGAAACACACGACTGAGCCACCACCAAGATATACGGAAGCTACACTGGTAAGAGACTTAGAAGAAAAAGGCATTGGTAGGCCATCAACCTATGCAGCTATATTGAGTACTATTCAAGAAAAAAATTATGTCAAAAAGATTAAACAAAAATTATATCCTACCTATCTCGGCTTTGTTGTTAATGATTTATTAGAAGAGAAATTTCCTGAATTGATGGATTATAATTTTACTGCCAAAATGGAAGAAGATTTAGATAAAATATCAACAAAAGAAGCTGAATGGAATAAAGTTGTGGAAGAATTTTATAGAGATTTTGAATCGGACTTAGCAAAGGCTCTTACAATATCAAAAATAACAAAGCCAAGAGAAATAAAAACATCCTATAAATGTGATAAATGCGGGAAAGAGATGGTTATTAGATGGAGCAAAGGGATGCCTTTTTTAGCTTGTTCTGGCTATCCCCTTTGTAAAAACACAAAGTCTCTCTCTCAAGATAGGGAAGAGAGCAATTCCAAGCCTATTTTGACAGATAAAATTTGTCCCAGCTGTGGCGGTAATCTTGTTTTAAGAAAGGGTAGAAGAGGTGAATTTATCGCCTGTTCAAATTATCCTAAATGTAAATATACCCAACCAGTGAAAGCTGACATAAAATGCCCGCAATGTGGGGGAGAAATATTAAAAAAACAAACAAAAAAAGGCAGAATTTTTTGGGCCTGTTCAAATTATCCTAATTGCAAATTTACTCTATCTCATGAGCCTTATCCTATTGCATGTCCAAAGTGTAGGGCTGAATATACGCTTAAAATGAGGAATGGAGATGGAGAAGAATATTTCCTTTGCCAAAATCGACAGTGTAAGTTTACAATAAGAAATAAAGATAACTCAGCTGGGGCCGACCCTGCGCAACAGAAGGATGTGAACCCCGCCAGGTCCGGGAGGAAGCAACGGTAAGCATCTTATTCTGGGTGCCGTAGGAAGTCGGTCCCTTTACTTAGGGATTAGAAAATGTCATATCTTGGACTTGCCAGAAAGTATAGACCACAAAAATTTACTGACCTGATTGGGCAGGAAATAGTAGTTAAGGTGCTTGAAAATTCATTAAAAACAAATAAAATCTCCCATGCTTATATATTTTCTGGCCCAAAGGGTGTTGGAAAAACTTCTACTGCCAGAATTCTTGCAAAGGCTTTAAATTGTAAAGATGAATTAAATAGACCCTGTGATAATTGTATATCTTGTAACTCAATAAGAGAAGGAAAGGCGATGAGTGTTATAGAGATAGATGCGGCTTCTCATACTTCTGTAGAAAATATAAGAGATTTAAGAGAAAATGTGAGATATGCCTCAGCCGAGGGTAATTATAAAGTTTATATCATTGATGAAGCCCATATGCTTAGTCAAGCAGCTTTTAATGCCTTTTTGAAAACACTCGAAGAACCCCCTTCTCACGTTGTTTTCGTTCTTGCAACAACAGAACCGAGAAAGATACCCATAACAGTTATGAGCAGGTGTCAACATCTGCAGTTTAGAAGGATTCCCATAAATTTGATAAGAGAAAGATTAAAACAAATATGTGAACAAGAGGGAATAAAAGCTGATGAAGAAGCTCTGTATATGATTGCTTCTAATTCAGAGGGTAGTATGCGAGATGCCCTGACCTTGCTTGATCAGATAAGTTCCTTTTCCGACAAAGTTACTTTTGAGAACGTTAATTTACTCCTTGGTCTTACTGATTTTGATATTTTAGCCCAAATTACCGAATTTATAATAAAAGGAGAAAAGGAAAAATTAGTTGAAAAGATCGAGTTTTTAAATGATATAGGAACAGATTTTAAAATTTTAACGAGAGATTTAATTTATTTTATAAGAAACATTTTAATAAAAAGACTTTCCTCTAAATACAGGCTTGATGTTAGCGAATCTCAAGGTAAAATTATAGATAAATTAAGCGAGATAACATCTGAAGAACATCTCATAGTACTTTTAAAGGAGTTAATAAATGCTGAGCTATCCATAAAAATCTCTCTTTTTCCTCGTATAATATTTGAGCTCTTCCTTTTAAAATTAAGTTTGCTATCACACTTTAAAAATATTGATAAAACTATTGAGGAACTAAAAAGCGGAAGGATTTATTCTTCAGAAGACAGCGATCATGGGATTCCAGAGGACTCATCTGAGGAGGAATCTCTATTTTCTGATGATAAAAAATTATCAAAGGAAGATATTTCAGAAATCTGGAAAAGGTATTTAGAGAGATTAGAAAAGAAAAATCATATTTTAGCAATTAAAATAAAACATGCTGATGTAAAATTCGATGCTAAGGAAATAAAACTTATTTATAATGGTGGCGCATCTGTTTATGCCGATTCTGTAAAAGGATATCTTCCTGAGATTAGCAAAGAATTAAAGGAATTAAATCCTGAGATAAAAATTACAATTGGTGAAAAGGAAGGCAAAAAAAAGGATATCAGAAATGAAGCTATAAATAATCCCATAGTTAAGCAAACATTGCAGCTTTTTGAAGGGAGAATTTACAATATAAAACCAAAAAGAGGAGGAAATAAGGATGTCTAAAAAAATGTTTGGTGAAATTATGAGACAAGCACAGAAAATTCAAGAGGAGATTCAAAAAAAACAGGAAGAAGTAAAAAAAATGACAGTAGAAGCTTCAGCTGGTGGAGGGATGGTAGTTGCAAAAGCTAACGGTGCAGGAGAGATTATCTCAATTAAAATTGACAAGGAAGTTGTAAACCCTGAAGATATCGAAATGCTTGAAGATTTAGTAGTTGCAGCTGTAAATGAAGCAATAAAGAGAGCACATGAACTTGCCCAATCTGAGATGGCAAAAGTTTCTATGCCCTTTAATTTACCAGGCATGCCCGATTTAAGTAGTCTATTTGGGAAAATATGAAAATAAACCCCTTGGAAAACCTGATAGAAAATTTGAGTAAACTTCCTGGTATAGGAAGAAAAACTGCTCAAAGACTTGCTTTTTATATAATGTCAATGGATAAATCAGAAGCTTTAAAAATAGCTGAGTCAATAGTAACAGTCAAGGAAAAAGCTAAATACTGTTCAGTTTGTTTTAATATTACAGAAAATGAAAAATGCGAAATATGTTCTAATCCGGAGAGACAACACTCAGTAGTATGTGTTGTAGAAGAACCGAGTAATATTGTTTTAATTGAGAGGACAGGCTACAGAGGAGTTTATCATGTATTAGGAGGAAATATTTCTCCACAAGATGGTTTGACAGCTGATAAACTTAAAATAAAAGAATTAGAAAAAAGGGTAGCTATTGGGCAAATCCAAGAGATTATAATTGCAACAAGTCCAAATACTAAGGGAGAACTTACAGCTCAATGGATTGCCGAGGTCTTAAAAAAATATAATGTTAGGATATCGCGAATAGCCTATGGACTTCCTATAGGCATTGATATAGAGTTTGCCGACGAGGTTACTCTATCAAAAGCTTTAGAGGGAAGGAAACCTGTTAATGTTTGAGGAGCTCAAGAAAAGGCGTACAGAGCTTGGAAAATCAATAGAGGAGATCTCTCAATTAACAAAGATAAAAAAGAGTTATATACAAGCAATAGAAGAGGGTGACTGGATACAACTTCCATTAGAGATTTATACTAAATCCTATATTAAAATTTATTCTGAATTACTAGGGCTTGATTCAAAAAAATTCATTGAAGATTATGAAAATTATTTGAAAAATCTGAATGCTTCAGTTAAAAGAAATATTTTTGATTTAAAAGACAAAAGTAATTTAAGAGAAGAGAAGCAGAATAAAACAAAAAATTATCCTCGATGGACAATCTCTGTCATCATAACCGTTATAGTTTTTGTATTAATATTAACTATTCTATATTTTGAACGACGAGAATATTACATTCATCCCTCACCTAATCCTCAACCTATAAACTCTCAAATTCAAGAGGAAGTTAAACAGCCAAAAAAATTAAATAATGAGGAAAATCATAAATCAAATAGCCTTAAAATTGAGGCCTTTGATAAGGTTTGGATGAGGATAACAATAGACGAAAAGGAAAAGAAAGAATATTTATTAGATAAGGGGCAAAATATCAATTTAGAAGCTTTAAAATCATTTAAGTTGCACATAGGAAACGCTGGTGGAG
>FQKF010034902.1_pt1 | contig 10149 bp, 11 predicted proteins | sample 1504521 | NCBI WGS metagenome assembly FQKF01 (sample SAMEA4475357, study PRJEB15587) | soil metagenome | biome: Soil; feature: Field | place: India | collected 2015-03-11 | depth 0 m
ATTTCTCGCGGGCTGCGCCCGCGAGAAATTCTCCAACTGTGTAAGTCGTAACATTGTTAGAAGCTCGGTATTCAGAATGCTTATCGGTCTGGACAGAATGGGGCGATCGCCCCTAGTCACCCCTGTCTTCGGGGTAAAATAGGGCATAGCATTGCACCACCTCTCCATGCTTCAGGACGCACAAATTATCCGGTTCTATCAGCGCCTGACCGACGCGCTGAATGAGCAGTGGCATCGGGGCTATCGCTTCGACGAACTGCGCCTATACCTCGATGGATATCTGGCCGCCCTTCGGCATACGAACGTCGTCGAACCTTACCTGATTCACCAGCTCGAAGAAGAAGCCACTCGCTATCTTTACGACCCCTCCAGCTTCGTTGAGCCGCAGCCCGAACCAGAGGTCGATTTCTACTAGGCTCCCTGAATCTCACGTTGTCTCCTCTTTTTGACCCAGATCGCCTCTGAGCCGTTTAGTCTGGTCTGCTAGTCTGGCCTGTTTGGAATGTCAGTTTCTCTCTTGGAACGTGCGCGGGGCTGTCTGCTAGGGCTAGCCGCGGGGGATGCAGTGGGCACCACGGTCGAGTTTCAGCCGCGTGGCTCTTTTCCGCCAGTCATCGACATGGTGGGCGGCGGCCCGTTCCGGCTGGCAAAGGGCCAGTGGACCGACGACACCTCAATGGCGCTTTGCCTTGCGACCAGCCTGGTGGAACGGGGCACGTTCGACGCGGCCGACCAGATGGAGCGCTACTGGGCCTGGTTTGAGCGGGGCTATCTCAGCAGCACTGGGGTCTGTTTTGATATTGGCAATACGACCCAACGGGCATTGCAGGCTTACAAAGCCTCTGGCAACCCCTTTAGCGGCTCGACGCATCCCAGAGCGGCGGGGAATGGCTGCCTGATGCGGCTGGCTCCAGTGTCAATTTTTTACTTTCCCGATGGCGATCGCACGCGACAGTTTTCCGGCGAGAGCGCCCGCACCATCCACGGCGCAGCGGAATGCGTCGAAGCCTCCCAACTATTCGGCGAGATTCTGCATCGGGCACTGGCAGGAGCCAGCAAAGCCGAAATCCTGCTGCAAAGCGACCCGGCATCGTTTGCGGAAGAGGCGGTAAGGGCGATTGCCCAGGGCAACTATCGCCACAAACCCCTCGACCAGATCCACGGCACGGGTTATGTGATTCAAAGCCTGGAAGCCGCCCTCTGGTGCTTTTGGACAACGGAGACTTACGAGCAGGCGATTCTCGCCGCGGTGAATCTGGGCGACGATGCAGACACCACCGCCGCCATCTGCGGCCAGGTCGCGGGCGCGTTCTATGGCGAGTCGGGCATTCCGTCCCGCTGGCTAGAACCGCTCACCCTGCGCGAGGAGATTGAGCAACTGGCCGAAAAACTGCTGACAGCCGCAGGCTAGCCCCCACTACTGAATACTGCTCAGCTTAATCCGGGGATCAACCGCCTTCAGCAGCAGATCCGCTAGCAAATTGCCGATGATCAGCATCGCCGCGCCCATCATCAGGCTAGCCATCACCAGATACAAATCCTGCGCCGTAATCGCCTCCAGCACCAGCCGCCCCAGCCCTGGCCAATTAAAGAAATTTTCCACAATGAAGGAGCCACCCAGCAGGCTGGCAAACTCGAAGCCCAGCAGCGTCACCAGCGGGTTCAGGGCATTTCGCAGCGCGTGGACGTAAATGACGCGATTCTCTGGCAGACCCTTGGCGCGGGCGGTTTGAATATAATCCTGCCGCAGCACGTCCAGCAGTTCGCCCCGCGTGATCCGCTGGAGGCCGGCAAACCCGACCAAGCTCAGCGCCAGCGTCGGGAAAATCATGTGCCAGCCGATATCCAGCACCTTGCCAATCGGGGTCAGGTCGGCGTGGTTGATGCTGGTCATGCCGCCCACGGGCACCAGCGGTGAGAGTTGCTGCGCCAAAAACAGCAGCAGCAGCCCCATAATCAGCGCGGGCATCCCCTGACCGATGTAGCTGATCACGCGAAAGATGCGGTCGATCAGCTTGTTCTGGTTGACCGCGCCAATAATGCCCAAGGGAAGGGCGATCGCCCAGGTAATCACCAAAGAGGCGATCGACAGCAGCAGCGTTGCCGGAATTCGCTCCCACAGCAGCGAGGTCACCGGCCGCTGAGAATAAATAAAGCTCACGCCAAAGTTGCCGCGCGTGAAAATCTGCCGCAACCAAAGAAAATATTGCTCAATCGGCGACCTGTCTAGCCCAAACTGTTCCCGAAAGGCATTCAGCGTGTCTTCCGAAATCTGCGGATTCTGGCGCAGCGTGTCCAGATAGTCCCCCGGCGCAAGCTGAATGATGAAAAAGCTCAGCGCCGAAGCCAGCAGCAGCGTCAGCGCCCCTTGCAGCAGCCGTTTCACCACATAGCCCACAATTTCACTGGCCAAGAACCGTTGAACCTGAACCAGTCCGTCCGAAAATCGCTGCTGTGCTGAAGCTGTCTCGCGAGAAGTCATAGCCGCCCTACCCAACCTGAGCTTAAACCGCCTAATATTCCACCAGGGTAACAACTGGAACGTCCGGCAGCTTCTTGCGCCCCTCCAGTCCTGTCAGTTCAATAATGAACCCAAACCCCGCCAGTTCACAGCCCGTTTGCTCCACCAGCTTAGCCGTTGCAGCGGCCGTGCCCCCCGTCGCAATCACGTCATCCACAATCAAGATCCGGGCAGGTGGCTCCGCTGCGTCGCGGTGAATCTCCAGCTTGTCAGTGCCATACTCTAGCTCATATTCGACGCTGTGAACCGGAGCAGGCAGCTTTCCTGGCTTGCGAACGGGAATAAATCCTGCATCCAGCTTGTAGGCCAGCGGCGCACCAAAGATAAATCCACGAGACTCCATGCCGATGATGTAATCTACCGACAGATCGGTGCAACGTTCGGCCATGCTGTCGATTGTGTAGCGCAGTCCTTCAGGATCGCGCAGCAGGGTTGTAATATCTCGAAACAGAATTCCCGGCTGGGGGAAATCGGGAATGTCGCGAATCAGCGATTTCAAATCCATATTTTCAATCTACAAGGCAAATCTACAAGGCAAATCTACAAAGTCTGTGGAAAGTCTCTAGCTCGAAGAACTGGACACGCAGAGATTGTAAACCGTTTGCCCAGTAGTTCAACCAGAGGACAAACGGATGGACAAATTCAGCGCTAGTCTTCCCGAATTCCTGAGTAATTTTCAAACCAGCCGCGCTTCCAAAAATAAAACAGCAGCCCTGCCGAAGTCAGCAGCATCACCGCCCAGCATAATGGATAGCCCCAATACCAGTTCAGTTCAGGCATATTCCAGGGGGATGCATCGGGGTTGAAGTTCATGCCATAGACTCCGGCAATAAACGTCAGCGGAATGAAGATGGAGGAAATCAGCGTGAGCTGCTTCATCAACTCGTTCATGCGGTTGCCCACAGAGGAGACGTAGACATCCATTAGGCTAGAAGCGACCTCCCGGTAGGTTTCTACCATGTCCAGCACCTGCACCGCGTGGTCGTAGCAGTCCCGCAGATACATCCGCGCTTCGTCCTGAAGCAGGTCTTCGCCATCGCGGATGAGGGCGCTGATGGCATCCCGCATTGGCCAGATCGATCGCCGCAGGTTGAGCAGTTCTCGCTTGATGGTGTGGATTTTTTCGAGAGTGGTGCGGACGGGCTTCGCAACTACCTCATCTTCCAGTTCCTCTAGCTCCTCGCCGTAGGTTTCTAGCACCGGAAAGAAACCGTCCACAATCGAGTCAAGCAAGCAGTAGGCTAAATAGTCGGCTCCACGGCTGCGAATTGTGCCTTTGCCCAGGCGAATGCGCTCGCGCACGGGCCCAAAGGAGTCGTATTCGGGTTCTTCTTGCACCGTCAGCAGATAGTTTTTTCCCAGAATAAAGCTCACCTGCTCGGTGAAAAAGCCGCGGCCGCTGTCCTTCAGCGTCACCATGCGGGTGATGAGCAGCAGTTGGTCGCCGTATTCTTCGACTTTTGGGCGCTGGGGCACGTTGACGATATCTTCTAGAACCAGCGGATGCAGGTTAAAAATATTGCCCAGACGCTTGAGTACGTCTTCGCTGCCCAAGCCTTTGACATCTACCCAGGAAACCGACTCGGCATCCAGGTAGGGAATGGCTTCTTCCGGCTCGTTAATAGGAATCCGAGTTGCACTATCTTCGCAATAATCAATCAGGGTAATGACGGGGGGCGGTGCGTCGTCCTCAATGGTGAGCGTTCCTGGCAGGGCACCCGGCTCATGGTAGGAATATTCTAGGTAGGGGTTATCGTCTTCTTCTTCATCCGTCAAACCCTCGACAAAGAAGGCGCGAGATAGCGCCTCAGCAGTCAATTGTTCCACTCGGTTATGGGCTTGCTTTGCATGAGAACTGGAGGGTTTAGCTGCCATGGCATTTAGTCCTGAGCATTGGGATCTGACGGCTGAACGGGGGCCGACGGGAAAGCCCGAACCAGCGCTATCAGGAAGTTAAGAAAAGCGTCAAGAAGAAGCTGTGTCAAGCATACTCTAGGTGCGCCTGCGTGCCTGTAGCGTAGCGTGTCGCATGAACTAGGGCAGGGGGCAGAGTCGTGAACTGAGCCGCCCAGATCCTAATCTACTAATCTGGATCTACCGATCTGTTAATCTGTATCTACTAATCTGGATCTACCGATCTGTCGGCATCTGTCGGTTCAGGCGGGTGCGCCAGCGCTAGCGTAACGTATCGAAGCCTTTCGGGGCAGTACGTTACGGCTGACTGAATCGCACGCTTCAGCACGCTACACTTTGGTTAAAGGGCAGATTACTCTACCTCTACCAATCTATCCACTTGCTTCTGGACTCAGCTTAAGCGCTTTGCCGCCAAACCCTAGGATGTGCGGATTACTTCGTCTTCGGGGTTGACCAGCCGCAGCAGCTTTTGCTTGAGTTGAGAGTCAAATACTTCCCATTTGAGGCGGGTGTAGTCGCTGTTTTCGTTGAAGCCAGAGAGAAAGCCCATCGGAATCTCGAAGCCACCTGCCATCGATCGCCCGCCGCCAAAGTATCGTCCCTGGGCATCTTGTCCGAAGGCTTCCTTGATGAATTCATCGGGGTCGAGGGTCAGCTTGTTGGTGCGGAGGGAGCCGATGACGATTTCCAGGTCTTCGTCTTCGTCGTGGACGATGCCATAGACTACGGCTGTGTGGACGTTTTCTTCTGTGACCAGGAAATCGGCTGCCTGGGGAATGGCATCCCGGTCGTCGTAGCGCAGATAGCCGACCCCAGCGATAGAGAAGTTGTTGCGAATGATGCGGTTGCGGAGCGATCGCTCGATTACGTCCATCACCCGCTTTGAGCGGGAGGATTGCAGCACTGCATTGAGCAATTGTGCGTCGGCGTAGCGGCTGAGGTAGGCGGCTGCCAAAAAGTCTTCTTCTTGAGCCTGCATCAGCCGATTGGTATCGCAGCGTAGCCCATGCATCAGCGCCGTGGCACACTTCACATGCTCATTGTTGCTGCTGTCTAGCCGCACCATGCCTGCCTGGATATATTGCGTCAGGATGGTTGCTGTGGCCCGGGCCTGGGGGCGAATGTCGGAAAATTCGGCGTGCAGATCGCCCTGCAAGCTGTGGTGGTCAATGACAACCGCGACGGGAATCTTGAGTTGCTCGATCAGCGACAGCAGTTGGGTGGTTGTGCCCTGGTTATCGACAAACACCGCGCCACCATAGACGGACAGGTCTTTTTCCTTAGCGGCTTGATAGCTCCAGCGCTGCACCGGCAGCCCCGTCAGCCGCACCAAGGCAATGTTTTCCTGGTGGCTGAGGGTGCCTGCGTAGACAATATCGCAGCGAATGTTGAATTGGTCGGCGATCAGCTTGTAGACCCAGGCGCTAGAGAGGGCATCGGGGTCGGGAAAGTCTTGCAGGATGATCAACTGGCGATCGCCCCGATGCTGTTCCAACAACTGTCGCAAAGCGGCGGTCTTTTGCTCCGTTAGCCGTCGTCCTTGGGGGGTCGAAAGCGTCCAGTCGGCTCGCCGTTGAAAGGGGTCGTCGCCGTCTGCGGGGGGGCGATCGCCCGTGCCAAAGGCAACCGAACCAGACCCTATATCCGTCGGCAGTACATCTAGAGAAGGAACTGAATTCAATTGCATAGCGTTGGAAATTGATGTCAAAAACGGATACTAAGTTACGCTTGCACGTTGCGCTTACAGGCTGCTTCTAGGTTGCTTATAGGCTGCTTCTACTGCGTTGCGTTTACGAGTTGCGTTTACGAGTTGCATTCACGGGTTGCATTCACGGGTTGCAACGATCACTTGCAAATCTTAAATCCACCGTAGGGGAGGGCAGTATCCCCAGTCAACCGAGTGGGCGATCGCTCATCAATCCTTTTTCTTTTTACAATCTCCGTTCCACACAGCCCTCTAAACTGTGCGCTCTGCCAAACCCGCTTTGTCTAGCAATTTCAAGGCGTTTTGCGCCCAAGTCGAGGTTCGCTGCATTCCCCTACTGCGATCATGACAAAAAAACAGCGCTTCGCAGTCCACCCAAGGGCCAGTTTCCCGACCTTTCGCCAGACGTAGCCCCAGAACCCAAAACCCTTGTGGAACCAGGGTTGGGCGATCGCCCAAGCAAAAACCCCCGTGCGATCGCCGCACAGGGGTCATATGCCGATGACATACTTTTGCCACTCTTGATGCACACCGCTTTTTATGTGCTTGGTGACTTCAAAATATAGCCCGCTGTGGGGGCGATGGGGTGGACGGCGTAAAATCATGTTGGCTTCTTTGGGCGTGCGGCTTCCTTTTTTAACGTTGCAGCGGACGCAGGCGGTCACAATGTTTTCCCAGGTGTCTTCGCCCCCGCGCGATCGGGGCAAGACGTGATCCAGCGTTAGCTCGTCGCCCGTATAGCCGCAGTATTGGCAGGAATGGCTGTCTCGGTGGAGGATATTGCGGCGAGTCAGCGGAATTTCTTTGTAGGGAACGCGGACGTAGTGGCGCAACCGAATCACCGTCGGCAGGGGAAATTTGTCATACACAAGCTTGCCGTTATGCTCGACTTGCTCCGCCTTTCCCTTAATCAGCAGGATCACTGCCCGTCGCCAACTAGTAATGTTGAGCGGTTCATACGAGGCGTTGAGAACCAGAACCTTGCCCATTGATGGCTGGATTTATAAAAAGGTTTAAAGGATGTTAACACGCATACTAGCATAGTTAGCACTTGACCAGAGAGTGTGTGAGGAGTGGGGTATGTTGAGCTGGGAACACACGCCAAGCCTGATCCCGATGCAGCGGGAGCGGGCCTGGGTGGAGATTGACCTATCGGCGCTGGCCCACAATGTCCAGCAGTTGCAGATGCGGCTGGCAGTGGGGACGGAACTGATGGCGGTGGTAAAGGCGGATGCCTATGGACATGGGGCCGTGGCGATCGCCCAGTCTGCCTTGCAAGCTGGGGCGACTTGGCTGGGCGTGGCCACGATTCCCGAAGGCATTGAGCTGCGCGAGGCCGGCATTCAGGCTCCGATTCTGCTGCTGGGCGCGACGAATACAGCAGAACAGGTGCAGGCGATCGCCCGCTGGCGGCTCCAGCCGACGCTCTGCACCCCCCGGCAAGCGCTGGTTTTTTCGGAAACGGCAGGCAAGCTAACCCTGCGGCAACCGCTTCCGGTTCATCTGAAGCTGGATACGGGAATGTCTCGGCTGGGTGCGCCCTGGCAAGATGCGGCGGCGTTTGGGCAACTGGTGCAGGGGTTGCCGCACTTGCACATTGCCAGCGCCTATTCTCACCTGGCGACGGCGGATGAACCCGATGAAGCCGTGATGCGGCTTCAGCAGCGACGGTTTGAGGCGGCGATCGCCCAAATGCGGCAGGCCGGGGTGAATCCACCGAAACTGCACCTGGCGAATTCGGCGGCAACGCTGGCAGACTCGGCGCTGCACTACGACCGGGTGCGTGTGGGGCTGGGGATGTACGGGCTATACCCTGCGCCCCACCTGGCCCAGGGAATTGACCTGCGCCCAGTGATGCAGATCAAGGCGCGAGTGACCCAGGTCAAGACGATCGCCCCTGGTACGGGGGTCAGCTACGGCTATCGCTTCATTGCCGACCGAGACATGACCATTGCGACGGTGGCAATCGGCTATGCCGACGGCGTGCCGCGCAACCTGTCGAATCGGATGACGGTGCTGGTGCGAGGGCAGCGTGTTCCCCAAATCGGCGCAATCACGATGGATCAGCTGATGCTAGATGTCAGCACCATTCCCAACCTGCAAGAGGGCGAAGTGGTGACGCTATTGGGGCAAGACGGACAGGCAAGAATTTCCGCCGACGACTGGGCCGAGACGCTGGGCACGATTTCCTGGGAAATCCTGTGTAGCTTCAAGCATCGCCTGCCCCGGCTGACCATCAACCCACCGCAGCCCGTGCGGGGTTCCCAACCCGCTACAGCACACCCTTCGAGCTAGGAATCGCCCCGCCCCGGCGCGGGTCCACTTCCACCGCCATCCGCAGGGCACGGGCAAAAGCTTTGAACGTCGCCTCAATAATATGGTGGGAGTTGATGCCATCAAGCTGGCGGATGTGCAATGTGATCTGGGCGTGGTTGACTACGGCCACAAAAAACTCCCGCACCAGTTGGGTGTCGTAGGTGCCGACGCGCTGGGTGGGAATTTGCAGCCCGTAGCTGAGGTGCGGCCGACCGGAAAAGTCCAGCGCCACCTGCACCAGCGCCTCGTCTAATGGCGCGACGAAGTGCCCAAAGCGGTGAATCCCCTTGCGATCGCCCAATGCCTTGGCCAGCGCCATGCCCAGCGTAATGCCCACGTCTTCATTGGTGTGGTGATCGTCGATCTGCACATCGCCCGTCGCCCGCACCTCCAGGTCAATTAGCCCGTGCGACGCAATCTGATCCAGCATGTGGTCGAGAAACGGCACGCCCGTCTGCGCCACGCAGCGCCCCTGCCCGTCTAGGTTCAGGCTCACCTGCACGTCGGTTTCTTTGGTGGTGCGGCTGATGGCGGCAGTGCGATCGCTCGTGACACTGGAGGAATTCGGAGTAGCCGTTACGGGTTCGCGGGTCTGCATGGGGAATCCTGTAAGACGAGATATCTGGCCATTATCCCAAATGCTGTAGCGCTGGATGAGCCTTGTCCAATCGTCTGCCTCAAGCCTCGCCCCCAACCCCTCACCCCCCATCAACGCGGATGCTGCTGCATCAACGCCCGCACCTGCTCGGCGTGATAAGAACTGCGCGTGAGCGGCGAAGACACGACCTGCAAAAAGCCCATCGCCTCGCCCGCCACGCGCCACGCATCGAACTGTTCCGGCGTGACAAATGCCTGCAACGGCAAGTGTTTGGGGCTGGGCTGGAGATATTGCCCGATGGTGAGGATGTCGCAATCCACCGAGCGCAAGTCCTGCATCACTTGGCGCACTTCCTCATCCGTCTCGCCCAGCCCCACCATGATGCCCGACTTGGTGTAGACCGAGGGAGCCAGTTCGCGCGATCGCCTTAATAACTCCAGCGTGCGGGCATAATCGCCCTGCGGACGCACCCGCCGATACAGCCGGGGAATCGTTTCCGTATTGTGGTTCAGCACTTCAGGACGAGCCGCGATAATTTGCGCCAGCGCGTCCCAGTTGCCGCAGAGGTCAGGAATCAGCACCTCAATGGTCGTTTGGGGCGATACCCGCCGCACGGCTTCGATGCAGCGCACAAACTGGGCCGCACCGCCGTCGGGCAGGTCGTCCCGGTTCACCGAGGTAATCACCACATGGTTCAGCTTCATGCGGCGCACGGCCTCTGCCAGGTTTTCTGGCTCCTGCGGGTCGAGCGCTTTTGGCTTTTTCTCGAAATCAATATCGCAATAGGGACAGGCGCGGGTGCAGGCGGGGCCCATGATCAGAAACGTCGCCGTGCCAGCATTAAAACACTCGCCAATATTGGGGCAAGAGGCCTCTTCGCAGACCGTGTTTAGCCCCAAATCCCGCAGGATTTCTTTGACCGTTCCGACTCGCTCCCACTGCGGCGCTTTCACCCGCAGCCAGTCTGGTTTCGTTGGCTTGACCGTCACGCGCTGTTGCCCAAATCACACTGTTTGAATTATAAAGGCTGGGCTGATTGCAGCGTGTGATAGGCTAGAATGTCTGAGGTAGATTTCTAAGTCATAGATTTCACCG
>FQKF010404960.1_pt1 | contig 10104 bp, 4 predicted proteins | sample 1504521 | NCBI WGS metagenome assembly FQKF01 (sample SAMEA4475357, study PRJEB15587) | soil metagenome | biome: Soil; feature: Field | place: India | collected 2015-03-11 | depth 0 m
TGGAAATAACAAGTCTATTAAAGCTAATGGACAAACCGTTACGGACACCTCAACAGCTGGTGCAGGTGGAGGAGGTGCCGGAGGAACCATTGTCCTCGATGTCAACGAATATCTTACAAAAGTGAATGTCCAACTTAAAGGAGGTAATGGCGGAAGTGTGCGCGCTATTGCTCCTATTCCGGGTATGGGTGGCGGAGGTGCTGGTGGGTTTTTACGCTTTAATTCTAATACAATTAGCGATAGCATAATATTGGTAAACACAGCTGGTAATCCTGGAAATATGTCTCCTAAAATAAATAAAAATGCTCAAGCTGGTGTTGCTGGCTTTAACAGAGGAAATTTTATAATGCCGGTAAAAGATTTTCTTTTCAATCTTATGCCGGCTAATCAGGATATATGTTATGGCGATGTGCCCAAATATATAAAAGCTTCTCAGCCAAAAGGTGCTACTAATAAATATGTGTACGTCTGGCGTAAAAGCATGGATAAAACAAACTGGACAGTGATTGACACAGCCACCCGGGTTGTTTTTCAACCCCCTGCTTTATACGATACAACCTATTTTCAGCGTATTGTTCATGCAGTAGATAATTTAAATAATATTATTGTATCTGATACAAGCCTTATTTATACTATTAATGTACTTCCTGCCATTACCAATAACATAATATCGACCGATACAACAGCCGTGTGTAAAGGTTTACCAATGCCAACCATTAATGGAACCTTTCCGGCAGGTGGAAATAATGCATATTCATACCAGTGGGAAGCAAAAACAACAACATCAACAGTATGGACAAATGCAAGTGGTATTTCTAATTTATATAATTATAAACCTAACTATACCGATACAATTAAATTGCGCCGAAAAGTAACATCGCATGTTTGTAAAAGTTATAGTAACGAAATAACCATTCATGTGTTGCCAAAAGTTCAGAATAATATTGTTCGAGATAGTCAATGGGTTTCATTAGGTAGCTTTCCTGCTCCTATTACTGGTAATAATGTAACTGGAGGAGATGGAAACTATATTTACTTATGGCAAAAAAGCGACAACCTTCAAAACTGGACAACTGTTGATTCTTCTACAAACAACCATACACTCATTATTCCAATGCTTTTAGCGCCCGACTCGGTATATTATAGACGCATTGTATTTTCAGGTTTATTTAATACGTGTAAAGATACATCTGTAATACTTCCATTGTATGTACTCGATTCCATTCACAATAACCTGATTAGTGGTATTGATACCATTTGTGCAGGTACCATTCCTGATACATTTATAGGAAGTTCTCCTTCAGGAGGTGATGGCAAATACACATTTATCTGGCAAAAAAGTTACGATAACATACAATGGGATTCTTTAACCACAGTTACTACCACCACATTTAATCCCGGCATTATTAAACAAACTACTTATTTTAGACGATTAGTATTTTCGGGCAAAAATAATGCGTGTAAAGATACCAGTAATTTTATTTGGGTATTTACGAAAGATTCGATTGAGAATAATATCATTTTTCATGTGTCGGACACAACAGTATGTGAAGGACAAACTACCGATACACTTAAAGCTTCAATACCCATTAAAGGCGATGGGCCTTATATGTTTGAATGGGAGTGGAAATTCAATAACAACAATGTTTTTAATACTGCATTGGGTAACGCAAATAATCAACATTACATTACCCCTCCTTTAAGTGATTCAATAATCATCAGACGTAAAGTAACAGCAGGAATATGCACCAGCTATAGTAACCAAATTAAGGTAAATGTCTTACCTAAGCTAACCAATAATTTCATAAGTTCTGATACAACAATTTGCAAATACTCAATCCCAAAAACATTTATTGGTTCAGCTCCAAAAGGTGGCGATCCAGCCGATTATCGATACTTATGGATTAGTTCCACCAACAATAGTGTATATTCCATTGCAAGCGGAAACAATCAAAATAAGAATTACCAGTCACCTTCAATCGATACCATTACTTACTTTAAGCGAATAGTATTTTCAGGATTAAACAATAGCTGTGTTGATACATCGAATCATATACAAGTAAACATTTATGAATTACCTGAAGCTCAATTATTTAATTTCGATGATAGCATTTGTCTTGGCGAATCATATCAAATTCCAATAGAAGTAAAAGGACTGGCACCTTTTAGTGTTAAATATACTGACCTGAATGCTGTGTTCGACACTACTATTGATGCTGCAAAAAGTTTTTACTGGAATATTAAACCATATGCTGCAGGAAAATTCACTTATCGTTTATCGGAGGTAGTTGACAAAAATGGTTGCTCTCCTAAAGAACTTATTGGAGAAGGAATACTAAGTGTTTTCCAAACACCAAAGGCTTTTGCAGGGATTGACACACAAGTATGCGGTCTGGAAGTTGAATTACATGCCAATACCGACGTTGGTATAGGAACATGGTATAGTTCAACAAATACAACATACGAAAAAGGAGAAAATGAACCAGTAAACAAAGCCTCTGTAACCAGTTATGGTACTCATCAATTTATGTGGAAAATAAATAATGGAGGATGTATTGATTCATCGACCATACAGGTTACATTTTATCAGCCACCACCTAATCCACTGGTAGGAGAAGATCAAAAAGGACCGTTTTTATTTAAAACCCGTTTAAAAGCTTACATTCCATTGTTTGGCCAGGGATTCTGGTCATCTCCCGATACCTCAATTTATATTGAAGATCCTTACGATCCGGAAACAAAGGTTGAAAAATTAAAATTTGGAAAAAACTATTTTCAATGGTATGTTAAACATGGTGTTTGTGAAGCAGCCAGCGATACTTTGACAGTTGAAGTAACCGATATTCGCATTCCTGAAGGTTTCTCACCCAACAATGATGGTATAAATGATACCTTTGAAATAAAAGGACTTGAAAATGTTTCGAATGCCGAACTTATTATTTTAAACCGTTGGGGCAAAGAAGTATTTCGTTCCAAAGACTATAAAAACGACTGGAATGGTGAATTTAAAGGCAGTATATTACCATTTGATACTTATTTTTACATACTCAATGTAATAGGAAGAACTTATAAAGGATATCTAATAATTCGTAAATGAGGCGATTTGTATTATTAATATTACTTCTTGCATTTGCGAAAATAGGAATAGCTCAATATTTTCCTGTTTTCAGCCAATATATTTCAAATGGTCTTATTATCAATCCTGCCTTTGCTGGTAGTCGCGATATCCTTAGCTTAAATCTGGTATACCGTATGCAAATGGTCGGCTTTAATGGATCTCCACGATATACCGTTTTTTCGGCACATTCACCCCTTAAAAACGAAAATATTGGTTTAGGCCTAATGGTTTTCGATGAAAAAATAGGTCCTTTACATAATAGCCATATTTATGCTAACTATGCTTATCGCTTAAGGATAGGTGAAGGCCGGCTTTCGCTGGGTTTAAAAACCGGTGTTGACATTGGTACTTATAATTGGGGACAGGTTTATACCAATGACCCAACAGATCCAGCATTTTTAAATGAAAAACAAAGTTTTATCATGCCAAATATCGGCGCTGGTGTGTTCTATTTTTCCCGTCATTTTTTTGCTGGATTGTCAGTCCCTTATTTCTTAACCTATACAGAATCGAAAGATTATAAAAAAATTTCTTTTAAGAACGATGTCAATCTATATAATTTTCTGTTTACCAGCGGTTATTTGTTTTCTTTTTCTCAAAATTTCAAGTTCAAACCATCATTATTGATAAAATATCTGGCACAGTCGCAGGAACAAATCGATTTGAATGCCACCTTTATATTATTTAACAATCGTTTATCGTTGGGCGCTGCTTACCGATTAAAAGAAGCACTGGTAGGAAGTTTCGAATTACAGTTAAATCCTCAATTCCGTTTAAGTTATTCGTACGAATATGCTGGAAAAATTGCCAATTTCTTTAATTATACATCGCACGAAATAGGATTAAAATACGAATTTGAATTTAAAATTAAAGCCAGCAACCCACGCTATTTTTAAAAGAGAATGAATATACATTTAAATATATTAAACCTACGTTCACAGGCTACTATGCATAGTTCTTTATTGAGCATTATTATCACTTTTATTTCTTTTGGAGTATTTATAAAGAATATAGTTTTAAAACTTTCAAGCAGTAATTTATTCAGGTTAGTATTTGTTTTTATTTCAATAATAGTATTATCGAAGTTACATTTATCAGCCCAGCAGCAATTTTCCATTGAAAAATTACCATTTTGTAAAACCGCCTACGACGAATTTTCGCCTGCTTATTTTAAAGATGGAATTGTATTTTGCTCAAATCGAAAAAGTTCGTTCTGGTTGGCTTTTACCGACACCTCGGAAGAAGGAATGGAACTCTTCGACCTTTTTTATATAAAATCGAGTCGCGATGGAAAAAAATGGCAGACTCCCACACCGCTTGAACCACTTAACACTATCTTCCAGGAAGGCCCTGCATGTTTCTTTAACGAGTCAAAGAAAATTGTTTTTACTCGAAATATTTTTAGCAATAAAACTTTTGGCAACTATTTAAAATCGGGTAATAAATTGGGAATTTATTTTGCTGAATTGATAAATAAAGAATGGTCTAACATTGAACCTTTTCCTTATAATTCAGCGGAATTTAACATTATGCATCCTACCATTACCGAAGACGGAAATACGCTATATTTTGCATCCGATATGCCCGGCGGAATAGGTGGATTTGATATTTATGTATCGAAACGTATTCACGACCAGTGGAGCAAACCTGTTAATCTGGGTAAAAATGTGAATACTCCGAAAGATGAAGCCTTCCCATTCATTCATCCATCAGGTCGATTATTTTTTGCCTCTAAAGGCTGGAATTCACGTGGAGGATTTGATATTTTCTTTACTCAACCTTTTAAAGATGACTGGATTGTTCCCCAAAATATGAAAGAACCATTTTCATCAACAGCCGATGACTTTGGCTTAATTGCCGACAAATATCTTCAATCAGGTTATTTTTCATCGAGCCGAAATAAAAATGACGATATATTTATGTTTAAGTCGACTATTACAGATTTTGAAAATTGTACACAACAAAAAGAAAATAAATATTGCTTTGTATTTTTTGAAAATGGCACATCAGAAGGTGACGTAACGGGCACAATGAAATACGAATGGGATTTAGGTGACGGAACCAAAATTAGAGGTGTTGAGGTTGAACATTGTTTTGCTAAAACCGGTATTTATAAGATTCAACTAAACGTAATTGATACACTGACAAACGAAATATTGTTAAATCAGGCAAGTTATGATCTTGAAGTTACCGACTATGAACAACCATACATAACAGCTCCCGATGCGGCTATAGTTGGCTCAACCATAACATTCGATGCTAAAAAAACCAATTTAAAAAATGTTAGAATTGCCAGATACTATTGGGATTTTGGTGATGGAACTAAAGCTCTTGGCGAAAGTACTAATCATGTATTTTATGAGGAGGGGGTTTACGATGTTAAATTATTGGTAGAAAGCATACCAGGACGTAGTGGTGTTCAGAAATTTTGTGTTTATAAATCAATACTTATTGAAAAATAATAATTTTTTAGCATTAGTTATTTTTAAATTTATTTTATTTTGCAATTATTCAATTTTACTTTTATGCTTTATTATAAATTACATATTAGCTTAATATTGCTGATATTGCCTTTGATTGCTTTAGCACAATCGGCACCAGCTGATGACGAAAATATCCCTTATTTAGTGAGTTTTTCAAAGCAAGCAGAGACATCGTGGGGCGATGACGACTTTGTTCAATTATTCTTTTTTCTGGTACCTGAAAAATTTAAGAAACCAATTTATATAAGAGTTTATGATCCTGACTGTGGAGGCGACGTTGATGAATTAAATGGTGTTTGGGACTCGCAAACTACTTTTTCCGTATTTGGAGGAAAGAAATGCTGGTCCGAAGATGCAGCTCAAAGTCCTGACCCAGTTGGTAATTATAAAAGCGGTAATTTATTAGCTACCAAAACCTTCGGAAACGATAATAAACACGATAAAAAATGGTATACGTTTGGTCCTTATAACCCTACCGAAGGCGAATTAGTAAATAAATTTGGAGGTTATATATTCAAAATAGTTGTTGAAGGTATTTCAGGCGATGATGGAAATTTATACCGATTCTACCTCTCTACATCGGCCGAAGAAAACAAACCCATTGAAGGGGGTAATGCATTTGCCTATGAGTATACATTCCGCATGTGGGACGATCCCAATCAGATTTCGCATATCTATCCTTATATCGACGACCGAACAATATCTGTTAAAATAACCAATTTTGACTGGGACGACGATGGTTTTATCCGGGTGGTATCTGTTGCCCGTAAAGGCCAAATTATCGCCGCATCGGGCGATAATGTATGGACTGGTTCTGAATTCAAAATTATTCCTGAAGAAAAAAATACTTCGCTCGATATCCAGATGATTAAAAATAAAACAAAACCAGTTAAAAATAATAACGTAGTAGTGAATGTACGAAACCAATATGGCGAACTTCTACCTTTCTACACTGTACCTATCGGCGGAGTACCAAAATATAAATATTCAATTGGCGTAAAACAAAAAGAATAAAAAACTTTTTTTCTTTTTTTTGTTTTGCTATATTTATTGTTTAGTTAAAGTGTTTTAAAAAAGAAAAATTTTCATTATGACTAACCTATTGCGTTCGATAACTTTTTTAGTGATTTTATTTAATGTAAGTATTGTACATTCGCAATCTATAAACTTTAAACGATACGATATTGATCAGGGTCTAATTCATTCTACTATTTACACAATCAACCAAGATAAATCTGGTTTCATCTGGTTCGGAACTGGTGCCGGTTTGTGTCGTTTTGATGGTATTAAATTTTCAAAACCAATTTTTTCCGACTCTATCACTGACGCTTATGCTTATTTTAGCTATGTATCAAAAGAAGGCCAATTATGGGTAGGATACGACGATGGTAGCATATACATGATTGACAATTATAAACTTAAACTAATTTATAAAAATACCACTTCTCCAAGCATAGTTACAGGAATTTCAGAACTTGAAAAAAACATTATCCTTTTTTCTACACAATCAAACGGAATATATTTGATTAAAAACAATGTGGTTTCAAATCTTAAATGCGATTTAAATAAACTAATTTTTTCAATTCAACCCATCGATAATTTTCGTTTATTGATTGGTTCTACAGATGGTTTGTGGCTAGCCCGAACCGATGAAAATTACACTTTATTAAGCTACGATAAAAAAATTAGTGATATCCCTCCCACAAAAATAAACTGTATTATTCCATCGCGAATTGAAAATATATACTGGATCGGGACAGAAGATAAAGGTTTGTATCAATTAAAAGTAGGTTCAACTTCATTTGGGGTTCAAAAAATTTCACAACCTTCTATCCTTGACGAAAGTAATGTACAATGGATTTTAGAGGACCACGACCAGAACCTATGGATTTGCACTTTTGGCAATGGTGTGATAAAACTTGTTTTTGATTTTCAAAAAAACAATTTTATTAACTACTCTATTTATAATCAAACAAATGGAGTCGGAGACAACTATATAAAATATGCCTTTCAGGATAAAGAAGACAATATCTGGTTAGGAACCTACAGTAATGGTATATCCGCAATAATTAACGAGGCATTTGTTTTTTATCAATTTAAAAAAGAAGGTCTTAATAACGATATTTTGAGTGTTTGCAGCACACCCGAAGGAACCTGGCTAGGAAGTCGAAAAATTTTATACTACCTTAAAAATGAGTCGAACACTGAAATTGTATATACTCCTGGTTCAGGATTACCAAGCGATGCAATCACCGCTCTTACTCACGATGAAAAATATTTATGGTTAGGAACCGAACGATCAGGAATTTATCAACTTAATCTTCAAACAAATAAATTTACTAAGTACTTTTTATCCGATAATTCAGTCGAAAACAAAATAAATAAACTTGTTATTACCAATAAAACCTTATGGGCAGCTACTAATGGTGGATTGTTTGGTTTCAATCTGCTTACCAAACAAATTAATCACTACACCACCGATAATAACCTGCCTCATAACAAAATAAATGATGTATTTGTAGATTCTAAACAAAATGTTTGGGTTGCCACCAAAGGTAGTGGATTGTATAATGTATCAACCAACAAACATCTTAAATTCGACGGCGGAACCGAGATTGAATTTACATCTATAACCGAAGATAATTCTGGCAACCTATGGGCTACTTCGTACGGCGATGGAGTATTCTGTTTCCGTAAAGACTCTATTATCCATTTATCTGAAAAAGATGGCCTTAAATCAAATTATGCCTATTGTATTATTGCCGATAACGAAGATAACGTATGGATAGGCCATCGAATGGCTATTTCACGAATTAATACAAAAACCTTTAAAGTTATTTCCTATGGAGTTGAACTGGGTATATTAGGCGACTGCAATTTAAATGCAACTGCCAAGGATGCTCTTGGAAACCTTCGTTTTGGTTCAACTGATGGGCTTATTCAATATAATGCCCTTTCTCAAAAAAAACAAAAAAAACTACCTCCAATAGTTAATATTACATCAGTAAAAATATCAGATAAAGATTATGACTTTAGCAAACCCATTATCCTTCCTTATGGAAAATACCGCATTCGAATTGACTTTGTGGGTTTACACTATCGTTCTCCCAAATCGGTCAAATATCAATACAAACTTGAAGGTTGGGAAAACGAATGGTCAGAATTAACCGAAAATACTTTTGCTTATTATCCCCGGGTGGATGATGGTAAATTCAAATTTCTCGTTAGAGCTTATAGTGCCGAAGGGCTTTCAAATGAACAACCTGTTGAGCTGGTAATAATAGTTAAACCACCTTTATGGAAACGTTGGTGGTTTATTCTGCTTACCATAGCAGTATTCATTGGAATTTTATATTCCTACATTAAGTATCGTGAACGAAGACAATTACAATTCCAACAATATTTGCAAAAAATGCTCGATGAGCGTACCCGAGAAGTAATGATGCAAAAAGAGGAAATTGAGCTTAAAAACCGCGATATTACCGATAGTATAACTTATGCCCAACGTATCCAAAGTAGCATATTACCTTCTATTAAAAAATTACAGGAGTCATTTTCAGGATGCTTTATTTTCTATCAACCTCGCGATATTGTGAGCGGCGACTTTTATTGGTACGATAAAATTACCGATACCAAATTTGTCATTGTTTGTGGCGATTCAACTGGCCATGGCGTTCCAGGCGCTTTAATGTCAATGATTGGAACCACACTTATAAAAGATATATGCAACAGACCCGATGTAATTAAACCTTCCGATATCTTACTCAAACTTGATGAAGAAATGCGATCAACACTTAACCAAAATTATGAGGATGCCAGAACCTCTGACGGAATGGATTTAATTGCATGTGAAATTGATATTCAAACCTATAAAGTGACCATCGCCTCAGCTATGCGCCCGGTAATTTTATATAAAAATGGCGAACAAATATATGTTTCAGGTAGCAAAGATTCAATTGGAGGCATTGAATACGGCACAACTGGCAAATGCTTCGAAAATCAAGAATACCAACTAAGTCGAGGCGATCTGATTTATATGTTTTCCGACGGATATCCCGACCAATTCGGTGGCCCATTGGGTAAAAAGTTTAAAATGGTACGTTTAAGAAATCTCCTTAAAGACATTCACGAACTACCTATGGAAGAACAATATTACCAGATTAAAAATACTTTTAACCTCTGGAAAGGACAGTTAGACCAGGTTGATGACGTATTATTCATGGGTATAAGACTTTGAAAATTAATAAACTATTCTGATAATTAATTTTCATCTTCATGCATTTCTTATAATTATTGTTATTTATTTTTTTATGTATTTCATTTGATGCGAATTGTATTCATACAATTTTGAACGACTATTATCTTTAACTCTCTTTTTTGATTTAGTTTTTAAACAAAAGAATTAAATTCTGACTTCTTAATATTAGTTTTCATTTTTAAAAATTAAGCCCCACCGCATTAATTTTGTGATTATCTATATTTTTAAACCAATTTAATTAAAAA
>FQKF010139993.1_pt1 | contig 10099 bp, 6 predicted proteins | sample 1504521 | NCBI WGS metagenome assembly FQKF01 (sample SAMEA4475357, study PRJEB15587) | soil metagenome | biome: Soil; feature: Field | place: India | collected 2015-03-11 | depth 0 m
ATTTTTCAGTCTGGTATGCGGACTTTACAACTAAATATCTTTCAGGTATATTAACCAGATATAATGTTCAACACTTGGTAAATTCAGCAATATCACTTGACAATATAATTTATAACATGGATTTAACTAGAAGCATAAATGTAACATTAAAGCCTTATGAAACCAGGTGGTACATACTAAGTTTTTCCTCAGAATATGATTTTTTAATTGAATGCAAATCTAACAGTTTAAATAGTATTTATACTTATATTAATAACGATTCTCTGAGATATTTAAACCAAGGATATGATTTTATATTCAATATTCCGGGATTTGCCCTGCAAAATGAGGAAGGCAATTATTATTATTCGAGTACTACTATTTTACTTTTTATAACTAATAATTCAGAAAAAGAGAACCAAGTAAAAACAGATTTAGTGTTACATCGTAAAAACAAGAGAACAATTTTTTATATTCTTTCATGTGAAACTATGATAGATGCATATAAATGGACAATTTATAATCAGACTATATCAGATACGTTAATTACAAAAATTCCGATTAATATAATTGTGGATGTTCCTTTCATAATCGAAAATAACCAATTTACACTACACTGGGTAAAAAACTATACTTCTTATTTTCCTGAAGATTTACAAAAAAAAGGTTTTTACGAAGGGAGTTTCTCAGGGGTGATAAATAATGATAAATCACTAAGTTTTGAACTTTATAATACGTATATGCCACCAAACAATGAATACAAGGAAATAATTAAATTAAAAGCCGAAAATGTTAGCTTATCTATTGATGTTTTGTCAAGTGGGTATGCGTCTTGGTGGTCTAGATATATACCTTTGCTTAATTATTCGTTGGAATATGAATGTTATTATAAAGATTCAACAATAAAAGCCAAAGAATATTTGATTCCTAATAATCGTCTTTATATCGTTATTGATAATCAACCATATAATTATTTTAAATATTATTATTGGAAGTAGATAAATAAGGATTATTTCTCAAGTTAAGCACGTACGTGTTGTAGTAATAATTTACAGGTATTGTATTCGATAAACTTTCGTTCGACAAGTTCAGGTAGTCGTATTCTTTATTTTTCAAGGAGTTTAATCGGTGGTTTCAATAGGCTCAACCACCGTTAGTATTTCATAGCAAAGTAGCTTTTTAATCAAAAATTAAAGCCTCATAAAGTTCTTTAAATTTTCTCTTTTACCACGAAACAACTTCACATTTTTTATTAAACGAACCTTATGAAATAAAAAAAAGTATTCAAAAAATTATTTTTCAAAAATTAAATATTATTTTTAGCTATTAAATTATAAAAACGATGAATCGATTATTTATCTATATTTTATTTGCCGGTATACTGGTCGGCCAGTTTAGTTGCGCATCAAAACGTTATGCAAAAAAAGGGATGAAATTTGAACAGGCTGGCATGTATGAACTTGCTGCCGATGCTTATATGAACGCACTTGATAAAAAACCAGAGAATGTCGATGCCATAATAGGTTTAAGGCGTTCGAGTCAGAGAGTAATAGATGATTTTTCAAAAGCTGTTTTACAAGGTTACGAAGAAGATAATATGAAAGTAACAGTAAATCAATATCTTAAAGCCGATTCATTTAAAAGAAAAGTAGCGAAGTATAATATAGAATTACAAATACCCGAAACTGTTATCGATGCATATAACGATGTTAAACCTCGTTATTTATCGAAGTTATATTCAGAAGGTAAAACATTACTGGAGGCTGAAAATTTTAAAGAAGCTCAAAATGTATTTGCCGAAATAATTCGAATAGATCCCGATTATGAAGATGTAAAAGAATTATTTAAAACCAGTTATTGCGAACCCCTTTATCGTGAAGCTAAGCAGTATACAAATAATGGGAAATTCCGCAAAGCATACGCTCAATATAATAAGATAATGACCAAATATACCGATTATAAAGATACCAGAGAATTAAGGGAAGAAGCTTTAATAAACGCTACACTGGTGATAAAAGTTAAAAATTTTGTTGCTTATTATACCGAAGATGTCGTTGCTCAAAATGCTCAGAATGCATTAATTAAAAATATCAAAGAATTAAAAAATCCTTTTATTAAAATATTAGATTCAAATACATCGGGAATAGTAGAAGAGCAAAAAAAGGGTTTAGTTTCAGATAATCAGGTTGCTATAGGAAAATTATTAGCGCCTAAAGCTATACTTAATGGTAGTGTTTCTTTAGTTATTTTAGATGATAATAACATTGAATCTTCCACAACTAAAGGATATTTAAAAAAAGAGAATAAGTATAAAGACCCTAAAACCAAAGAAGAAAAAGTTGAAGTTACATACGAAAAAGTTATTTATGTTACTTACAAAAAAAGAAATGCCATACGACTAATATTTGAATATAAGCTTACATCGGTTGAAACCGGAGAAATTTTGTTGACTAATGTAATTACATCTGAAAGAAAAGATGAGGTGCAGTATGCCCGATTTAATGGACCAACTGATAAATTGGTGCCCGGCTATTGGGAAAAAATGGATGCCAGTTCACCCAAAGATGTGATTAACGATAATCCTGAATCTGTTGGAATATTGAAGGCTTTATTACAAAAAAGTGAAACCATTAAAGACATCAATACATTGACCGACTATGCAATAAATGACGTAGTATCACAAGCTGCCAGCGAAATTAACCGATTTAATCCTGAAGAAAAATGATGATTCGAAAGCATATATTTGTGACCCTTTTACTAATAATCTGGGGATGCTCGGGTTCAAAAAAAATACAACAAAACTTACTTCCTGCATGGATTAAACAGCGACCCACTTCTGATGAGTATTATGTAGGTATAGGTTCAGCAAAAAAATCTGCAACTGATTATATGCAATCGGCCAAACAAAATGCATTGGCCGACTTAGCCAGTGATATTTCAGTTTTTATTTCTTCCCGATCTGTTATTGAAGCTTTTCAATTGCAACAAAAATTTGCCGAAAGTTTTGCTTCTACCATTCAGGCTGAAACCCAGAAGCAACTCGACGGTTACGAATTAGTCGACACTTACGACGACGGCCAAAATTACTGGGTTTATTATCGCTTATCGAAAAATGATTATCAACGTAAATTAGAGAATAAAAAGAATGAAGCCATTCAAATTTCGTTCGATTATTTTAAAAAGGCAAAAACTGCCCTTAATAATCATGAACCACAAACAGCATTAAATTTACTTATTCGGTCGCTCGAACCTATTAAACCCTATTTTAATCAAACCTTAACTGTTGTTTATAATAATGATTCTATTTATTTAGGAAACGAAATTGTGCAGTTAATTGTGCAAACATTAAATAATATAGTAATTATTGGTCCAAGGGAAATAACAAGCAAATTAGGTCAGCCCATAGATCCTCAGAAGCTTACATATCAAGTTTTGTATCAACTTAAACCTGTGTCATCCATACCAATAGGTTTTGAATTAAAAAACAGTTCAACCCCAAGTAAAAAGTTGAATTCAGATGCATCAGGAAATGTTTCGTTTGGTGTTGAAGCATTGCGTACCAGAAAGAATGTAGAATTTGCCCAGGTAAAACTCGATTTTGAAACAATTGTACGCCAGTCGACCAACGATTTATTGATTCGTAAAATGTTAAATCGATTTGCTGTGCCCACAACCGAAACACAAATCAATGTGATTAAACCAACTATTTTCATAGAGTCGATTGAAGAAATTTTCAATAACCCCCAACCTGATAAGCCCATACTAACCATATTGCAGAAAAAATTTTTAAGTGAAGGTTTTATTATTACTTCGGATGTTAATGATGCTGATTTTATTATATCAATACAATCGAATGCAATTAATCAGGGTCGACAGGATTCCTATTATCGAATTGAACTAACTCCTGAAGTGAATGTATTAAATAAACAGCAAATTAAAATATACACTTATTCCTCAAAACCAATTATTGAAAAGCATTTTGAACCTACACCGGCAGCCAAAGCAGCTTATGATAAGTTCATTAAAAGAATTGAAGTGGTAATTGCCGACGAAATAATTAATACACTAATTAAGCAATAACTTATTTTAATTTAGGTGGTATAAATTAGATACCTTTTGCAATTTCTTTCTAAAATCATTACGCTGTTTTTATAATGCATGTGGTTCGGTCATGTACATTAACCATTGCATAAAATATCAAGTTGTTATAACTGAAAAAAATACTTCACCACAAATTATTGGTTATTATTTTTTTACTAACTTGTATGTAAAAAAATAACCAATACATGCATAGAATTCATTCGCTGGTCTTAATTATTTTATTGGGTTTTAGCAATATATCAATAGCCGTCGAAAATATTAACCCTGGTTGTGAGTCGGTTGGTTTAGGTCGTGTTTATACAACTTTATCAAACATATGGTCGGTTAATGGGAATATTGCTGGTATATCGACTATCGATAATATTAGTATTTCATCGGCATATACACATAAATTTATGTTGCCGCAATTATCAACCAGAGCTTTAGCCATGGCTATTCCCAACCCAATTTTTGTTTTTGCAGCATCATATCAACGATTTGGTTTTAAGTCGTACAACGAAAATATGCTAACAGCAGCTTTTGCTCGGAAATTCGGAAACCGGTTTTCAGTTGGACTAAGCTTTCATACAATTATGATTAACCTGAAGAGCTCAAACGAGTTACGAACTCAGTACATGTATAACATGAGTTGTGGTATGATGTGGAACATAAACTCGAAACTAAACTTTGGAACATCGCTTACCCATTTAATTCCTTATAAAACGTCAAATAATGTTGAGCATTATTTTGACCCGGCGTTGGCCATTGGTATATCATATCAAATGGTCGAAGCCGTAAAATGTTTTTTAGAAATGAAAAATACATACTATGGTAAAAACACCATTTCTATTGGCAGCGAAGTAACTTTGTCAAAATTTATGCAATTTCAATTAGGAACTCATTTGGGTGGTGGCCTAAATTCTAACCTGTTTTCGTTTGGCTTATCTGCATGTTATAACCAACTCAATATAAATTTTGCTTTTGAAAAACATCCTTATCTCGGATTTTCTCCATTTGTAGAACTTACTTTGAAACTAAAGTAAAGTATGAAATTGATTTGTGTAATTTTTCTACTGAGTATAAGTTACATATTGATGCCCGCTCAACAAACTAATGATGAAATACTTAATTGTAATCACCTGGAAGATTTAATTGAACAAGATGAAAATTTCTCCGACGATTATTCCTATGAAGAACAACTGAATTACCTTCAAAAAAATCCAATTGATGTAAATACAAACGATTCGCTGCAATGGTTGCAAATACCGTTTCTTACTATACACCAGGTGAGTGCCATATTGGAATATCGCAAAAAATATGGCGATTTTTTATCCATAAATGAATTAACTGCCGTTCAGGGATTAAATTCATATTTGGTGGAACAACTTAAACCTTTTGTTACAATTACCAATCGTACCATAGAAAATGCTAATGATAAAACAGTACATAAGCTTATGCTATACGCCGGCCGAACAATTGAGAAACAAAAAGGATTTAATTCGATAATTGATTCTGCAGATTCAGGTTCAACCAGGTATTTAGGTAATCCTTATAAAGTAAAAATGCTGTATAATTATAGTCACGCAAAAATTCAGGCTGGAATGCTGGTAGAAAAAGACGCAGGAGAACCATATTTTAATCGTTATACAACGACATTTGACTATACCAGTGGTTATATAGAATATACCGATAAAAATAAGTTTCTTCAACACTTAATTATAGGCAATTATACAGCTACAGCAGGTCAAGGTCTGGTAATGGCAGGAGGTACTGAAATTTTCCAGCATCCTGTTTATGGCAATTTTTACAAATTTAAAAATGGTCTCAGGCGTTATACTTCGTTTAACGAGTATAAGGCATTACAGGGCATTGGATTAACAATGGGTAATCAAACTTTTTCCTGGTCAAATTTTATTAGTTTGCGAAGCAAAGATGCCACCGTAAGTCGTTATGATTCAACTGGAGGGATTTTGGCAATTAGTAACTTACAAACCGATGGAATTCATGCCACTTCCAACGATTTAAAATCGAAAAACAATATTAAAGAATGGAGTGCTGGGTCAATTCTGGCTGTTAATATTCGAAATTTCCAGATAGGTTTAAGTTATTCGGGCATTAAATACAGTGTACCTTTCGATAGTATTCCGGAACCATATAAGCAGTATGCTTTTCGAGGACAATACAACCATGCAGGAAGCTTTTTTTATCGATATACAGGTCGTTCGTTTGTGTATTTTGGCGAATTTGCGGCTAATATAAATAAGGCAAAAGCCGTTATTACTGGATTAGTTTTATATCCCGAAGGAAGAATAAATATTAATTTACTTTACCGAAAGTACGATATGAATTACACTGCACCCTATTCGCAAGCTTATTCACAAAACTCGTCGGTTAACAATGAAGAAGGATGGCTAATTGGATTAACTGGAGATATTTTTGAAAAATTCAGTTTTTCGGCATATGCCGATTATTTCTATTTTCCCTGGCTAAAGTATCAAGTAAATAAACCTAGTAATGGCATGGCATATTATTTAATTGGTAGTTATTCTGATAATAGGTTTCAAATAAAACTACAATATCGACGAAAAACATCCTTCGAAAATAAGGCAACTGACGACAATAAAACTATTATTGACGCAATTCAGGTTGAAAATCAGAAATTTCAAATCAGTGGTGCTTTTTCTTTAACCGATAGGTTAACTTTAAAAAACCGTTTAGATTTTTGCTGGTACTACAAAAGTACAGTTAGTCGTGGCCTAGCTTTGCAGCAAAATATTGACTATGCCATTTTTAAAAAGTATTCAATATCGCTGTCTTGCTCCTATTTTTCGACCGACGATTGGAATAGCAGAATTTATGTTTATGAAAAAAATGTTCCTTACAACTATGCATTACCTGCCCTTTATGGTAAAGGCACACGCTACTATGTTTTATTAAAGTATTATGTAAAAAAAGATTTTCAAGCGGCAGTAAAATATGCCGTTACCAGGTACTCAAATCGTTATGTAATTGGTTCTGGATTAAGTGAAATAAATGGCAACAAGCAAAGCAATATTGACTTTGAAGTGCTTTATAGGTTTTGATTTGCTCCATTACTTGTTATTTGAAAATTTTGCTTGCTGTAAATTTTATTAAATGCAATAAAAACGAATGGATAATCAAAACTAACTTATTTTTTAGAGATTTGATTATACTTTTTGCAAACATTCCATTTATTGAGCTGGTCTCGAATAATAGTACAATAATATAATGCACCTTTTACATTTAAGTGATTGGCATCTGACATGAAAGCAGGATCAGGATTATCATTTAGAAAGTTTATATGTTTTCTGTGTTTTAATTTAGTTAATACATCTGTAAAAAAATTGAAATATTCAGGTTTAATTTGTGATTTGTATTTTATATGATATGGAGTCGAAATAAGTATTAACTCTATATTTTTGACTTTACATAAACTATCAATTTTATAAAGATTTTCTCGCTGGGAGAAGCAAAATTTATTTTCATCTCTTTTAATTGAATAATGCATTTCAAAAGTCTCATTAATTATGTCAGCTGAAGGGTTTGAGTTTTCTGATTTTATAGAGCCTTCCAGACTTGGTTTTGAAAATATTCCGGAAATAAATTCACGACTTAGAACTTGATTAATTGAATTGATGAAATTACAATCGTTTGAAAAATTTAGAAAATAAATATATCTTTTTAAGCTATTCTTTCCTTCAGGAAAATTTAAGTCAAAAAGACGATTATATACAGGTGCAAAATTATGAACCGACACACCTAAAATAACTACTTTGGTTTTAAAATTGGTATTTTCAAGAATACAGCGTAATTTGTGATATGTAAAATAATAATGTTCAGCAGCGCTTGAAAAATTATAAGCTCTTGTATCTATTATATTTGATTGAAGACGTCCAATTTGAGAGTCTCCCATTAGTAATATTTCGTATGATGAAATTTCTTTTAATTTGTAGTATATATTGTTTTTTGAATATTGATAATAAATGAGTAATAAAATTATGAATAAAAATAAGGGAATACAAAATAAAATCAACTGTAGAATAAATTTTTTCATGTTTAATTGTGTTGAAAATAAACTATTTGAATTATAAATCTTTTAAATATATTTCATTATTAATTATGAAATTTTCAATATATTCTGCAATTATTTTAGATGCGGTCGTTGACCAATGAGTATCATCAAAATAGTAAATATCAGGTATAGAAGTTATATAATTTGTTAAAATTTCTTTGGTTTCAATGTAAATATATTTCTTTTTTAAAGTTCTAAAATTATCAAAAAATAAAGGTTTTAAAAGTGATTTTTTTTCAACAATAAATTCAAAGTATAAATCAAGTTTGTCAGGGCAAGGTAAAAAAATCAACTTAATATTTCTTTCCGTTAACTTTTCTGATAAATAATTTAATATGTTATTAAGTTGTCGGCAATTTTCAATATTATTGTTTTTGGAAACATTTTTTAGGTCTTCATAATAAAAAAGTAACTTCTTTGAAGAATTACTAAAAAATTTTTCTGAATTCAATTCAAAGTTATAGACTTTATCGTTAGAAAGGTAATTTTTAGTCAAAAAATATTTTAAAAAATAATATGGAAAATTAATTGTTGTCCTTGAAAAAAAATTATAGTTGCTTTCTTTTGTCTGTTTTTTAATATTTCTATTTGCTTTTATGATAGAGTCTAATTCATTAATCGTTATCTTTGAATTCAGATTTATATTTTTTATGCAATTAATAGTGTGTCTTTCTATAATTTGAAGGATAATATATTCGACTTTATAATGATCAAAAAAATCTCCATTTGAAAGATTTACTAAAGTTTGAATTTGATTATTTGATATATATCGGTCAACATGTAAAACGGAAAAATTTGTGGCTAAGAAGTTTTTATATCCATTGGCTTCCTGTTCCGAAAAAGAATCTCCTATGGTCATGATTTTGTATTTTCCTTTTTTTGCGTTAGATAATTTCACAAATTTTTCTTTTTTAAACACTGGAAAACTGTTTCTATAGTTTTTGTGAATGTTTGGAATTAGACCTACACGTAAAAGATCGGGACTTTCAGTTAAACAAATAAAATTAATTGTTATTAAGTATAATATAAAGAATGGTGAAGTTAGTGTTATAACTTTTATGATAAACGATTTCATAAATAATCAATCAGAACTGAAAATAAATAAATTGTTGTTCTTTTCCTCCAAACCAAAAAATGGCAAAAATAATTGCATAATAAAAGGCATATCGTAAAGGTCGTTTCCATTCTAATCCTATTTTTTGAATGGCATACTGGTTTTCTCGTCCAATCCATTCAATCAAAATAAAAATACTGGTAAGAATGGTGGTTGTTAGAGCTCCGCGCATTCCCGGAAATTTAGGTAATTCAAAAAGCGATGCAGAGAATATATTTGAAATATAATTCAAAGCATGATTTAAATTTTCTGCTCTAAAAAATATCCAGGCAAAAACTGTCATTGCAAATGTTAAAGAAATTGCTAATAATTCTTTTAGGTTAGGCAATAATCTGCCCTGTGCAACAATATCGATATGATTACGGTTACGATTGGTTAATAGAAGAGGAAGAAAATAGATGGCGTTAATAGCTCCCCATACAATAAATGTCCAGTTTGCGCCGTGCCAGAATCCGCTTACTAAAAATATAATAAAAGTATTGCGTACCTTGAGCCAGGTACTACCCCGGCTTCCACCAAGAGGGATATAAAGGTAGTCTCTAAACCATGTAGAAAGTGAAATATGCCATCGTCGCCAGAATTCAGCAATATCTCTTGAAAAGTAGGGGAAGTTGAAGTTACGCATAAGGTTGAATCCAAAAAGGCGCGAAGTGCCAATGGCTATATCGGAATAACCAGAAAAGTCGCCATAAATTTGAAAAGTAAAGAATAAAGCTCCAAGAATCAGGGTGCTTCCAGAATAATTTGCAGAATTATTAAAAATTAAATTGGCATATTCGGCACAATTGTCGGCAATAACTATTTTTTTAAATAAGCCCCAAAGTATTTGCCTC
>FQKF010005902.1_pt1 | contig 10090 bp, 12 predicted proteins | sample 1504521 | NCBI WGS metagenome assembly FQKF01 (sample SAMEA4475357, study PRJEB15587) | soil metagenome | biome: Soil; feature: Field | place: India | collected 2015-03-11 | depth 0 m
AAGAGCTTATCGCAAGTGCGTAAGTCCTGTGTGAATCCAGGGAATGAGGAGGTCAAGCAATGAGCAATAAGGGGGCGATAATTTTGGAGAGCCGCTTTTCCCTAAACTCCTGACTCCCAAACCTCTGACTATGCCCGTCTACACCCTGACTGAATTGCAGCAGGCGATCGCCCAAAATCCTGACCAATGGCGACCGCTGGTGTTTACCAATGGCTGCTTTGACCTGATTCACGCGGGGCATGTGCGCTACTTGCAGGCGGCGGCAAACCAGGGGCGATCGCTCGTCGTGGGGCTAAATAGCGATGCCTCGGTGCAGCGCATTAAGCCTGCCAAACCCGGACAGCCGCCGCGTCCCATCGTGCCCACAGCCCAGCGGGCCGAGGTGTTGGCAGCGCTGAAACCCGTGGATGGCGTGGTGGTGTTTGAGGAACCCACGGCGATCGCCTTGATATCGGCCCTCCAGCCCGATATCTACGTTAAGGGCGGCGATTACACGGTCGCAACGCTGCCGGAAGCGCCCACAGTCCAGGCCTACGGCGGGCGAATCGAGCTGATTCAAGTAGAAGTGCCCAGTTCCACCACGGCGATCATTCAGCGCATTCTGGCAGGCGCAGCCAGCAAAGAGTAGAGGTGGAGATTAAAGTAGGACTTACGCAGTTGGGCAATTTCTCATGGGCGCAGTCCGCGAGAAATTGCCCAAAATCCAGAGAGCTGATGGCAAGTGCGTAAGTCCTGTAAAGGTTAAAATGAGAAATCGCGTAAAACTCGCGCTTTTGCTCGGTGCTGCTGCAAATCATGGATAACGTGCAAGCCAATCTGTCACAATCTCCGCTGGATCTCACCGCTTCGTCCAAGCCTGGCGCGTCCAACTTCATTCCCGATTTCCTCGCCCGCCTCCAGTCTGAAAACGAGAAGACCCAGTTGCAGTTGCTCCAAGACATTGCCGCCCAGGGCGAATCCGGGCTGACGGTGCTGATGCGGGTGCTGCAAGACCGCCAGGGCAGCAAACCCGGGCCGCTGGAAGGCAAGGCCGTGCAGGTTTTGGCCGCTGCTGAATCTCCCAAAGCGCAGGAGTTTTTGCAGACCCAGTTTCCTCAGGGGCTAGTGCCTGGGCGATCGCAGCGCGGCGTAGACTATTCCCCGCTGCAAACGCTGCTAGTTCAGCAAGACTTTCAGGCGGCCGATCGCCTGACGCTAGAGAAACTGTGCGAACTGGCGGGGCCGGCCGCCGTGCAGCGCCGCTGGATTTATTTCACCGAAGTCGATGACTTTCCCATCGAGGATTTGCAGACCATCAACACGCTCTGGCTCGTCTATTCCGAAGGCAAGTTTGGCTTTTCGGTGCAGCGCGATCTGTGGCTTAGCGTGGGCAAAAACTGGGATCGGCTCTGGCCACTGATTGGTTGGAAGTCAGGGAATAACTGGACACGCTATCCGGGCGGCTTTACCTGGAGTTTGACGGCTCCCCGTGGTCATCTGCCCCTGTCCAATCAGCTTCGGGGCGTACGCACGATGGCCTCGCTGATGGCACATCCAGCGTGGACCGCGCAGGAGAAGTGAGGCTGATTTTGGATTTTGGATTGGCGATTTTGGGTTGCACGAGGTGCTGATGGTCTATTGCTGAAGCTGGGGGAGTAGCGGCTTGTCTGGCTGGATGATTCGGCCGGTGATCGATTCGTCTGGGTGGCTTCCGCTGGAGTCTGCATCTTGCCAGAGGAGCCAGCGGCTTTGGGGCGGCAGGCTGTTGCAGTGCTGAAGAGAGGGCGTGAGCCAGATGCAGGGAGATTGCGTAGGCGGGTGATTGGGGGAGGGTTCACCGGGCTGCACGGCGGCAAGGGCTTCTAGCACGAGGCGATCGCCCCGCAGGCTCCCCGTTCCGGCAGTCCACAGGCTGACAGTCATGCTCTGGCGCAGCGCATAGGCATAGAGCGAGGCGGCCGCGATCACGGCCTGTTCAAAAGCGTCGGGCTGCCAGAGAGCGGCACTGTTCAGCACAATTACAACTTCCTGTCCACCTGTGAAGCGCTCCAGTTCTCGTAGCCGCAATTCGCCGTAGCGGGCGCTGGTGCGCCAGTGAATCAGCCGAGTCGGGTCACCCCAGCGGTAGGGACGCAATGTCCGCGTCACGCCTTCGGTCGCCATCTGGGCGCGGCGCTGGCTTTCGGTGGTGTGGCTGGGGTCTTGCCCCATTTCGTCGATCAGGGGGCACTGGCTGAGGGGCAATACGGTCGGGTAGACCACGGCCGAGGCATTGACTAAGTGCGATCGCCGTCCCCAAAACAAGCCCAGCGGTGTGGCAGTCCGTAAATCCACCCCATCCCAGCAATACACGCCCCGTCGATCTGCGGTGCGGCTGTAGACCCAGCGATAGGTCTGGCCGGGCGCTAGCGACTCGATGACGGTCGTTTCTGCTGGGCCCAGTTCTGGCGGCGGGCAATCGCACACCTGCAACAGCGTTTTTGCCTGTCGTCCAGTGTTTTCAACGGCCAGTTCTAAGTTCAAAGCATCGCCTGCACTGACGGGTTCAATCGGCATTCGGCGAACCGCCAGCGCCCGCAGCGATCGCCCCGGCAGCAGCGCCCCCAGCACCAGCAGCGCCCCCATCAGCCCGCTGGTAGCATAGAGCCAGCCCGCCATCGTATTCGTCGCTGCGCCAAAGAAAAATAGAGCCAGCCCAAGGGCGACCCAGCCACCATAGGACGGCGCGACCCAGCGCGTCTCCAGTCGGTTTACCAGGGTTGCCCCCAGCCGCCGAATTCCAAACCGTTTAATGCCTAGCCTCATAGTTCTTATATGCCCACTTCTCGGTCAAAGCGCAGCATCTCTAGACTGCGATCGCCATACACACCCTCAATCTGCTGGCGACAACAGTCGATCGCAAAATCATTTAGCTCCTCTGGCTCAATGCCAAACAAATCCTGGAACACGGCTGGCTCTACTCGGCAAAAGCGGGGGCGCTTCTCGTAAATAGTGCATTCCCGCGAGTCTGGCTCAAAGTGAATGCACCAGCCGTCGGGGCCGACCAGGCTCAGGTATTCCGCCAGTTCCGGCGGCGACAGGTATTCTTCCAGATCAGGACGCTCTGCTGGGTCAAGGTGACAACAAGCCCCACACTGTTTCACGCAACGCCAGGTTGCCATAGCCTCTCAACTCCCAAGTGCGATCGCCCCTTCCAAAGTGCCCAGAAATACCTAGATATGCGCCGCATCGCTCTATCAGCGCAGACAGCCCCATCGACGGAAAACCCAGACCCAAAACTCAGGGGAAAGTTTTGTAACGTTTTTTAATTATTCTGATGTAGCTTCGCGGGGCGACCGCCACACGGCTCTGCCAAACCAATTCGGGCGGAGCAATTTCTGAAAATCCTGAAAGAAGAAGCGTTTAGCCGAACCTGCTCCATCTCCTCACCCCACGTCAGAACTCCCCATTGCCAGACGGTTCCAGACAACCACCGGATTTTTGTTAACTTTCTGAGAATCGGGTTCCCCACACAGGTAAAATGGGCGAAGACATTTGACTTAACTAAACCTAACCTAAATTTCGCGGCATGTGAGGGCGCAATGGATCTGATTAGCAATCTGGTTGGCAATGTTAACTGGGAAGCCATTGTTCAGTTGACTCTGGTAGGCATGATCATGATTGCCGGGCCAGTGGTGATATTTCTGCTGGCTTTTCGCGGCGGCGACCTGTAGGCTCTCCGTAGTTTGAAGCGGTTGACGAGCGTTTACGTTGACGAGATACACCGAGAGCTTACACACTGACCGAATTCAATTGCTATCATGAGAGACTGTAGGCGATCGCCATCTTTTAGGTGCATTGCCTCAGTTTTCGCACTTTTTGCTTCGCGTATTTGCTTTTCATAGTTTTTGCTCGGTTAAAGCCTCACTGGGTTTTGTTTCGATTAGCTTAGAGTGTACGGGTCGTTTCGGAAACCTGTCGTTTCGGAGACATCCGGGTGCCTCCGAGTTTCAGTATTTTCTCTACTTTTTCACTCCGACCGTTTCTTTTTTTAAGGCTATATTTGGCAGTTTTACATTTTCCAGTATTTATTAATTTCCCTGGAAATCTGAGCGGCTGTTGTCAAATTGGAATGATAAGATTGCGGTGACTATTTCCCGAGGAACTGTTGTGATCCGCTCGGCAGCTTTGTCTCTTCAGCCTCCTCTGCCTCAAATTGCCGACAACAGCCGCCTCAGGCTGTTTTCGGGTTCTGCCAATGTCCCCCTCTCCCAAGAGGTGGCCCGCTATCTTGGCATGGACTTGGGGCCGATGGTTCGCAAGCGGTTCGCAGATGGTGAGCTATACGTCCAAATTCAAGAGTCCATTCGCGGGTGCGACGTTTACCTAATGCAGCCCACCTGCTGCCCAGTGAACGACCACCTGATGGAACTGTTGATTATGATTGACGCCTGCCATCGGGCGTCCGCCCGCCAGATTACGGCGGTGATTCCCTACTACGGCTACGCTCGCGCAGACCGGAAAACTGCCGGCCGCGAATCGATTACAGCCAAGCTTGTGGCCAACCTGATTACTCAGGCAGGCGCAGATCGAGTATTGGCGATGGATTTGCACTCGGCCCAGATTCAAGGCTATTTCGACATTCCGTTTGATCATGTCTACGGTTCGCCCGTGTTGATTGAGTACATCGCCAACAAGCAACTGTCGGACATTGTGGTAGTGTCGCCCGACGTAGGCGGTGTGGCCCGCGCCCGCGCCTTCGCCAAAAAGCTAGATGACGCTCCGCTGGCCATCATCGACAAGCGCCGCCAGGCCCACAACGTGGCCGAGGTGATGAACGTGATTGGCGACGTGGCCGGCAAAACGGCTGTGCTGGTAGACGACATGATCGACACCGCTGGCACGATTTGCGAAGGGGCGAAGATTTTGCGGGAACAGGGCGCACGCCAGGTCTACGCCTGCGCGACCCACGCCGTCTTCTCGCCGCCTGCCACTGAGCGCCTCTCCAGTGGGTTGTTTGAAGAGGTGATCGTTACGAACAGCATCCCTGTGCCCGAAGATCACCGCTTTAAGCAACTCACGGTGCTGTCGGTGGCGAACATCATCGGCGAAACGATTTGGCGTATTCATGAAGATAGCTCAGTGAGCAGCATGTTCCGCTAGATCTGTTGCAAGGCTCTGTCGCAGGCATCTAGTCTGAGCTTGTTCTAAGTTTTTCTAAATTTTTCCAGAGATGGCGATGTGAGGTTTTGCTCGATCGCCATCTTTTTTTGGCTCTCTGGGTTACCTGGCTGTCGCGTTGGCGCTGAGCGTTTGGGCTGGTTGGGCAAATCTGTTGCGCCAAGTTGCTAGGAAACTCGTAGAATTTCACCAGTCCGCTGAATGTGAAACGCTGAGCGCAGTCGCTAGAGAATTCTATTCAGACCTATATTTCACCTATCTTTCAATATCTCAAGCGTGATCCCATGACCGAGCCAGCAGATACTCTGTTTCTCAAAATTATTCGCCGCGAAATTCCTGCGGACATTGTGTACGAGGATGATCTGGCGATCGCCTTCAAAGACATTAACCCCCAGGCTCCTGTCCACATTCTCGTTGTGCCCAAAAAGCCAATTCCCTGCCTGGCCGACGCAATCCCCGAAGATCATCGCATTCTGGGGCATTTGCTGATGACAGTGAAGCGGGTTGCAGATCAAGTGGGCCTAGAAAACGGCTATCGTGTTGTGATCAACACCAAAACCGATGGCGGGCAAACAGTCGATCACCTGCATCTGCATTTGCTGGGCGGTCGCGCTTTGGCCTGGCCGCCGGGTTGAGGGGGGTTGTCCTAGTTTGCGGCTGCCTAGTCTGCGGCTGTTTAGTCTGCGGCTGTTTAGTCTGCGGCTACTTTGAAGGGCGATCGCCCGGCTGGATCTAAAGAAACCCCGTAACTCCCTTGCCGATTTGAGGATAAGCCTTAGGATCTAAAAAATCGTTTCGCCTTAAGATAAGCCCTAATGAATACCGACAAACTCAGCTTTCTGGACGAAAATCAATCGGTTGCTTCCGTCGTTACCAAGCTGCACGAGTATTTCAAAAACTCCTACTCTCGCTGTAAGGTGAAGCGCAGCCAGTGCCTGAGCCAGCTCGATGCGGCAACTGGGGAGAAGGAACAGGCAATTTTGCAAGACCTGGAAAAAATTGACCAAGAAATGGCGCTGTTTGGTGTGCTGAATGACGCGCTCTCGATTGCAGACCGCGTGGTGCATTCCAAAGCAATGTCGAGTGCGCTTGGGCTGGACAGCGAAATTTATCAGATCCACCACGAAACAGAAGAAGAACAGCGGGCTGAGTGGAATTTGGCAGAATATCGAATTTCGCAGCAGCGGCAGACGCAGCAGTAATGGGACTCACGCTTTACTTCCTGCGGCATGGGGAAACGCCCTATAGCCAGACCGGCCGATACTGCGGCGAGATCGATGCTGAGCTAACGCCCGAAGGACATCAAATGGCAGCGGCCTTTGCGGCGGCCTATTCTAGTGTGCCCTGGGATGCGGTCTACGTCAGCCCGATGAAGCGCACGATTGCGACGGCTACGCCGCTGTGTCAGGCGGTGGGGCTAGAGATGCAGCTACGCGACGGGCTAAAGGAAATTCGCTATGGCAAATGGGAAGACCAGTCGCCAGAATTCGTCAAGGAACACTATCTCGAAGATTACATCCGCTGGATGACTGAACCCGCCTGGAACCCACCAACGGGCGGCGAAACGGCAGTGGAAATTGCCAGCCGCGCTTCACTGGTGGTGGCCGAGATCGAGGAAAAATACCCCACGGGCACCGTGCTGCTGGTGTCGCACAAGGCAACGATTCGGATTTTGCTCTGCACACTGCTGGGCATTGATTTGGGGCGCTATCGAGATCGCCTCAATGCTTACGCTGGGTCGGTCAGCATTGTGAAGTTTGGCGACCACGGGCCGATGCTGGAGGTGTTGGGCGATCGCACGTATATGGGCGACCTGCGGCATCGCACCGGGACTTAGCAGCGGTCAAGCCTCTGAACCAGACAGCGAGACGGCGGCGGCGATCTGCTGCATGTGGCGAATGGGGTCATAGTCGCGATCGCCCACCAACACAAATCGGGCCAGGCCGCCCCTTGCTAAAATCTCTTCTCCTTCTGGATCGTCGGCCATTTGCACCAGCAGGCTGCGGAGGCGGGTGCGGAGCGCAGCAGGAACTGTAGTAGACACTAGCCAAGGCGGACTAGGGCTGGGGCCAAGCGTGTCAATCACGCGAATCTGGCGTTGCAAAGATGAATCTTCGCGCAGCGCGTGTTCTAGCACCGTGCTGTCGATCGCCGACGCATCCACTTCACCGCTCAAGATCTGCTGGAGCGAATTCTGGTGTGCGCCCGACTCGACCACGCTGCCAAAAAAGCCGCTGCGCTCTTCTAGCATGGCTAGGTGGTAGCGCGTCAGGATATAGCCAGAGTGCGATCGCGGTTCGTTGTAGGCCCAGCGTGCGCCGCGCAGATCCGTAAACTGCTGAAATGGGCGATCGCGCCGCACCACCACGTCTGAAAAATAAATCGGACGATTTTGGTAGCGATCGCCCCGCATCACAGGCGCAGCCAACAGTTCAATCTGCGGATTTGGCTGATCAGCCTTTTGCACATAGGGCACACCGCAAATCCAGCAGACCTGAATTTCGCCCTGGTCAAAGCGCTCCTCCCGCTGTTGCCAGGGAATGTGGTCAATAAACTCGGTCGGCAGTTCGAGTTTTCGTTCTGCATAGGCCGCAATCTCTGCCATGACAGGCAGCGTGTTATCAGCCATACAAGAGGTGAATTTTAAGAGGCCGGTTCCAGATTGATCTGGTCGATGATCCATACGTGTAGCCGAACAAGCTCGAAGGGCGATCGCCATCTCTCAGACCTACAAGGACTGAGAAAAGACCAATCCTACCAGACTTGCTCCAGCAGACAACATGCCGCTATGCCAGTCCCCTGGCCGCACCCGCATCCACCAAACAGCCGCTACAGCCACAGCGCCCATAGGATAGGAGCCGTTGACCCAGCGCCCCATTCACGGGTGCGCCCCTGCGCCGCGTTGCCTGTCTCGCAAACTGGGCTGCCTGCGTGCTGAGGGGGTTCACGCTGGCATTGCCATAGGACACCGTATGGCCCAAATCATTCAGCACCGCGATATCCAAAACCGTTGCCCGCTTACGCTGGCCTCGCTGGGCAAACGGGGTCATCAAGGGTTCCCCCACGCCGCCAAAGGTGTAGTCATTGCGAATATGCTCAGAACTGTCCAACGGCAGGGCATTGCCGCCGTTCTGCGCTCTCGTATTCGACCCACCAAAGCCGCTGCTGGTCATGAGTCGACTGAAGGCGCGACTGGTGCCAAACCCCAGGACATGGGCAATTTCATGCAGCGCGGTCGAGAAAAAATCCTGCTGATTTCTAGGAATATCGCTGGTGCTGTCGAGCGTGCGGTCAAAATACCAGTCCGTGGTAAGGTTAAACGCCATCGAGCCAATCCACGGCTGGAACGTGTTGCCCTCGTACCGACTCTCGCCCACGAAGTAGCCCGACGGCCCCGACAGCGCCAGGGTTGTGCCGCCTAGTTGCCGCGCCCCGACAAAAATGGTCAAATCATCAATCGGGCGATCGGTCACAAAGGTTCGCACGGTTCCCCCCGTAGCCGGATTTCGGACGTTCGGCGTGCGTTTCCCCGTGGGCACGTCAGGAAACTCACTCCGGATAATCGTAGACCAGACCTCTGCCGCTGCCTCTAGCACGGCTCGCCGCAGCGGGGTAAACCAACCCCTCGTGTCAAAGCGATAGTCGATTTCAATTTTGAAGTCGCTGGTCTTTAGCGGCGCAGCCGACAGCGTAAGCTTGTAATTTGTCCGCTGGTTTGCCTGATTGGGCACAACGCGAATAAAGTAAGTGCCTGCCGTCAGGGTGTCACGGATCACTTCTGGGCGCTTCCCCTTTCGAGCCGACTGGAGTAAGGTTTTGCCCTGGTCATCCAGCAGGGCCACATCTGCATTTGCCGTTAGCTCCGACAGATTCAGCAAAAACTGGCTGGCTCGCAGCACTCGAAATCGGTAGAAATCCAGATCCTTGCCGCCTACGAAATCCCGAAAGGACTTGGGCGTTTCTGACAGGCGAATACGCCGCGCGGCGTTTAATGTATTTCCAGCACGATCGGGAGGAGTCATAGCGTGTATACCCAGTTGGCGGACTTGCTAATTTGCCACTTCAGACATCTCAAAAATCCAACCGTCCCAGTCTTTCACCAAAAAGTTCAGCGGTTTATCGCTGCGAATTTTGTACTGTGCGCCCCGGCTCTGAATTCGCAACAGCATTTGCTCCAGACAGTCGTGATCAAAGCAGACATGGCGCTGGCGGTTCTTTTCGCCCAGGCTTGCACCCGTAATCACATGAAGTTGGGTCTTTTTGCGGAGTTGATACCACAGTCCGTCGGGACTGCTGAGCGAGGGGCTGGTGGAATAGCCTGTGGTGCCCGATAGATAGAGCGGGTCTAACCCAGCCCCGCCAATGGTCTGCTCGTAGTTGTAGTAATAATGCAGCGGCACATCGGCGGCGGGCAAATCCAGCACCTCTTCATAGAAGCGCCGCGCTAGCTCCAGATCCGACACCATGATGGTGTAGACCTTGGGGGCGCTGGAAAGGAACATCCACATGGCTCCGGCGTAGGCAACCAGCAGCATCACCATCACGCCCTGAGTAGACAACAGCCCATCGATTGGGATCGCCAGGAAGAGGGAGAACAGTTGGGTAAATAGAAGCTTGGTGAACAGGGGGTCTGCTAGTGAAGCGGTCATTAGAGGGAGAGCCATGAGCATCTGCACAGTAGGGCAAGCGCTAGAAGAACGAAGAAGGAAGAACGAATAGGGAAACCAGAGCTATGAGCATCTGCACAGTACAGCAAACGCTAGAGGCACTGGGTGGGCACGATTACTGACTCCAGTGTATCAAGAACGTCTGGGTAATCAAGGCCGGCGATGCAGCTTGAGATGGGAGGGGAGAGGCGGGGCGATCGCCCTTCCTGCTTCATTGGGCGCATCCCAGTGCTGCAAGTTCGCCCTCATCCCCTAGCCCCTTCTCCCAAAAAGGGAGAAGGGGA
>FQKF010114370.1_pt1 | contig 10083 bp, 8 predicted proteins | sample 1504521 | NCBI WGS metagenome assembly FQKF01 (sample SAMEA4475357, study PRJEB15587) | soil metagenome | biome: Soil; feature: Field | place: India | collected 2015-03-11 | depth 0 m
CTCACACCGAAAAGTCCCGTGATAATATCTTCCAAATTACGCAAGCGTTCGTTGTAATCATCGTACTCCGAACTGAAATGAAGAAGCATATCAGATGCATCCTTCGCATCATACTCTTTTGCATCCTTAATCACACGCTCAATGTTTGCAGAACCTCTGCAAGCATCTAAGATAGACAGAACCTTCCTCAACCTTGTATCATTGAGACTTGTAAGGTAACGCTTCTTAGTGTAAGGAGCAGTAGTGTCCTTTGCTTCACTAGCGACAACGAGTTTGTGCTTGATGCTTGCACATTCTAGAACTTCGGAAGCTTTGATGAGATTCATTACCATACTCCTTTATATTTCTTAGCGACCTGTTTTGCGCGTTTGGAAAGAATAGGATTCGGCTTGCGAGTCTTCATCTTCATTTCGTAACGCTTGCGTTTGAGTTTCAGCTTGCTTTTGTTCTTAAGTTCCCACTTCTTTCTCAACTTGCGAAGCCTTGCTCGTTCAGCAGAGTTCTTAAATCTAATGGGAACACTTCGTATGATAGGTTTTGCTCTACCTTCAACAAATTTATGCTCGATACCGTGAGATTTAAGCAACTCTGACACGGCTTCCAAGTTCATGTAACCTCCAGAAAGGCGCAGAAATACCAAACACAAGCTTGGAAGATACGTATACCTTCCCTTACTAAGAATTACATTTGTTACCACAAATCAAACGCAAAAAGCCCTGCCGAGATTGTTCCCGACAGGGCTATGTTGCCGATTATGTAACGAAATAAGAACTTAATTACTTAAGCTCGCAAGCTCCACCAACACAGGCGTACTCGCGAATTCCAGTAACTGCTTCATCATCACGCTCAAATTCTTCCAGCTTTGTCCAGTCGATAGAAGTAGGCGTTGTTGACTCTAGTAGTGCTACTTCTTCTAAGTTGGACTCGGTATACGGAGCTTGCTGGTAGATTCCAGTGTCATAAGGAAGGAAACTAACACCAGACATCATGTCGAAGTTCTTCCAAACCCAAGCTCCAACTTCCATCCATTCGTTCTCACGAACGTAGACCGTGATGCTTGGCTTATGTTCACACCAGTTAATTTGGTATGCCTTCCAAAGTTCCAACTGGTCAATCGCTGTAAGATCACTGCGAACAGTTGCACCTTCCGGGGAATGTTTAGGGAAGTAGAATACAGTAGTAGAGTCTTCCTTACCAATAGCAGGTTCCCACTTGATTCCAGTTGTCTTCAAGAACTGAGTGAGAGGGTCCTTGTTATCTCCACGTACTGCACGGATGTAATGCTTCGAGTGTTGTGGGTGAATACCAGAAGAGGAATCAACCAACGCCGAAACAGTACCGCTTGGCTTCACGCACGTCACGGCTGTTGATGTGTTAATTCCAATAATACCTGCGTATTCTTTGTTAGTCTCCTCAGCAAGCAGACGAAGCTCTTGCAAGAACTCATCACGTTCAGTGGAGAAGATCTGACCCATGAACTTATTATCCATGATTCCAGTAAGGCTCACGCCCAAGAGTGCTTCCTCTTCGGTGTTCTGCTTCCACTTCTTGCGAAGGAATCTGAAGTTAGTCAGGGAAGCTTGCATAGTCCCCAGGATTGCAGCTACGCGGACCTTTTCACGTATCGTTTCCTTGGTATCCTCAGCACGAAGAACTACTTCGGAAAGATTGCAGAACTGCATTGAACGTAGAATAATCTCCGAGCAGGGGTTACAACCAAATTGGTGGTTCGGATCGCGTTTTCCATACTTTGAAACGATATCTTTCGCGGCCTGTCTGTTGAAAATGCCACGCTCGCCAGAATGAGAGTTATATAATGCCATCCACTCACTCATAAAATGACCAATCTCCGGCTTCTCAGTATAAGAAACAGAGTTGTTTGATAACATTCTATGTGGGTGAGTAGTCCACCAACTTCCAGACTTTGCGTCACGCATGCGAAGATCGGAAAGATTGGAAAGCGATATCAAGGCGCTTCGACGAACACCACCAACTACGACGATCTCACCGATCATGCACATCAAGTCATGGCACTCGATACTTTCCAACTTTCTCCCAGCAGCATTCTTGAACGTACTGACGCAAAATTTGAAAAGGCGTACAAGCGGGTCTGGGCCGGATGCTCTTCCACCAAAGGTGTGAAGTCTAGCACCAGCAGGTCTAACTTTCGAAACATCCCACTTAGGAATTTGACCTTGGTAGAGAAGAGTGATAAGTTCATTGAGCGCCTTCGCCCACCCGATCTTACTGTCTTCAACTACAATGATCGTGTTAGTTTCGAAAAATTCCTCTGCGACTTCCGGAAGTTTATTGACGAACTGCCGTTCTACGCTAAATCCTACACCTGTTCCGCAGTTATGAACGACCGCACCATTTGCAAGTACGTAGTTGTGAGTATCAGGGATGGATAGATCAAAGTAATCCAACCCATCTTGTTCCAAACGCTCTATTTTGGTGATTTTCATTTAGCTCTCCTCTTTTTGATGAAACGCCATCCAGGTGTCTTGTCAATCAACTTCATAAACGCAAATCGCGTGATGTTTAACGCTAAACAGGCATCTTTTACAGTTTCATACCTTACTTTATTTATAGATACGGGTCTCGAAGCACTGTTAGCGCTACCATATCTTGGTTTGATACTTTTCTTAAGTTTAGCTATGGTCTTTGCAGAATGTTTCTTACCGAAGAATGGGTTATTCTCACCGGACAACATCTTAGATAGTTTTCTCTTTATGTGCTCAGGTTTCTTCTTCCCAAACTGGTGGTTCTTCTCTCCAAGTTGCGACTCTGACATTTTCATTCTAGTGGCCTTAGTGAACACCATACCTTTGCGAGACTCACGCATTTTACGAAGAGTTGAAGATTTATGCTTAGTACCCAAACGTAACTCACGAAGCTTCTGCTTAGCCTCATCAGACATCTTATACCCGAACGTGCCCTCACCACCTAGAGTTGTATTATAACCTCCAGGTGCGTAGGTTCCAAGTTGCGCTATGAACTTCCTCTCATTTTTAGAAATACCTGCTTTAGTTGCACATCCTGAGTGAACAACCCTTATCTTCCAAGCTTTCGCACCATATTTAATCAAGGATCTGTAGAAATAAGGTTGGTTTTTATAACGTGACTTATGAATACCTTGTGCAGTAGCTACGTGTACCTTGAAGCGTTCTTCTGGAGTAAGAGTTGTTACTCCTACATACTCTTTGCCTGTGATCTTATTCTTAATTACATACACGAAGTATCTGAATCTACCGCTTGGTGTCTGCATTGACAATATCGTCATGTTCTGTTAGGTTCTGCGCTTCTACCCAACCGCGATTGCTTGTAAGAAACTTGTGATCTTCTGTACAGTCAACAGTGGATCCATCTTCAAAAGTTACACGTACTTTTGATGAATTGTTTGTTGGATTGCATAGAACAGTTTCTGGCCTAATGTAAACAAACTCTCCTGTATTCTGATTCAAACTGAGTACTTCATCATCAACAGTGATTTCAGAAATCTTCTTAGCACCAAGCCTGGTCTGAATCTCCGTATCGGGGTGAAAGCACATAAGGATGTACATAGTCTCTGAAAAAACTTTTACGTCATCGACAGCCACATACGCGCAGTTAAATGCTGCAACGTTGTCCCTTTCAAGAGCTTCACCTGCTGTCATCAAACATCGCATTGAAGGCATCGCCTTCAAATTTGCAATGTTGTATTCAAGAAGTTGGCGGAGACTAGCACCACCATCAGGGAGTTTTGAGAAAGCATTTGCAGTTAGTTTATTTTTCTTAAAAAAGAAATCCAAGTAGCGGTTGATCGTCTCGTCCCACGTTTCCCTTCGCATCTTATCTTCTAGCCACCTTGCGTAGCGTGACTTGGCGATAAATGTCTGGTAAGCGGTCGGAAGTTCGTAAGGCACTAGTGGTTCCTTTGTTTCTATGTGAGTCAATGTTTTGGTTGGTTCAGCTTGCTCTGGAGATCTTCAAGCTTTGTGTAACTTGGAGATACATTCTTATTGAACTTATCTAATGTTTCCTGTGCATTCCTTTCATTCAAAGTCTCGTTGACAAGAGCCATGAATTGCGTATGAATATCCTCTTTGGTGACCTTGGTGAACTTGGGCTTTATACCTTCAGTAACATTCTTTAGAGCAGAACGAATGACACCGAATTTGAAAGGTGAAGAATCTTCGACCTTCAGTGCTACCTTGCCAAGATTCCCTGCTTTAACTTTAGGGCCATTGTCATAAACAGGGTGATGCACAGTCCAAATAGCGATGCTACCGCTCCTGTTCTTGAACTCGTAGTTAAACTCTCCGTAGACAAGTTTATTTTCGAGCTTGGTTGCCGACGCAATGATACCAAATTTAGAGCAGAAGTTCGCAAAGTTCTCTGAGTTTGTCTTAGAGTTCTTCTTGAGCTTGACATCATCAAAGATTTCAAACCCGCTAGTTGGAGCCTCAACTTTTGCAGTTACATACCTTCCAGATACACTAATGTGCGGGATATTCTCCCTAAGAAGAATTACCTTCAACGATCTCAGGCCGGACATCCTACTCACCGCCTTGTTTGTCTTGACAGTTTGTGTATTTATAGAACAGTTTCCTTTGGTAACCAAAAGTGGAAATCGCCTTCGGTACCTTTCCGAAGAGCTTACCAGTGTGGACACGTTCTTGGAGTCTCTTAAAGTACTCCAAAGCTGGTAAAGCCTCTTCTTCAGACGCTTTAGATTTGCTTCGGTTAGTTCTGAAAGAAAAGCCTTCTCATGCACTGCATCCGCGAACTTGAGGAAACGTTCGAAAGTCTTGAACACAGCTTTGCGCTTTGATAGCTTCTCCAATATCGCATCGTGAAGTATTTCAAAGTAGTGCGTATTTAACTCTGTAGGCTCGTTGAAGTAATCGGCGTACCCGCCTTTCCTCCTAGCAAGCTTGGCGTTGAAATTTGTCTTGTTGGAATAGTCTATGTAAGACTTCTTCGACTTGAACCTCTTCGCTATGACGTAGTGTACAATTTCATGCAGTATTCTTCGCCTGTAGACACTCCCATCTTGAAGAAGTTTCAAGATGTTTGCTTTGTTAGGTAATGTCGTAGAGACATTTTTCAAAACAAAGAGGGAGATGGTGTCTCTCCCTCTTGAGTGAACGACATGCATCGCATAACTATGACTATTAGACTTCGCCAAAGCTAAGTCAAAATTGAACCTCATTGAACCAACAGTCAACTTCACCTCTTTGATCCAGCACTCTTGTGTTTCTGAACTTCCAGAAGGTGATATGTCCTTGTAACCAAATTCGAAGCTATCGAAGTGGTTCTTTACAACGTCTTCGATCTTTTCAAGAACTTTCTGACCTACACTCCATAGTTTGAGATCACTTTGTATTTCTGCTAGTACAACACTCACACGAAATGGTGCTGAAAGAAATTCAGCACGTCCTCCACATAAGTGTTATGTACAAGTTCCTTTGATCCGACCACAAACTTCTTCAGTTCATTCATGGAGAAATTGGAATATGTCTTAGCTTGCAAAATCTGCTTAGATGCCAATGTCTTCAACAAAGCGGACTGAAGGACGGAAGTGTCGGACGTTAATGTTTGACTGTGCTCTTTGTTTTCCTGGACATCAGAAATTAGCTGAACGGCAGGTGTAAGATTATTTGAAACCGTGCCCACAGACAACTCAACGCAAGCGTAGCCAAGTTCCTTTACTTCAGGAGAAACCCTAGAGGAACGTAACTTCTCAACAAACACGGTGGCAGGATCTGGAAGAGCCTCACTACCACTGAGAAATGTTTCCTCAAGTTTGATAGCCAACTTCGAGCGGCTTTTGGTAGCAGAGAATTTTCTAGAAACGTCAGGCATGTAGGACTTCTTAATAGCACCTACTTGCTTGGCTACCTTCCTAGTAACTCCACGTAGACGTTTGGCTACTCCAGCTTCGAAGGAGATTAGCTTGTCAACCCTTTCTAGTAAAGGAGCATTGGTATCGAGTAGCAACTTCAAACTGGCATTCCACTCACGAACAGAGACAAACTTTGCATTCAGGTCTTTGAGCTTACCAAGATAGGCAGTGAACTGAATTTCAAATTTCGACATTCTGTCCAAGAGTGTGCGTCCTGTATTTACGGACTCCATTACACCCTTGTCGGAGCCGTACTGGTCATGCAGAAGAATCGCATCGTTGTACACGACCCTGAGCTTGTCCAACTTCGAAGTTACTTTGGATAGTTCCTTCTGAATGTTTGCAATTAGCTTCTGCTTCTTCGCACCGTCACTGTCCGGACGTAGAACGTCACGTTCAAAATCAAACACGGTTGCCTCATAACTTTTGAGTGTACCGTATAGGTCAATGAGACGCCTTTCCCTATCTACTAAGGCACGACCTTCTTTGCTATTTTGACGAGCGATAGCGTCAATCTTCAATTTTGTCTCAGCGATCTGCTTATGAAACTTTAGAAGATTGACAGTATGTTGAGCCTTCGCTTTAACAGCATCCAAGCGAGAAGTAAGTTCGTTCATCCAAGCTTGAATGAACTTGACCTTTTCCTGCTGAGGTAAGCTTCGATAAGATTTCAACTGTCTAAGTGTGGTAGGCATCATTGATCCTCGAAGCGAATGTTTCTGGAAACCCATTCATGTAGTTGTTGACGGAAAGCTAGAAGCGTTCTCTGACGAACCTGACTTAGAAGTTTGGAGTTCGGAGACGTAGTAACTTTCACAACTTGAACGGCAATGTCGTTGGCAATCTTTTCAGGAGAACGATTTAGAACAACGCCCGTCTTCCTGTTCTTAGCATTCATCTTAATGTCAACAAGCAACTTTGGAATCACTTGTTGAGACATCATGTAGGCAGAGGCTTGTTCAAAAGCCTCGTTTACTACGGCATTGATCCTCTTAACACCTTCCAGACTTGTTGGGTTGGAGATGGAAAGAAGAGCACCTAAGCACAACTCGCGCCCCTTGGTGTCAAAATTCTTTCTAAGCCAAGCCTCTGCGGATTCCGCACCGAGAATCAATAATTTCTTGATGTATTCAGTTAACTGTATGTTCTGAACAGGTATCTGAATTCTATTCTTCTTATCCGTAATTGCATTGATTGCATTGACAGACAAAGAAGGGAAAGAGGACATCTTCTTCTTATTAGAAAACGTCTCTTTAACAGCAGGGAGCCAAGCATCAGCATTGGACATTTGCTGAGCAACACGATACTGAGGATCATTCTTTTGAATCCTCTTCAGACCTTTGCCTTGTTGAATATAATCACGTAGCTCCTTTTCACGCTCCGAGAATCCCTTGTTATTGAGATTCACCGAAAAAGAAGACTCTTGCAGAAGCAATTTCTGAATTGTTGACTTCAGAGCGGCAAGCTTCATCTCAACTTCGGAGATTAGACGTGTCTTATCTACAATACCAGAAAGTCCTAGGCGACCTTGATTAACATCAAGTCTGTTCTTAGCCGCTTGGTCAAGCTTGGCTAATTCAATCTTGATTCGTTTCTTGTCAGAAGCAAACTTTGTTTTGATCTTATCTACTTGCTTCTGGTACCAGTTATCGTGAGACTTGGAAACCTTAGAATTGCTCTTTTCGAAATTCTTCTGCTGTGATAGCAATTCAACTCTCTTCGATTCTAATTCAGACAATTGAAGCTTAGCATCAGCGACTTGTCGCTTAATATCATCGATATTAACACCACGCTTCTGTAGAGATTGAAGCGTACGAAGCTTGACGATATCGTCAAGGAATACGGACATCAAGCCATCTATCTTGGTTATCTCTTTGGCAACATCTTGTGCCGCTTGCTTGATATTCTTGGATGCAGCTAGTGGATCCAACCCAACATGCTGAACACGACTGCGCAATGCATTGGAGGATCCTGTCTTAGTCTCAACTCGAATCTGAAGTTCAAGCTTGTCACGAAGTGCTCTTGTCTCTGCGGCAGCTTTCTCCAACACCTTCGGATCATATTCAGCAAAAAGCAGACAAAGTTTAACTGCTTTGTGCAACGTCGCAACATCGTTTGAGTTGAGAGCGAACTTCGGAGTGATGTTCTTACTCTTGTAGAAGTAAGCTACAACCTTTGCACGTACCGCTGAAGGAGAATCACTCTCTTCGAAGTTAGCACCACGAAGCGCATTGAGTGAAACCAAAGTCTGCGACGTGCCATACATGTCGGCCAAGATCCTATTGGCCGCATTGATGTATTTAACCGCAGCTTCGGATTTCTCAAGCTCTTCATTCAGTTCTGAAAGTTTTTCTTTCGCGGCTTTCTCAGCTTCGCGAACTGAAACCAGCTTTCCCTTTAGATCTTCGTACTTTTGCAAACCACCCTTGTCCTTCTTAGGGACAAGGGTGATCGTTTTCTTTCTAGGTGTAGGCATGTTAAGCGGCCTTCTTTGCAGTCTTCTTCTTAGAAGCAGTTCTCACGAAAGGCTTCTTTGTTTTTGCATCGTAAACGGCAACAATCTCCACCTTACCGGAGCGAACATAAGCATTAACTCCAACAGGAGACGCCTGAAGAATCTTTTCCAGCTTCGCTACACTGATCTTCACAGGCTTGTAAAAATAGACTCTGCGACCTTGGAACTTCACAGCGTGGAATGATCCAGCTTTCTTGAATACCGAAGGAAGCTTTACTAATCCCATGTAGCTGGGTGGCACGTTATTGTGGTCAGAAGAGTTGCCGCTTTCTTTCTTCTTGGCAGTACGTGAAGCCCAATCAACAGCATTCTTATGGCGAATACGAACAAGAGTGCTTACTTCAGTCTTGCCTTTGCTCACCGTAGCGCGAATGTCACCCTTTGCAAAAGTTACAGAGCCGTCTTCTGATTTTGTCTTCTTCCAGCCAGCCTCAACCAGGATCTTGCTTAGAACCTTCAAGCCCAATTCAAATTTCTTCTTGACGACAAGTTTTACGCGATCCTTATTTATGACAGCGGAGAATGCAATACCTGCCTTACCGAGACGCACCTTGAGTGAACGATACTTGGAATCACGATCTTCGTTCTCTTCTTCGGAGACAGCTGCAGTTACACGCACCGCGTCCTTTTTCTGGAAACTGTCTGTGAACTCACGAAGCAGTTTGTCGAATTTATTCTCCCACTCTTGGGAAGGTGTCGTAGCCTTGATGTAGTTCACTCGAATCTGACCCTTACCTTTGAGAAGATCTCGCGGGTCCGTGTTTCCGAATTCAATAACAACATAGCGACCACGCGCAAACCAATTTCCATTCTCAGCTTGCTTGAAGTCACGGAGTCCGAAAATCATAAACGGACGAAGAGCACGGAGGAAGGAGAGAAAGGCATCGGAACCTGAACGACCGTGACCGAAAACAACGCTAGAGTAAAAGTCAGCCTCATTGGAAGCTGCATACGCAAGGTTGTTATCAGGCACGTAGGAGGAAGCTCTCTCAAAGTCTTCACAAAGCACTGTAGCAACTTCTGAAACAGTGTTGGAATCAATGTCAGCTTCTGGATTCTTCTTTGCATAGTCACGAACAAACCAAGATGTCAAATCAGAGAACTTGTCAACACCGACATCCCTTTCGTAGTCACCCTTATTGATTTCACGCCGTAGTTCAGATTCAATTCTCTTAACTTCACGGAGCCCAACTTTATCCTTGAGGATAGCCATTGCGATCTTTCGACCGATACGCTTATCACCTGCGATTACGAACTCATGTTCGATCCCCTTCTCGGCGAGACTGCGGGCGATTGACGAGAGTGAGATATTCGACGATTTCATTTTATGACCCTTGAGGAATGTTTTGTTGTTTTAAGGAAGAAGGCCGAGAGTGGAAAGAGTACCAAGCATTTGACCATAGTTACCTGAACCATCGACAGTTTCGTACTTGAATGTTCTGTTGCTAAGACCAAACGGGCGGGTAGAACGGATACCGACTGACATGTTATTAGATAGGGATCGCTTAGTCGCAATCTTTGCTTTCTCAATGGTTTCCTGAACCCAACCGTCGATTCTACCGATAGCGGCATCCATGATACCTGTCTGATCGAAATCCAAACTTACTGTCTGACCTGAATTATGAGTTACAATACCGTTTGACACAAACAGATGTGAGAACCTGTGATCCTTACCTGAAGA
>FQKF010179198.1_pt1 | contig 10080 bp, 9 predicted proteins | sample 1504521 | NCBI WGS metagenome assembly FQKF01 (sample SAMEA4475357, study PRJEB15587) | soil metagenome | biome: Soil; feature: Field | place: India | collected 2015-03-11 | depth 0 m
TGGCGACTATATTGATTTGAAGCAATACGAACCCGCTATGCGACAGTTGATTGATAGTTACATAGGTGCAGAAGAAAGCCGAATGATTGCTAATCTTGATGACTTGAGTTTAATAGAACTGTTGGTTGAACGAGGAAAAGATGCCATAAATGATATGCCCGGCAGCATCAAAAACAATCCTGATGCCATGGCAGAAACGATTGAAAACAATTTACGAAGAGTTATTATTGAGGAAAGCCCGACAAATCCAATGTATTACGAGAAAATGAGTGTACTTCTGGATGAACTCATAAAAAAGCGAAAAGAACAAACATTGGAATATGAAGAGTATTTGAAAGAAATTATTGCTCTTTCAAACAAAGTAAAAAAGCCAGATAAATCAATAGATTATCCTGCTACTATTGATACATCTGCCAAAAGAGCATTGTATGACAACTTGGGCAGAAATGAAATTTTAGCAAAAGAATTAGATCATAAAATTCGTTCAACGAAAAAAGATGGCTGGAGAGATAATCTTCAGAAATCAAAAGCCGTGAAGAATGCCATTACAGAGGTATTAAAAGCGCACAGCATTGAAGATGACAAAGAAGTACATCGCATTTTTGAATTAGTAAAAAATCAAAGAGAGTATTGATGGAGCAAATTATTATCAACGATATCAAAATTGATGTTGTTCGTAAAAATATTAAGAACATACATCTTGCCGTTTACCCACCAACAGGCAGAGTTCGTATTGCTGCTCCATTACATATAAATGAAGATGCGATACGACTCTTTGCCATTTCAAAACTTGGTTGGATAAAGCGTAATCAAATTAAATATCTAGAACAAGAAAGAATAACTGAAAGAGAGTACAAAGAAAGAGAAAGTCATTATTTTCAGGGAAGAAGGTATTTATTAAAAATAATTGAAACTGACCAAAAGCCAACAATCGTTTTGAAAAGTAAAAAATATATTGAAATGTACGTAAAGCCGAATACTCCAACTGAAAAAAAACACCAACTTCTGAACGAATGGTATCGTAACCAGCTTAAGAAACAAATTCCCGAAATCATCGAAAAATGGGAGAAGATACTTAATGTAAAAGTTAATGATTGGAAAATTAGACAAATGAAAACTCAATGGGGTTCTTGTAATATTGAGAAAAAAAGGATATGGCTTAACCTTGAATTAGCAAAGAAACCCCAACATTGCTTGGAATATATTATAGTTCATGAAATGGTTCATCTATTGGAGAGACATCACAACGACCGATTTTTGTATTACATGGATAAATATTTACCCATCTGGAGACAGCTAAAGACAGAATTGAATAAATTACCTTTGAGTCATGCAGATTGGAGTTATTAATTACTTGAAAGTTTCCTTTTTTGCATCATTTAAAGCATGTACAGGTCAATACTTAAATGAAAAAGCATTTACGTACTCCTTTTTGCATTATTTAATAAAACATGCAAACTAGTAGCTTTCATTAAGGTTTTAGTATGTCTTCCTCAAGTAACCAAATCTATCAACAGTTTTAAAGATACATACAATTTGTTTTTTAAAATATTTCGTATATAACTTTTGGGTTTCGTTCGTAACTTGGTACATTATTGTTTGTGACATGAAAAAAAAGTTTAAATAAACTGAAGGCAAAATGTTCTAAAACCCAATATAACAATAGTTTGATAGTGTGTTAACTCCAGTTACTTACTCAAAAATTTCAAATTCTATTTCGATAATTGAATTTAGAAAAATAAAAAGATTAAGGGAAGAGCATAAACATTAATTTCTAAGGAGATAGAGCAAATTGGGCTTGAACAATCACTGCACCAGCACTTGTCGCTAATTTTGGGTTCTAATGTTGTAATAGTTTAACCAATTAGCAACAAAAACTCTCAAAACTATCTGAAATTCTTTTTTTTTTTTTTTAAGGCATTAATCATAAATTTGCTCATTGCTCAGAATTCAATTGTTAAGTGTTTATTTTCCAACATGGAGTGTATAATATTATTATTAAAGTAATATTCATTTATGGAATGCTTTTAAAAACACTACTTTATAAATATTATACGATAACCAATGTTAACTATTAAATACTTATTCAATGAAAAGAGCAGGCATTAAAACTTAATAGTTATAATCAAATGAAATACATATTTACCATCATCATCTTTGTACATGGTTTAATTCATTTGCTTGGATTTATCAAAAGTTTTGGTTTTAAGGACATTAAAGACTTAACTCTTTCTATATCTAAACCATTTGGAATTATTTGGTTGTTATCAGCAGTTTTGTTTTTAACATATGGTATTCTTTTTATAATGAATATTAAGTATTCATGGTTAATTGGGATATTAGCCGTAGCAATTTCGCAGTTTCTTATTATCATTTTCTGGAAAGATGCTAAATATGGAATAATTCCAAACGCACTCATCTTAGTTATAGCTATTATTTCGTTTGCTGACTACAATTTTCATACGCGCGTTCAAAAAGAGATTTCATACCTGCTAAGTCAAAACCATAAAATTGAAAATCGAATAATTACCGAAAATGATATCCAACATCTTCCATTACCAGTAAGAAATTGGCTTATACATGTTGGGGTAGTTGGAAAACCCTATATTTACTTAGGAAAAGTGACTCAGAAAGCCAGATTAAAAATGAAACCTGAGCAGGAAAACTGGATGAATGCTATAGCCGAACAATATACTACTATCGAAAATCCTTCGTTTATTTGGACAGTCGAAGTTAAAATGAACAGTTTTTTGTATTTTCAGGGACGAGATAAATTTGAGAACGGCAAAGGTGAAATGTTGATTAAAATTAACTCGCTTGTGAATGTTGTGAATGAGACAGGAGAAAAATTAGACGAAGGATCATTACAGCGCTATTTAGGAGAAATGGTATGGTTCCCATCGCTTGCATTAAGTCCTTATATAGCCTGGGAGCAATTAGACAGCCTAACAGCAAAAGCAACCATGACCTATAAAGGAACTACCGGAAGTGGTATATTTTATTTTAACCCAAACGGAGATTTTATTAAGTTTTTTGCAATGCGATATATGGGCAATGCCCCAGATGCCAATAAATATGAATGGATTCTGCTTGTTAATGAACACAAATCTTTTGAAGGAATTAACGTGCCAAGCAAAATGACCGCAACTTGGAAACTTAAAAATAAAGATTGGACCTGGTTGGAGCTAGAAATCACCGATATTAACTATAATGAGAATGTTTACCACTAAAAACTATTTATGCAAAAAGTGGGTATTTGAGAACGTTATATTAGTAGATTGAAAAAACCAATTAAACGTTAGGTTGATTAACATAACCCAATTGGGTTAAAACCTAAATCCTGCTGAAAATGAGAAAACCATTACCATAGATTGGTTTTGACATGATTTTGTTGGCGACTGCACCAGTTGCTATTCCTCCAAGCTCAATAAAATATGATGGATTTCGATTGGTGTTTTCAGTAAAGAAAAATTCAAAACCAAATAATCCAATTTCTCCAAAATAAATGCAACTTAGAAATCAAAATAAGCCATCATTAAACACTATCTATTTATTATCATTAAATCAGATAGGTTTATAAGTTTTTGATTTCAGTAATTAATTTTTGCAAGGTAGATTTGGCATCGCCAAACAGCATGCGGGTTTTATCGTTGTAAAATAAATTATTTTCAATGGCTGCATATCCTTTACCCATGCCTCGTTTCATTACTATAATGTTTTTGGCTTCGTGTGCCTTTATAATAGGCATGCCATATATTGGGCTTGCCGGGTCATCGATGGCAGCTGGATTAACTACATCGTTTGCCCCAATTATTACGCATACATCAACATTTGGCATAGTCGGATTAATATCGTCCATTTCAATTAATTTATCATACGATACATCAGCTTCAGCTAACAGAACATTCATATGTCCTGGCATTCGACCAGCAACGGGGTGAATGGCATAGCTTACTTCAACCCCTTTTTCTTCCAGTAGTTTCTCAAGTTCGTGACATAAATGTTGAGCCTGTGCAACGGCTAATCCATAACCTGGTACAATAACTACTTTCTGAGAATATGATAAAAGTATGCTGGCATCGCTTAATGTAATTTCTTTAATACTGCCTTTTACTTCGAGTGCATCGCCTTTACCGCCTCCAAAAGCTCCCACAATTACATTAAACAGTGAACGGTTCATGGCTTTGCACATTAATATGGTCAGAATAGTACCTGCCGATCCTACCAGAATACCACCTGTTAACATGGCCTGGTTGTTATAGAGAAATCCACCTGTAGCTGCTGCAACACCAGTAAATGAGTTTAACAACGAAATAACCACCGGCATATCAGCACCACCAATGGGCATTACAAAAAATACCCCGTAAATCAGTGAAAATACAAATAGAGCTATTACAAAAGGCATGGCTTCGCTGGCATGACCAACTATTCCACGACTCATAATATAAACAACAGAACCAATAATTATAAGCAAATTGATAATATTAATATATGTTAATGTACGGGTTTTTAAATCACCTATTCGTCCATCAAGTTTGCCAAATGCTATCATACTTCCCGCAAATGAAACACTACCGATTACCAATCCCGCTAAAATGGTAAGAGCTTCGCCCGACATCAGGTTAACAACAGTCGAGTTATGTCCAATATGCGGAAATTCCATTAAAGAAATTAAGGCCGCACAAGCTCCCCCCATACCATTAAATAGGGAAACCAACTGTGGCATCGAGGTCATCTTTACTTTTTTAGCAACCACCCATCCAATAATGGTACCAACTATTAATGCAATAACTATTAATCCAATGTTGCCTATTGGTTGCCCATCTTTTTTATGAAAAAGTATAGTAAATAGTATAGCCAGAAACATCCCAATGGCTGCAATTATGTTTCCTCTCCTCGCAGTTTCAGGATGACTTAGCATTTTTAAACCAACAATGAAAAATACGGATGCTACAATGTAACTTATTTCAAGAATTGAAAGCGTAATCATCGGAAAACTATTAATTAATTTATTAATATTCAATATATAATCTTAAATGTAAAAATTATTCACTTTTTTTCTTTTTCTTAAACATTTCAAGCATTCGGTCAGTTACCACAAAACCACCTACTACGTTAAGTGTGCCGAGTACAACTGCTAAAAATCCAAGTACCTGTGCAAGTGGTTCGGTAGCATGCCCCATAACAATGATAGCCCCAATTATTACAACCCCATGGATAGCATTGGCTCCCGACATTAAGGGTGTGTGCAATACTGCGGGTACGTGTGATATTACTTCCATTCCTAAAAATATCGATAATATTACAATAATTATCATGTCTTTATTATCGAGTATGTACTGTAATATACTTTCCATAGTAATTAGTTATTAATAAGTTGTAAATATCTTTGATTTTTTATTTCTCCCTGATATACAATACAAGTGCCTGCAACAATATCGTCGTTAAAATCAATTGATAAACATCCTTCTTTTGATATAATTAGTTTTAAAAAGTTTATCATATTGTTGCCGAACATTTTACTGGCATCGAAGGGCATATCAGAAGGGTAATCAGATTTTCCAATTATGGTAACCTGATTATGTATAACTGTCTTCCCATTTTGAGTCAATTCACAATTACCACCAGTCGATGCCGCCAGATCGATTACTACTGACCCGGGTTTCATTTCTTCGACTGTTTGTTTCTTTAACAAAATGGGCGCTTTTTTTCCAAATACTTGAGCAGTACATATCACCACATCGGCCATTCGTGCATGGTCATGCACCAGCTGTCGTTGTTTTTGAATAAACTCTTCAGTTTGTTCCACTGCATACCCTCCTGCTGAAGCATCTTCACGAGCACCTTCAACCTCAATAAATTTTCCTCCAAGACTTTTTACTTCTTCTTTTACTGCCGACCGTACGTCAAAAACTTCAACTATTGCACCAAGTTTACGTGCTACTGCAATGGCCTGAAGACCAGCAACACCCGCACCGAGAATTAAAACTTTTGCAGGTTTTATTGTACCTGCTGCCGACATAAACATCGGAAAAAAACGAGGTAAATGACTTGCTGCATCAAGTACTGCCTTATATCCAGCTATCGTCGCCATTGATGATAATATATCCATGGCTTGTGCTCTTGTAGTCCGAGGTATAAAGTCAAGACTAAATGCCGACGAACCTTGTTGTTGTATTATATTTATTTCTTGTTTATTTATTACCGGATTTAATCCACCTATTAAATGCTGCTTACTGCTTAACTTTTGTAAGGTTAAATGATCGGGCATTGCAATACATAATAATAAATCGGCTTGTTGTATTACTTCTTCGCGTGTAACAATATTAGCTCCAGCTTCATGATACATTGCGTCAGAGACATAAGCATTTATGCCTGCCTGATTCTCTATGTAAATGTTTACTCCTATCTTTCTGAGCTGAATAACGTGTTCAGGAAGTATGACAACACGGTTTTCGCCCAATTGTTCCTTTAGTACTCCTATGTTCATTTATGCATGTTTTTAAGAAACGACAAAAATAACATTTAACTCGATAAATTGTTTCTTTTAGTCTCAAATATCATTTTTAATTAAAACTCTTTTTTTCAACCTGCCCATTATCTTGACATTCATTCAGCAATTCGAACATGGTTTTCTTTAGTTTGGGATGTTTTTTTTCTGGTTCTAATTCACAAATAATCTCTAATGCAAACCTTCTATTTGGAATTTGTGGATGAGGTATAATTAGTTCAGGATGTTCAATTATGAGTTCATCGTAAAAGAGTATATCAATATCAATACAGCGATCAACGTAACCTGAATTAGAATTCTGACGTTTACGTCCTAATTTTTCTTCTATTTCGTGAATTTTTTGGAGAACAGCATGTGGATCAAGACTCGTTTTTACAATAACTAATTGGTTAAGATACAATTTATTAGATTTATATCCCCATGGCGATGTTTCATAATACGATGAAAAGGTAATTATTGGTCCAATACATTGATGAATTTCTTTGGTTGCAAGTAAAAGATTTTCTTTTCTATTCCCCTCATTACTACCCAACAGTAAATAAACCCTACCTGTCATAAATCTAGGACTTAAAATTTTTGCCAAAAGTAGTTAAGCTGCTTAAAAAAATGTAAATTTTCGATATAAAAATTAACTTTGCATATTACATTTAATTTAAACGCATATGAAAAGCTTTCTAAAAACTTTATTAGCCGTAATAGTGGGTATGTGTATATCCATGATCATTATTTTTTTCCTTTTTATTGGTATTTTATCAGGTATAGTTGCCTCTTCAAGTAAAGAAATAGTGACTATTTCGCCAAAAACAGTACTTAAATTAACGTTTGATAAACCAATAATAGAACGCAATACAAACGATCCCCTTGAAAATCTTAATTTCTTTGGTGTTGGAAAAGAAAAATCGGTTGGATTAAAAGAAATTATAGAAAACCTTGAAAAAGCCAAGAATGATCCCAATATAAATGGAATTTATCTCGAATTATCAGAAATACCATCGGGTCTTAGTACCATTAAAGAAGTTCGAGATGCGTTGTTAGAATTTAAGCAATCCGGAAAATTTGTATATGCTTATGGTAATTACTTAACTCAAAAAGCTTATTACCTGGCTTCGGTAGCCGATAAAATATATTTGAACCCTCAGGGAAGCATTGAATGGAAAGGACTTCGTTCCGAAGTTTTATTTTTTAAAGGTACTTTACAAAAATTAGGAATCGAAGCTGAAATTATTCGGCATGGCAAGTATAAAAGTGCAGTTGAGCCATTTTCCAACGACAAAATGAGTAACGAAAATAAGGAACAAATTCAACAATTAACTTCTTCAATTTGGAAACAAATGGTTGCCGAAATAGCTGTTTCCAGAAATATTGAAGAAAAAAGATTATTAAAAATTGCCGATCAGTTATCTGCTTTAAATCCCGATAGTTGCTTATTAAGTGGGTTAGTTGATAGTTTATTGTATAAAGATCAGATGGATATGCTCATTGCTGAGAAGCTGGACATAGAAAACAAAGACTTGAAATTTGTTGAATTAGCAAAGTATCAGAAGGTACCTAAACCAATTTCCGGCAAAGGATTAGCTAAAAATAAAATAGCTATTGTATATGCCAGTGGCGACGTAGTAATGGGAAATGAAGATGAAGGTACTGTTGCGTCAGAAAGAATTTCAAAAGCAATTTTCGATGCTCGTACCGACACATCAGTTAAAGCAATTGTATTGCGAATTAATTCACCTGGAGGTAGTGCACTGGCTTCAGAAATTATCTGGCGCGAAGTAAAACTTGCCAGCCAGGTAAAACCTGTCGTGGCTTCATTTGGCGATGTAGCTGCATCGGGCGGCTATTATATTGCATGTGCAGCCAATATGATTGTAGCTCAACCTACTACCATTACAGGTTCCATTGGTGTTTTTGGAATTATGTTTAATGTCCGAAAATTAATGAACGATAAATTAGGTATCACTTCCGACGGAACCAAGACAAACCAATATTCCGATTTTCCATCTGTTTACCGACCTATGGACAATTTTGAAAAACAGGTAATGCAAAACGAAATAGAGCGAATTTATACCACATTTATCGATCATGTCTCAGAAGGACGACGAATGGATAAAAATATTGTCGATAAAATTGCACAGGGTAGGGTATGGAGTGGTATCGATGCTAAAAATATTAACATTGTCGACACACTTGGAACTTTTACTACTGCCATTACCATAGCTGCTAAATTAGCAGGAATCGAACATTATAGGCTTATACATCTTCCTAAACTTATGGATCCATTTGAAAAATTAATTAAAGATTTATCGGAAGGTACAGAAGCTCGTTGGATCCAAACCTTAATGCCTGAAGTATTCAATACTATTAAATATTATAAAAGTCTTTCTAAAGATCAAGGTATCCAAACTCGATTACCATTCGAACTAGTTATTTATTAAATATGTTTAATATGATGACTTTTATTTTTTCATTCCTAACTTTGTTAGCTATAATTACGGTAATAGTATTTTACATAATGTATTTAAACGAAATTCTTAAAAGTAAATTTATATCGAAATGGTATGGAATTCTTGCATATGTTTTAATAACATTTATTCCCGTCATCGGACTGCTTATTTATAAATTCTGGCGAAAAAAAATACTTGTTGACTAGTGGTTGGATTTAAAGGGGTAATTTGTGAGGCATGAATAAAGAGAAAGTATTTGTTTCAGATTATGTAGCTCGTGAATATCGTAAACTTTTACGACTTATTCGAAGTGGAAATATCATTATTGATCCTATTTTAGTTCGAAAAGCATTTACATTATCCACATTAACGTTTAAGCAAAAGAATCAATTCATTAATGAACCGTTATTGGTTCACTCTCTCCAGGTTGCCCAAATTGTAGTTTCTGAAATAGGGTTAAGTACCCCAGCTGTATGTAGTGCGTTACTTTTTAAATTTGTCGAAAATAAAACCTTGAGTTATGAACAAATAAAAATTGAACTGGGCGATAAAATTGCCCAGATAGCTGTCGATTTAGCCCGTTTAGCTGATATTGATACCCAACATACCCATAATCAGGCTGAACACTTTCGAAAATTGCTTTTCACTATTACCAACGATATTCGGGTTATATTAGTAAAGTTAGCTGACCGTTTATATGTAATGCGTAACCTCGAAAATGAAGAACCTTTAACGCAAACTCGAATATCGTACGAGGCTTTCGATATTTATGCTCCAATAGCTCATCGACTGGGTTTATATCAGATTAAAACTGAACTGGAAGACCTTTCGATGAAATATACAAACCCCGATATGTATAACTATATAACAAAAAAATTACAGGAAACAGCCTCGGCCCGAAATAAATTCATAAAAGAATTTTTAGTACCCATTAAAACAGAACTTGATCAGCATCATTTTAATTATACCATTAAAAGCCGAACTAAATCTATCTTCTCCATATATAATAAAATGCGTCGACAAAATGTCGAGTTTGAAGAAGTATACGATTTATTTGCTATTCGAATTATTGTGCAGTCCAGTCTTGAGAGCGAGAAATCTGATTGTTGGAAAATTTATTCCATTGTA
>FQKF010024924.1_pt1 | contig 10074 bp, 4 predicted proteins | sample 1504521 | NCBI WGS metagenome assembly FQKF01 (sample SAMEA4475357, study PRJEB15587) | soil metagenome | biome: Soil; feature: Field | place: India | collected 2015-03-11 | depth 0 m
AACGGTAGTATTATCGGCCGAGATAGAGACACTTACATTGAGTTTAGGGTTTACAGTAAGTACTGCTGTATTTGATATGACATTTTCAAATCCATCGGCTGACACTATACAACGGATATAAGTGATGGTAGTATCACCGTTTACTACTGTAGCATTAGTTATATCGTAGCTATTCTGGTTGTTTCCTGCATTCGTCCAATTGGTATTGTCAGCACTGGTTTGCCACTGGTAATTTTGAGGTGTAAAATTAGTTGATACTGTAAATGTTGCATTGCTACCTTCGCAAATAGTAATATTTTCAGGGTGATTTATAATACGCAATGGTTCAAATTCGTATGCCCCAAGATCAATGGTATCATGAATAACTCGGCTTTTTCCAGCAATATCGAAAGTATCAAGGAAATTAATTGCTGAATTTGGCATACCTGCATTAATGGCTGAAGAATTATACTGTTGGGCTAGATTTAATGTGTTTTCACTGGTAGTGTCCATAAAAGCAAGAGATGCAGTGCCAATGTTATTATTATTTCCATTTTCCGGATCATAAGCATTATACTTAAAAATAAGATTAGCTCCATAATTCGAATATAAATTGCTTAAACCATAAAATATGTTGTTAATTATTTTTACTGTGTCAGCAAGGTTAGCATTAAATAATAATCGGCTATAAGTATCAGGTCCATTTTTTCTAAACCAGGTATTATTTTTAAAGTCAAGTAACAAAGGCTTGGTTTTATACATGGCATCGAGTGTGATTAAACAGAAAGGACTGGTATCAGTATTATCGGAATAAATGATATTATTTGTCATATATACTTCGCTGCTATTGTGCGATAAAATATTTTTAGGATGGAAATATTTATTTTTATCAATCCATAACTTACCGCTAAAGTTGCTGTTTACTCTTATTTCACCAAATTTTTTAATCATATTTTTAACAAAGTATACTTTACCTGTATCAGATACTGAGAATAATTCAGGAATGTTCGAATCGGTACTGTCAATAAATGTACAATTACTGATATAAGCAGTATCGACATTCGAAAAGCTAACTAAGCCATAATATATAAAGTTGGAAGGTTTACGAATAAAATCGACATGGTCAATAAAAATTTTTCCTCCTTTAATATTTAAAAAATAAGGAGAGAATTTGGGGGCGATTGTTGAGTAATTGAAATGTAAATTTGAGTTTACCGCTTTTATTCCTACATAAGTATTGGTATCGAATTTCAAATGTGAGAGTGTAATTTTCGGATTATCTAAAATTGTTAATGCCGTATCAGAATTCAAATTACCCATAATGGTATCGGCAAGTAAATTTACGTAATTGAGTAAAGAACCTGCTGTGGATGATTCAAAACGGATACCACTCCAGCGGCTGCGAGTAGCAGGAATAAACTCAATGAAACTGTCGGAATTGCCGTTTGCCAGAAGTTTTCCTTTAATTGTCAGGGGAATCCGATAACCCACGGTTTTCAAGTCGGCTATCCATACTTTTGTGCCGGGATTTATGATTAGAGTTTTACCTGCAGATACAGTAAATGTATCAACCAAAGCAACTTCACCATTCCATATAGTATCTGTTAATGTATTACCTTTCAATGTTGGAATACCATTATATTCCCAGGCACCAATATCGGGTTGATTTAAATCACGTGGATTGCCACCAAAATCCAATGAAGCTAATCCACCCACACCTGTATTGTTTGCAAAAGCAAAAGTATTGTTGGGTTTTAAATCGATAGTATTGAGATTGGCAGCTATGGCAAATGAACGATCGTCGAGATTGAGGTTTTTCAGTGCTACTCTCCAATCTTCCATGTTTGTATATGAACTAGGAGAACCGTTATCTATGATGCCAACATAATTATTATCTGCTCCCTGTACATCATAAATATTGTTGGTACAAAAACCGGGTTTCACGTATTTAAAGTATAATGCAGAACTTTGTGTTGTAGATGCTGCAGGCTGTTTACCCAAAACATTTCGAATAATATTATTTCGTATGTCTATTTTATCGTCGATTGGAATATATTGAGCTTCGCATAAAATTCCAGCCGAAATGGCTCCCGATATTAATCGATTAGTATCAGCTGTGCTTTTTAACTCAACGGAATTATGATAAATATTAATGGTGTTTGGTTGTAATAATGAAGGATTATATGTGTATAATGTAATTTGTATTCCTGTAACTATGTCTCCATATAAACCACCGGTACCGGCAATATGGCGAAGAATATTATTTTGAATAGAAATATAATTATTGGTATCGAGTTGAACCCTAATTCCAGCCGCTACATAATTATTTTGAATTACTGTATCAACTAAGTTCTGTTCAATTATAGAATATGATGAGTTTAATATATCTATTCCTACTGCAGCATTGTAATTTTGTACTGTGATATTTTTAATAATATTTTGTCTAATTAAACTATACATTGAATTTTCCAGATTAATTCCTCCCCTAAACATTTCATTTTTGATTAACGAAATATGACGAGCATCGTGAACATCAATTCCCCCAGCTATTAAATGATTATTTAGTATTGAAACCGAGTCGACATTATTATAAATTTCAATATTAAGTTTTGACCCTTCTGTTAGAACACTGTGGTTAATGAATTTACAATTTTTAATTTCAACATTTTTGGTAGGTTTAATATATGAGGAATTTACTGAAATTAAGGTATAAATATCATTTTGTTGGCTATCGGCTACGAAAGTTAAATCTCGGGATTCCGTTCCATTGTTTGAACCATCTATAATGAAATTAGTTACACCTTTTAACTCAATAGCACTGGCAATTGAATTATTACGATTGTGAAATTTAACCAATACATTTTTACCTGAAGCTGGTTTTAAAATAACAGGATAGTTTGAATAAATTGAATCAATTGCAATCAGATCTTCATTGTATTCATTATCGGTCAGTAGTAGTGTGATAGCATCGGTAATGTTGGTAGCACATTGCTGAAGAATGTATAATGCATCGGAAATAGAGCTAAAATACCCATTTTTGCCTATAGTAAAAGTTCCTGAATAAATAGGATTGGTTGTAAATTCAATAGCCCCTAAGTCAGGGTTAGTGTTGCTGCGTGGATTTCCATAAAAATCTTTTGTTATTAGAGCTTCAGTTCCTTTATCGTTGAGAGCACAGTTTAATGGCTTTGGATTTTCATCGTTTTGCAATACTGGCCTGTATCCAAATGCATTATTATCCAATCCATAACTTTTTATATCATCAATAGAGTATAAATCAGCCCCGTCGAAAAAGGCAATATAATCAGAAAAAGGTGCATAGTAATTATTTCTGTTAACGTTATATCCGCTTGAATAACTATCGACGCTTATGGTATAACCTTTCCGATAATGTGAAATTATGTTCTGTTTTATTTCTACTCCTTGCGATTCTTTTAATGCCATTGATGCCCGAACTTTGCTTGAATATATTGATACAGTATTATGGTAAACCCGTGCGGAAGAATTATATTTATTTTCGAATAATATACCATAAAATTCATCAGGCTGAACATTTTCAGGTCCATATATGGTTATAACATTATTCCAGACATTTAAAAAACTATCCAGTGTACTATAAAAGTTTTCAACAACAATGCCACTACCATTGTTGTAAAGTTTAATGAAGTTCCGCTTTATATCATTTACCGAGCTGGTAGTTTGTTTAATGGCTATTACATCGGCCGAATCACTAACCAATCGATTACCTTCGATGCTATTATAACGGGAAGCTATCAGATAAATTCCTTCTCCAACAAAGTTTTGAAAATTATTGTATTGAATAATATTATTTTCGGAGTATTTAAATATATTGTCATAAGGATAACCCGGGTAATTATATTGATAACATCCTCCCAATTGCAAAGCACGGTATCCATTTTTAAAATAGTTATGTCTAAAATATAAACGATCAGAAATCTGAGCTGAATCATCAGGGGAATCTGTTAATATTTCAGGAGCAGTTATCAGATTTTGGCTTTCAGAGGTATAACTACTACACTCGTTCTCAAATACACAATGTTCAAAAATTATGTTATGCGAACCTATTAATTCAATTACACGAGCAAAAGTGTTATCAGTATTTTTGAATCGGATATATCGAAATACAATTTTGCGGCTGTTTTCAATTTTTAGTACATAGTTATAGTCTGAATTAGCCTGATAAGCAATAGTTACAGCATTGCTATCGTTTGAATTTCCTATAAAAATAATGGAATCGGCGAATTGAAAGTTAGTAATTTGAATTTGTTCATTATAAGTGCCGTCATCTAATTTAAATGTTACATCGCCACTTATCCCATTCGTCGATACGGCATTAATAGCATCCTGAACTGTGCTATAATCTTTGCCAATACCAATAGTCTTTATTCCCTGTAACTGGCCAAAACTGTTGGAAGAAAATGTAATGGCCAATGCAAGGAAAAACAGAATCCTTCCGAGAAAGTTACATTTATTAATTTCCTTGTTTGTAAGTGAAAGATTAATGTTTTTAAAATTGCTTTTATTCGGGTTTAAGGTCAATATTTTTTTCATATGTTTAAAATTTTTGATTTTACTTCAAAAAGATAATATTATCTGAAGATACTTATTTCGTAAATAGTAATTATCAGAATAACAAAGAGATGCGATATTAATAAAATTAAATTTCCTATAAGTAAAATTAGTCTAATTTTTTTTAAAGGCTAAGTATTGTATGATTAATTACCCATTATTAAGGGATTATTTATCAGTTAGTCTAATTTCAGTTCATTATAAAGTTAGTTCAAAACTTTTATAAAAGGAAGATTAAGATGATTTTGTAAAAATTTATTTTAAATTATTATGAATCTAAATTATTAATAAAAAAGGACGGTACTATGATAACCCGTCCTTTCTGGTTGATTGAAAAATAGTATGATTTAAGGGTAGGGTGCCATAAATATCAACTTACTTTTATATGTGCCCAGTTTTCACCTCTACGGATTCGGTTTAATTGGGTATGGGTTATTCCAAATTCTTTTGCTACTGAACTGGGTTTAATGTTTTCATTCAATAAAATTTTTTTTATTTTAATCACATCGTCAACTGTAAGTTTGGCATTATATATTTGACCGCGCTTATAATTGGGATTAATTTTCTGATGGGCAAACATGGTTTGTTTTGTTACCCATCGGAGGTTCGATACATGATTGTTTTCTTTGTTAAAATCGATATGAATGACATATTTTTGTAATGGATTGTCTTTTTCAATAAAATGTTCGGCCACCAATTTGTGAATATACTTGGTAGTGTTTTTGTTGTTTTTCATTTTCAAAACAATGGCATGATATCCTTTCACTTTAGGAGTTTTAATTAATTTGCCTTCCCGGCTTGTTTTGAAGCTTTTAATACGGCCATAATTTGAAATTTCATAACACTCATCCTCGTGTAAGTTTGGCACTTCAAGCCTTTTCCAGATTTCATTTTTTAAATTCTGTACTACCATAAGAATAAAAATTTTCAAATAAATTCAATCATTTATGTACCATCGTTCAAAAAGGTAATCCTATGGTTTGAAAAATTTTTAAATTGATGTTTATCCATTTTTAGATGCTGGTATTAATAATTAGTTGCAACTGAAATTTTTCAGACAAAGAAGGTATATACCAATATTTTAATTAAACTTGCAGTTATTGTTTAAATGTGTATGTTCAGGATAGTAAAAAAAATTTTAAATTTTCCATTTATCAGGCAGATAATTGAGAAAGCCTATTTTATGAATTTCCCGGGCTCAGTTTTATACTGGGAACTCAGGTATAGTAAAGGGGGTAACTCAGGAGCTGGTTCATATAACCATCTGGCAAAATGGAAGGCTGACATCATTAATCATTTTATCAGTGAAAATGGAATAGAATCTGTCATTGAATTAGGGTGTGGCGATGGTAATCAATTGTCGTTAATCAATTGCAAAAAATACATTGGCCTCGATGTGTCATCTACTGCAATAAGTTTATGTAAAAATAAATTTCAAGCCGATACAACCAAAAGCTTTTTTTTGTTTAATCCTCTTTATTTTGTTGATAATCATAAATTGTTTAACGCTGAATTGGCATTATCGCTCGATGTCATTTATCACTTAGTTGAGGATGAAATTTTTCATGCCTATATGCAAGCCTTATTTTCGGTAGCAAATAAATTTGTAATTATATATTCCAGTAATCGTGAAGGAGTACCGCATTATCATGTTCGTGAGCGTAAATTTACCGATTGGATTAATGAAAATGCAAGTAACTGGAAACTTATTCAAAAAATTGAGAATCTATATTCATATAATCCGGCAGATCCTGAAAATACCTCGATTTCTGATTTTTATATTTTTAAAACTCGAACCTGCTGAAATTTTTATAGTTCCAGCAGGTTTATAAAATTTTTAAATTATTTACTTAATTTCAAGCGCTACAGCTTATACAACCTTCTTCACTGTTACAGCTATTTGATTGATTAACAATTTCTATAGCTTCTGAATTAATTGATTGTAAAAAAGGTTGCGGTTTTGTTTTTAGTTTATTAATAATGGAAGGTTCAATTGTAAATTGAACAGCTTGTGCAGCAGCTCTTGTTCTAAGATAATACATGCCTGTTTTCAGTCCCTTTTTCCAGGCATAAAAATGCATGGCAGTAAGTTTATTATAATCGGGCAATTCCAAATATAAATTTAATGACTGACTTTGACAAATATAAGGAGCTCTGTCAGCAGCCATGTCAATTAAATGTCGTTGTTTAATTTCCCATGCTGTTTTGTAAATTTCTTTTAATTCGTCGGGTATTTCTTTGATTGATTGTATAGAACCATTATTGGCAATAATTTTATTCTTTAGTTCATCAGTCCATAGGCCTGACGAAATTAAATCGTTAAGAAGATATTTGTTTACTACAATAAATTCACCACTTAGGACTCGTCGAATATATATATTTGAGGTATAAGGTTCAATACATTCATTATTTCCCAGAATTTGAGAAGTAGAAGCTGTAGGCATTATTGCAATGAGTAAGGAATTCCTTAATCCATATTTTATAATTTCGCTTTTTAGGGAATTCCAATCGTATCGGTTACCAGGATCTACTCCCCACAAATCAAATTGTAATATTCCCTTTGAAGCCGGACTACCATCGAACGATTCGTATTTACCGTATACCATTGCTAAATCCTTCGATGCTGTAAGAGCCGCAAAATAAATTGTTTCAAATATTTCTTTGTTTAATTTTCGGGCTGCTTCACTTTCAAAAGGAATCTTGAGAAGAATAAAAGTATCGGCTAAACCCTGAACTCCTATTCCAATTGGGCGATGTTTTTTGTTCGAATATTCGGCTTCTGGTAAAGGGTAAAAATTATTATCTATAATTCGGTTTAAATTAATGGTAACTTGATAGGTAATTTCGTATAATTTTTCGAAATCAAATCGGTTATTTATACAAAACTTAGGTAACGCAATTGAGGCTAAATTACAAACAGCAATTTCTTCAGCAGAAGTATATTCAATTATTTCGGCACATAAATTTGATCCTTTAATGGTTCCTAAATTTTGCTGATTCGACTTCCGGTTTGCATGGTCTTTGTAGAGCATATATGGGGTTCCAGTTTCAATTTGAGACTGCAGTATAGATATCCATAATTCACGAGCTTTAACAATTTTTCGAGCTTTACCTTCGTTCTGATATCGATAATAAAGATTTTCAAATTGTTCGCCCCAACACTCATCAAGTCCGGGAGCCTCGTCGGGTGAAAATAAACACCAATCATCATCGGTTTCAACCTTTTTCATAAACAAATCAGGAACCCATAAGGCATAAAATAAATCGCGAGCACGCATTTCTTCTTTGCCATGATTTTTTTTCAGGTTAAGAAAATCAAAAATATCGGCATGCCACGGTTCAAGATAAATGGCAAATGAACCTTTTCTTTTACCGCCACCTTGATCAACATATCGAGCTGTATCGTTAAATACCCTGAGCATGGGCACTATTCCATTACTTATTCCATTGGTGCCAGCTATATAGCTGCCGGTAGCCCGAATATTGTGTATTGACAATCCTATTCCCCCCGCACTTTGCGAGATTTTTGCTGTTTGTTTTAATGTATCATAAATGCCATCAATACTATCGTCTTTCATGGTAAGTAAAAAGCAACTGCTCATCTGAGGTTTGGGAGTGCCGGCATTGAATAAAGTGGGTGTAGCATGTATGAACCATTTTTCACTCATGTAATTGTAAGTTTTTATAACATTTTCAATATCATTTTTATGAATACCTACAGCAACACGCATAAACAAATGCTGGGGTCGTTCTACAACTTTTCCATTAATTTTCAAAAGATATGATTTTTCAAGGGTTTTGAAACCAAAATAATCGAATGAAAAATCCCTATCATAAATAATTGTACTGTCGAGTAATTCAGAATTTTTAGAAATAATTTCAAAAACATCGTCTGCAATTAAGGGTGTATGTCTGTTTGTCCTGGTATCGATATATTCATAGAGCATTTGCATGGTTTTGGAGAAACTTTTAATAGTATTTTTATGCAAATTCGAAACGGCAATACGACTTGCAAGTATTGCATAATCGGGGTGTTTAACAGTAAGCATTGCCGCTGTTTCGGCTGCCAGGTTGTCAAGTTCAGTAGTTGTAATGCCATCGTAGATGCCTTCAATAACCCTTTGGGCTACTTCTACTGAATCTACAAATCGGCGATCCAGTCCATAACATAATTTTTCGATACGGGCAGTTATTTTGTCAAATTTTACACTTTCACGTTTCCCATTTCTTTTAACTACTTCCATAGTAAAATTTTTTATAGGTTAAAAATCAATATTGGTGTTAAAATCATTAAGGTTTGAAGTTTTTGAAAATATACCAGCTTTTTGGTAATCGCCTACACGTTTTTCGAAGAAATTAGTTTTACCTTGCAGCGATATCATTTCCATAAAATCAAAAGGGTTAGAGCTATGATAAATTTTATTGTATCCCAATTCAACCAGCCAACGATCGGCAACGAATTCGATGTATTGTTTCATTAATCGTGCATTCATGCCTAATAAATCGACCGGTAAAGCTTCCGTAATAAATTCTTTTTCAATATTGACTGCATCTGAAATTATTTTATAAACAGCTTGTTCGGAAAGCTTATTGTTGAGCATTCGATATAGTAAGCAAGCAAATTCACAGTGCAGACCTTCATCTCGACTTATAAGTTCGTTGCTGAAAGTTAAACCAGGCATTAATCCACGTTTTTTCATCCAGAAAATTGAACAAAAACTACCGCTAAAGAATATACCCTCAACAGCTGCAAAAGCAACCAGACGTTCTACAAAAGTTCCTCTGGAAATCCAGCGCAGTGCCCATTCGGCCTTTTTCTTAACTACTGGTACGGTTTCAATGGCATTGAATAAACGATTTTTTTCCTCAGGATCTGAAATATAAGTATCAATTAGCAAAGCATAAGTTTCTGAATGGATATTTTCCATCATAATTTGAAATCCATAGAAACACCGAGCCTCGGGAAGTTGAACCTCACGCATAAAATTAACTGCCAGGTTTTCGTTTACAATTCCGTCGCTAGCAGCAAAAAAAGCCAAAATGTGAGACAAAAAATACCGTTCATTACTGGTTAAATTTTTCCAATCGTTTAAATCAGCACTTAAATCAATTTCTTCAGCTGTCCAGAAGCTGGCCTCATGTTTCTTATACATTTCCCATATTTCAGGATAATGAATGGGTAATACCACAAAACGATTGGGGTTTTCTTTTAACAATACTTCTTCCATAAAATTTTAAAATTTAACTGTTAAACTAAATGACAAGTAGCTCTGGAGAAGTATTGAAAAATAAAGAAATGTTGGCAGAGGTATTTCTTTATTCTTCGCTTTTCACCCGAAAGCTACGAATATAAGTTTACAGGCAGGTCTTCTGGCTTGTCCTGGCTTTCACAGCCTTCCCATTTGTATATTACCAAACAGTGGCTATTTGTGGTAAAGGTGAAAACCTTAATGATGAACTTACAGCTACGGGGATAGCTCCGGATTTGCACCGGATTCCCTTTTA
>FQKF010013127.1_pt1 | contig 10055 bp, 9 predicted proteins | sample 1504521 | NCBI WGS metagenome assembly FQKF01 (sample SAMEA4475357, study PRJEB15587) | soil metagenome | biome: Soil; feature: Field | place: India | collected 2015-03-11 | depth 0 m
GTGCGGCTACCAATTACGCCACTTGCGCAGAGCTTGCAAATATAACCATTTTTTTCATACTTTTAATTGTTAATTGTTTTTATGATTACCCGAATGGAATTTATATCCGAGGTCTTCTCGCTTTGCGGTTTGGCGGCTCTCAAAAAACTTTATCCGCAGTGGACAAGCGTGTTTGAAGAACAACTGAATTCTGCTTCCTCTGATAATTTAACTACCGACGAAGATTTCTGGAAATGGATCAGAAATGAATTCAGAATCTCATCCAATGTAATAAATCTTAATAACGGCGGCGTCAGTCCGCATCCCAAAGTGGTGCAGGACACTTTTTTTCGCTATCACGAATATTGTAACGAAGCCCCATCCTACAATATGTGGAGAATACTCGACCAGGGCAGGGAAGGTTTACGTAAAAAACTGGCTTTAGCCTGCGGTGTCTCTCCCGACGAAATTTGCATCAACCGAAATTCCACCGAAGGTTTAAACACCGTTATATTTGGATTGAACCTGAAAGCGGGCGATGAAGTGGTGCTCAGCCGGTTCGATTATCCGAACATGATGAACGCCTGGAAGCAGCGCGAAAAAAGAGACGGAATAAAATTAGTTTGGATTGAAAACATCCCTCAGCCCTTCAAATCCGATGAGGAGGTTGTGGCACAATACGAAAAAGCCATCACACCCAAAACACGAATCGTTCACATTACCCACATGATAAATTGGACAGGTAATGTGGTGCCCGTTAAAAAGATTGCCGATATGGCCCATAAAAAAGGTTGCGAAGTTATTGTGGATGCCGCTCATTCCATGTTTCATCTGGATTTTAAAATCCCCGATACCGGAGCCGATTACTTGGCCGTATCATTGCATAAATGGTTGCATGCGCCTTTTGGTTCCGGGTTACTTTATATTAAAAAAGAAAAAATTCCTCAAATCTGGGCTTTGCTTTCAGCCGTGGAACCCGACGGCCCCGACATTCGTAAATTTGAGTCGTTGGGTACGCGTTCGTTTGCTTCCGAAATGGCCATAGGCACAGCTTTGGATTTTCATCTTTCCATCGGAGCCGAACGTAAGCAAAAGCGATTGAGGTTTCTGAAAGATTATTGGTATAAAGACGCTTCCAATTTAAAAGGAGCAAAAGTATATACTTCTTCCTTACCCGGAAAATACGGTGCACTGGCTTGCATCGGATTTGAAGGTAAAAAAGCCGAGGAAATCGAACAATTTTTAATGAGTAAATATAAAATTCATTGTGTTTCTATTGTACACGAAGGTGTGAATGGTGTCAGAATTACGCCTTCCGTCTATACATCCTTAAATGATTTGGATATTTTGAAAGAGGCATTAACCGAATTTTCCAAAACGTTGTAATTTTTATTAATATGTATAAAATACTTTATTTCTTATTGATAATCGGATTTTTATCAGCACAAGACAAAAAAATTATTTTTTCGGAAAATGCTCCGGTTCCTATCGGAGCATACAGTCAGGCCGTTCAAACCGATAGATGGCTTTTTGTCAGCGGCCAGATAGGCATGGATAAAAACGGCAGAATGGATACAACCTCCGTTGAAAGTCAAACCAAACAAGTTATGGAAAACATTAAGTCCATCCTTGAAGCTGCGGGCTATACCATGGAAAATGTAGTTAAAGCTACGATTTATATAAAAAACATGAATGATTTTCCGCTGGTTAACAAATTATACGGGGTCTATTTTAAAAAAGATCCTCCGGCACGTGAAACCGTTGAGGTTTGCCGCCTCCCGAAAAATGCTAAGGTGGAAATTTCCGTCATAGCCGTTAAGCCATGAATATTTCATGGAATGATGTAATCAATTATGTGGAGGATGCATCGTCTTGTGAACCGAAGCATTTATTGGAACTCAGGAGATACACCCGTTGGAACACGAATTATTGGCAAATGATATGCAGCCCGGCTCAGGGACGCTTTCTTCGTTGGATTTCATCCATCAAAAAACCCGAAAAAATTCTTGAACTGGGCACTTTTACCGGATATTCCGCTTTGTGTTTATCGGAGTTTATGTCTGAACACGGAAAATTCATTACGATTGATAAAAATCCTGAAACAAATGCCATTGCTCGTAATTTTTTTTCAAAATATTCCCGCAAAAACATTCAATTAATGGAACACGAAATTAAGCAATGGTTAATGCAATCTTCGGAAAATGATTTTGACATTATTTTTATTGATGCCGACAAGGAAAATTACGATTTCTATTATGAAGAAGCCAAAAAAAGAATATCTGCTGATGGTTTGATTATTTTGGATAATATGCTGTGGAAGGGTTGGGTAATGGATAATTCCATACAAGATCCGTCCGCGGAAGTATTAAAAAATCTTTCCCGTAAAATCATGAACGATACTGAAATACTGTCGGTTTTCATTCCCATACGTGACGGGATGATTTTAGTCCAAAAAATTTAAATTTTATGATTATTGATCTAAGAAGCGATACAGTTACGGTGCCTGATGAAGGGATGTTAAAGGCCATGATGAATGCCCGCGTGGGCGATGATGTTTTTGGTGAAGACCCCACAGTAAAAGAGTTGGAAGGTGAGTTGGCCGAATATTTCGGTTTTGAGAAAGCACTATTTGTTCCCAGCGGCACCATGGCCAATCAGATTGCTGTTAAATTGCACACCGAGCCGGGCGATGAACTGTTGTGCGACGAAAACAGCCATGTGTATTATTACGAAACCGGTGGAGCGGCTTTTAATTCCGGCGTACAGATTAAACCACTGAAAGGCAATGGGGGAATATTAAGTTTAGAAACGATTAGAGAAAACATTTTACCATCTTATGATTGGTATGCCCGATCCCGCCTGGTTTGGCTTGAAAACACCAACAACAGGGCAGGAGGAACATGTTACCGGCAGCCGGAAATGGAGGAAATTTTTGAGTATTGTCTGAAGAATAATTTAAAAATGCACATCGACGGAGCCAGGGTTTGGAATTCATTGATTGCAACCGGAGAAAATCCAAAGGAGTATGGAAAATTTACGCATACCCTTTCCGTTTGCCTTAGTAAAGGATTGGGATGTCCCGTGGGAAGCTTATTGTTGGGCAGTTCCGAAGATATCAAAAAAGCCCGCAGATTCCGCAAAGCGTTGGGCGGAGGGATGCGACAGGCGGGATATCTGGCAGCAGCCGGTATTTATGCTTTGAAAAATAACATCACCAAAATCAAAGACGACCATCGCCGTGCAAAGGAAATATATGAATTTTTAAAAGCATTAGATTGGATTAAAGAATTAAATGAACCGCAAACCAATATTTTAATATTTACTGTTAAAGATGGGATTAAGGCCGATAACGTAGTACAGAAATTTAAAGAAAATGGTATTTTAATCAGCATGATGGATGCAATGCGTTTAAGAATGGTTACGCATTTACAGATTAGTAATAATCATGTTATCGAGTTATTCAAAAAAATAAAGTATATTTTTTAAGTACGTATTTCTTCGTATCCATGTTCCGGTGATCTGTATTTAATTTGTAAAAAATTATTGTTATGAAATTTAAATATTCCTTTTGGGTTTTACTTTTATTTTTTTTAGAAAACATTTATTCTCAAGATGTTTATTATAAAATCATTAAAGATGATCCGAAGGATGTGGTTAATTTTTCATGTAATTTAGATTTTTTTCATTTGGATTGCGGATTTTCCCAAATAGATGCTACAAGTATTAATCTTGGAGCATGGGGACATGCCATGTATAAAAATATCGGTGGTATCGACTATTCGTTTCGTTATGGATACTTGACTTTTGGAAAATTAAGTTCTGATGGCATAGGTTTAGGTAATAATATTTTTTTACAACCCGGCGTATTTTATATATTTCACAAAAGAGAAAAAAATGCCCGTGAACGTTTAATATTGGAATCATACTCGGAAACCTATGGAAACAAAACATACATACACAGTAAATTTATAACCGTGGATAATCATATTTATAAATACAAGGCTCTTAGAGGTGGATTATATTTTAAACGAAGCATGGCAAATTTTTTGAAAAGAAGTTGGCTATCTTCCGATGGTTATTTAACAAATTATTATATGTTAGGTATCTACGGGGGCTTTTGCTTTGGTACTACGGAAAATGTTGTGGCACAAACCGATAATTATGGTGAATGTGGGACTTCTTTGCATGTAAGATATTGCTTTGATGCATTTTTTATACCGATAAATAATATTTCTTTTTCAAATTATTCCTTTAATCCATTTGGTGGCCGATTCCTAATGCAAATACTACCTGCCGTAACTAGAAAAGAAAAAAGGAAATACGGTTACTCCGGTATAGGCAGAATGGCATTCGAACTTGAATTGGGATATAGGCCGGTGGACGGAATTTATCTTGCAAGTACTTTAACGATACCTATTGCCAAACGCCTGAAGGTTCTGGGGAATACTTCCAATGAACCTCAAAGAACATCGGAATAATTCCATTTAATTTAATTCTTTATGTTAAGGTTTATTTATTTGTTTATAGTATGTAATATTTTATATGCACAAGAACAAAAATTTGAAGTTATAAATCTTGGACCAAATGTAAATTCAAAATTTGAAGAATTAGCTCCTTACATTACGCCGGACGGGCAAAAGTTATTTTTTATTCGTTCCAACCATCCGGAAAATACAAAATCACCTCAATACCCCAATCAGGATATTTGGTTTTGTAAAAAGCAAGGTAGTTCCTGGGGCCCAGCTCAACATTTGAGTTACCCTTTTAATACAGAAGTATATAATTGTTTGATCGGTCAGTCGTCGGATGGAACCACGAGGTATATTAAAGATTATTTCAAAGACGGTGAATGGAAAAAATCCGGGTTTTCAGTAAGTTACCTTAAATCAGATGGTTGGACAATACCCAATGGTATTGATATTCCTAAATATAATAAAATGTCAAAAGGAGATTATGTCTCGAATAATATTTCATCTTCTAATAATATTTTGCTCATGAGTTTTTCAGAAAAAGAGGAAAAAAAATCAAACTATGATATTTATGTTTCTTTTTTAAAAAACGGTGAATGGACAATTCCAATGAAAATCGGATTGGGAAAAATTTCAACTCAGTATTCCGAAACCACTCCTTTCTTGGCATCGGACAATGTTACTTTATATTTTTCCAGTGATCGGCCCGGAGGCTACGGAAGTCATGATATATGGATGTCTAAGCGGCTTGATGAAACCTGGCAAAATTGGTCGGAACCCGTTAATCTCGGACCAGATATAAATGGAAGTGGTTGGGATGCTTATTTTACCATACCGGCATCAGGTGATTTTTTTTACATGGTTAGAGACGGAGACATCGTTAAAATTAAACCCCGGGATGAACTAAAACCTAATCCTGTGGTGTTGGTAAAAGGTGTTGTAAGAAATTCAAAAAATTCTGAACCTCTTGAATCGTCTCTAACCTATTTTGATTTGTCTAACGGGAACGAAGTTGGAATTGCACGTTCAAATCCCAAAACGGGTGAATATACCATTATTTTACCTTACGGAAAAAATTATTCTTTTAAAGCCATAAAGGATGGATATTATTCCGTAAGTGATAATTTAGATTTGATACAAGTTTCATCTTATAAAGAAATCACAAAAGACCTCTTACTTACACCAATTGAACAAGGTCAAGTAGTCAGGTTAAATAATATATTTTTTGATTTTTCCAAAGCTACATTAAAACAGGAGTCGTATTTGGAATTGGATAATTTAGTAAATCTCTTAAATGAAAATCCATCTATGGAAATTTTTATTGCCGGGCACACGGATAATGTTGGAAGCGATGAATTTAATCTAAAACTAAGTAAAGAAAGAGCATCTTCCGTTTTGGATTACCTCAAATCCAAAGGTATATCGGCAAATAGATTAACATCCGACGGCTTTGGAAAATCCAGACCCATAACTTCTAATGATACGGAAGAAGGAAGAGCCATCAACAGAAGAGTGGAATTTACTATTATAAAAAAGTAAAATTTTAAAAAATTAATTTTTATCAAGTATGATATTCCTAATGCTTTTGGGTAATTCCCTGATTAATATCGCTCTCTTCGGATTTTCAGGGTCATAAAGTATGGGGTGTTTTAATTGAGGGTTTCTATAGGGCTCCGGATGGTTAGTTTTATAGGTAAATTCATGTTCTCCTGCTTTGGTCTTATATCGGAACAATAATTTCATTACCCTGCGGTTATTTATTTTAACGTTTGTATGTGTCATGGAAATTAAAAGCGCTTCACCGATTTCTCCCTCACGAATTAACCTTAAGGTTTTGATATAATTCGGAATTTGGCTCAATAGTAAAATAATGCCGATGAGAACCGGTATCAGCATTAAAATTAAAAGAAAAAAAGGTGCAGGTTTATAATACATCCCTTCAATTTTTGCAATTTCAGGTCGGGTGTAGGAGTAAACTACTCTAACGGTATCACCCGATTTATATTGGGATATCAAGCCCGACTGTGTAAAGTAAACAGGATTTCTTCCATAAGAAGTCAACGTGTATGTCTTTGAATCCTGACCGGCACGATAATAAAAATTAAATTTAAAAACACGCTCCGTACCTTCTTTAATGGAGGTTGGAATTATGTCTGTCAGAATTCCTTTGGTTTTGGGGCTGTTTTCATTTAAATAAAATTGACTGAAATCGATATACGGAAAGAAAAATAAAACTAACGTAACGGATACAATAAGGAAGAAAAGGCCGACTATGCTGATGGTCTTATAAAAAAAGAATAAATGAAGTTTGGAAGCCAATGAAATTTCCCGGGGTAAATGAAAATCATTCATCATAAATTTAATTCTTAAAGTTCAACAGTATGCTTCCGAAATGAAGGATGTCGTTAAAAGTATTATAAAGCGGAACGGGCGCCATGCGGATAATCCCGGGTTCTCTCCAATCGGTTATAACGCCGTTTTGGTCAAGATATTCAAAAAGTTTTCTTCCCTCATTACCGGCATACAACGATAGTTGGCATCCTCGGGTATCCGGAGGCGTAATGATTTTCCAGTTTTTGTTATTTTGTTTGATTACGTCATGTATAACATACTCCAAAAGTCGGGTAAGTCTTTTGCTTTTCTCAATAAGATGGTTCATTTTAGCCCTGTGAAAGATTTCAAGCGAGGCCAGGCAGGCGGCCATGCTGAATACAGGGGCATTGCTCAGTTGCCAGCGTTCGGCCGTGGGAATAGGTTCGAAATCGGGCTGCATCAGAAAACGGGTATTTTTGTTTGTTCCCCACCAACCTGCAAAAAGCGGTAAATCAAAATTCCTGTGATGCTTTTCATGAACAAAGGCGCCCGCCACCGAACCCGGCCCGCTGTTCAGATATTTGTAGGAACACCAACAGGCAAAATCCACTCCCCATTCGTGTAATTTCAGTTCAATATTTCCGGCGGCATGGGCCAAATCAAAACCGCAATAAGCACCGGCTTTATGCGCGGCCTGCGTGATGGTTTTCATGTCAAATACCTGTCCGGTATAGTAGTTCACCCCTCCCATCATTACCAATGCCAATTTGTTTTTATGTTCTTCTATGGTTTGGAGTATTTTTTCCGGTCGGATGGAAAACTCGCCTTCATCGGGAAATACCTCTATAAGGGCATGTTCCGGATTAAAACCGTGAAATTTGATTTGCGAAACCAGGGCATAACGGTCGCTGGGAAAGGACTTACCTTCCGTGATGATTTTGAATCGTTCTTTGGTTGGCCGGTAAAACGACACCAAAAGCAAATGCAAATTCACGGTCAGTTGATTCATCATCACCACTTCTTCATTCTTTGCTCCGGCAATTTCGGCCATGTAAGGTGTAAGGAATTCATGATAGGGCATCCATGGCCTGCGTGCATGAACGTGTCCTTCCACGCCTAAGCGCTTCCAGTCCTCCAGTTCCTGCTGGATGTAATCTTGTGCTTTTTTAGGTTGAAGGCCCAATGAATTTCCGGTAAAATATATGACTTCTTTGTTGTTTTTAACGGGGATATAAAATTCTTTTCTGTACTCCGATAACGTGTCATTATGATCGGAATACTCCGGAGTTGATGCATTTATTTCAGTTATTTTCTGTTGCATTTTTATGAGATTGATAGAGATAAATTTCCTTTTTGCCAAACTTCATCAATGAAAAAAAATATTTTTTGTGAATTAATGATGCATTTGGCGGAACAAATGTTCCGATAAACGGTTTTTCAAAGTCCGGATGAAGGGGATCAATGCGTCTTACCAAAGTGTCTTTCAACCAAACCATGCTTTTGTCTTCTATGAAACCTTCAACGACCGTTTTATTTTTATTTTTTTGTTCAGTAAATATTTCATAAGATTTTTTTCGTATAGTAAAATAGTCATGAATGGAGAAAGCGGATAGAATAAAAAAGAAGCCGCAGAGCAATAAAGTAATCACGGATTTTTTAAAATGTTGTTTGATTACGTCAACGAAAATAATCACGAAAAGCATTTGAGGTATAAGGATATATCGGTCAAAAATTTCATCAAATAATGTCATAATCAAATAATAAAAAACAAAGAATAAAAGTATAAGCAAATGAATGTATTCAAAATTGGTCAGGGTATCCGATACAAGAAATCTTCTGAATCTTTGGTAAATTTTGGTCAGTTGATAGCACAACATAATGATTAATACAAAACTGAAAATAACGGTTAGGGTCAGTATCAAATAATATAAACTCCCCTTTTCATGCATCCACGATTGTTCCCTGAATACATAACTTTCGGGAATATTCAGCGGCCCGATTATGCCGGAATTAAGGTAATTCCCAATGGGAAAATTTCTGAGGGAATATACAACCGGAATCATCAGTATCATTGAAATGATAACCAACGATTTGCTTCTTAAAACCGTGCGGTAACGATACAAAAAGGCAAGGCCCGTGATGGGGGACAGTGTCAGAGAAGCCGTTGTCAGATAATAGGTCCAACGGAATAAATAATGTTGAAGTAATTTTAAAATATCGGTATTTATTCGAGGTGTAAAATCTGCCAGAATAAACGGATAACTATTCGAATTATAGTCCGAATAATACAAGGTAAATTCAAATATAATATACGACACAACCGACATAAGAAAAATTCCGGCCGAATATTTTAAATAATCGCGGTTCACGATGAAATCGGTTATCAGTATGGCAGTTGTGAGGGCAAGTCCCGACTGTCGGGTTAAAGTCATCAGGGTAAAAAACAGGAGCGACGCAATATAATATAAAGTTCTCTGAAACATCAGGAATTCCAGATAGAAAAAAAGTCCCGACAACATGTAGAAAATAAATACCATTTCCGTCATTCCCGAATTGCACAAATGAAGATAAATCGGGTTGAACAGCATTGTCAGACAAATAAAAAAAACAATGATTTTATTTATTCGTAAAAACCGCGAGCAAATTCGGTTCAGCAGAAGAATATTAAAAAAACCTAATGCCATACTTACCCCCCGGATAACCTGAAATGAATCTCCGAACAAAACTGTAAAGGGTTTGTATGTGATCATGTAACCGACAAAAGTATGCTTGGGCCATACATGGAATGCAGCATCGTTCATCAAACGCATATACCACCAATCATCATTAACGGGAAAATCTCCCAGGGGTAAAATGATTACTTCAGCCAAAACATACAGCAGAAAAAGAATTCCGAGGTAAATATGACTGGTATGACGTCGAAGAAGCCAATACATTTTATACAAAAGTAAGGATTTATGCGTATTTTGGGTTTGAATTCCGTAATTAATCCCCATTAAAAAAACAATTCTAATTTTGTCGGACAAATGAAAAAAACAGAGTCGGAATCATTGTTTCAAAAAGCCAGAGAATACTTTCCCGGAGGCGTAAATTCTCCGGTTCGTGCATTTAAGAGTGTGGGCGGAACACCTCATTTTATGGTCAAAGGGAAGGGGCCTTATGTTTGGGATGCCGACGGTAATGTTTTTATCGATTATTGTTGCAGTTGGGGGCCTTTGATTTCCGGGCATGCCCCCGATTTTGTGGTGGAAGCCGTCAGGAAAAGGGTAGAAGACGGCACTACTTTCGGAACCC
>FQKF010069183.1_pt1 | contig 10047 bp, 10 predicted proteins | sample 1504521 | NCBI WGS metagenome assembly FQKF01 (sample SAMEA4475357, study PRJEB15587) | soil metagenome | biome: Soil; feature: Field | place: India | collected 2015-03-11 | depth 0 m
AAAGAACTTCGCGAAAGCGAAATTTGGGCTACCGGAGCCGAAGTTCGTAAATTACGTCCAAAAGCTTAATAGATTATACTTATCCATGCAATAAAAAAAGCTGCCTCAATCAGGCAGCTTTTTTATTAACTCCAAAAACCACTAACTAATTAAACTATTTCCACGAAAACATTCGATACAACAGGCACCTTAAAATTCAACATATAAAGTTATTTTATAAAACTTATTTTTCCAACAAATTATTGTTAATTTATATGGGTTATTTGTTTCCTTTTTAGGTATAATTTGTTAATTAATTGTCAGCTTTCATATCATCATAATTCTCTCACTGACGGTTTATTAAAATAATTAAGTACTAGACTGTAAATGCATACAATATATTTTTAATATATTTACAATTATAAATGCATGAGATTTTTAATTAATCGAATTATTTACCTGAACCTATGTTCTTCACATTTAACATTTTTAGTAAATCAATATTGAAAATTATTTAAACTCCGACAATTAACATATTTTAAACAAAATGAAAGATATTCTCATAATAAGTTATCTTATTTTTCTTATAAATCAGCATAATATGAAAACTCATGAAATGTTCACAAATGCCTGTGATGTTGGTCAGGTAAAAAAGAACGGGAGCCATGTTTTTGACTCGGAAAATGAAGCATATTTGTTAAAAAGTTCACTTAAAAACACATCAACATCCGATGCCATTTATTATGTATACCGAAAACAACAAAAAAGTTTTATCATAAATGCCATACTCGATTGGGTTCAATGGGCAAAAGGATCAGACCAAAAAGCTGGTTTAATGATCAGGGAGTCAATCAATGATTCATCAAAATTTTTTGCTATTTCATACCATGGCAATGGTTTTATATCAATTCAATATAGAACTGAAAATGGCTCAAATACTGAAGAATTAAGGTTTTCTGAGCAGGAATGTAATGTATTGCAAATCAATTGTACAGAAGATAAAATACAAGCATATGCGGCTAAGATGGGACAACCTTTAAAAAATAAAGGAACGGTATCCATAAAATTTCCCGACTCGTTATTAGCAGGCATATTTATTTCCAGTCAAAACAATGAGGAATCGTCGGTATGCAAATTTAGTAATACCAGGATATATCAAATGGTCAAGCCTGATTTTATTCCTTATCACGATTACATAGGATCACAACTAGAAATAATAGATATTGAAACGAATGTACGCAAAATTATTTATACTACTTCTGAACCAATAGAAGCACCCAATTGGTCTCGAGATGGTAATTATTTAATTTTCAACAGTATAGGGCTATTATACAAATTAAATATTGGCGATGACAAACCCCAGAAAATATTCACTGGATTTGCCGATGAAAATAATAACGATCATGGAATATCGTTCGATGGAAAATTATTAGCCATCAGTCATCATTCAAAAGATAAACCACAAGGCGAAAACTCGTTAATATACGTATTGCCCATTGAAGGAGGCACGCCAAAACTTATTATAGAAAATGGGCCATCGTACTGGCATGGATGGAGTCCAGATGACCATTGGTTAGTATATACAGCTAAACGAAATAATCGCTGGAACATCTATAAAATCGCGATAGATGGGGGTCAAGAGATACAATTAACTGATAATGAATTTTTAAATGACGGACCAGAATTTTCGCCCGATGGAAATTATATATGGTTTAATTCAAACCGAACGGGGAAAATGCAAATCTGGCGAATGAAGGCTGATGGAAGCGAGCAAATTCAAATTACCCACGATGAATTTCAAAATTGGTTTCCTCACCCTTCACCCGATGGAAGCAAAATTGTTTTTCTATCCTATCGACCCGACGAAGTGAATGAATGGGATCATCCATATTATAAGCAAGTGATGATCAGAATAATGGATTCGAATGGTGAAAATATTAAAACTATTGCATACTTATATGGTGGTCAGGGAACAATTAATGTACCTTCATGGTCGCCCGATGGTAAAAAAATAGCCTTTATTAGCAACACTCAATCAATTCAATAACAGAGGTTACTAATTTAATTTTATCCTAACTTGTTTCACGAAAAAACAATTTGTAGATTATTTCTTTGAATAATTCTATTCTCGTTTACATTTAAAAACAAATTTAAACTGCATTTTCAAACGAATATAATTTTTTAGATTAAGGTTGTATGGAACTCGCATGCTTGTTATTTTCAATGGCTTTAGTGTTTGTATTGCAAGCAAGCTCGTTTTATTCCCAAAAATATTTTTGAAAAATAAAATTTTAAAAATCCAATATTGACATTAGTTGTTGAATCAAATTATTTTAATTTTATACCCAAAAACGTAAATTATGGAACTAAGCAAAGTTCAGGAAACTCAATTACAAGAATTAGGAATTACAGTCGAACAGCTTGAACAACAACTAAAAGCTTTTCGCGAGGGATTTCCATTTGCCGAATTAGTTAAACCAGCTACGGTTGGTGATGGAATTATTAAACCATCGGACAAAGATTTAAATAACTGGATAAGTTATTATAACGAACATTGCAATCAACTAAAGATAACCAAATTTGTACCTGCTTCGGGGGCTGCCAGTCGTATGTTTAAAAGTCTTTTTGAGTTCCTGAACGAACAGAAACATTCTGATGATACAGAATTATTACTAAAATATATTGAGAAATTTCCGTTTTACCGCGACTTACAACAAATTTTTTCAAATAACGATAAAAACTTAGAAAGCTACTTAAACCTTCAAGGATTACCTGAAATAATCAGAACTATTCTATTTGAAAATGGATTAAATTATGGCAATTTACCCAAGGGTTTGCTAAAATTTCATGATTATATAGAAGGTGCTCGCACAGCAGTTGAGGAACACCTGGTTGAATCTTTATCATATGCATCAGGAAAAGGCGGAGTTAATATACATTTTACTATTTCCAAAGAACATGAATCAGGTTTCATCCGAGAATTCAAAAATTTAGAAAAAAAATATGCAACAGAACATAAATTTAAGCTTGCATATTCATTTCAACGTCCTAGCACAAACACGTTGGCAGTTGACATGGATAATAACCCTCTTTTAGACGAAGAAGGTCGTTTTATATTTCGTCCAGGCGGTCATGGTGCCTTATTAGAAAACCTGAACGATATTGACTCTGATATCATATTTATCAAAAACATCGATAACATTGCTCCCGACAGGTTAAAGCCAATTACATACCGATATAAGAAAGCCTTAGCGGGCCTGGCCTTAAAGGTTAAGAGTCAAATTAATGAATTTTTGAATTATCTTGAATGGCACGACACTTATAGTGTTAAAAAGAAATTTGAAATTTCGGAGTTTATGCAACTTTATTTGGGTATTAAAGTGCCGGACAATTTACCAGATGAAGTGTATGCAGGTTACATTAAATCAAAACTTGATAAGCCTGTGCGGATATGTGGAATGGTTAAAAATACAGGCGAACCGGGTGGTGGCCCCTATTGGGTTTTGAATAAAAAAGGTGAGCTTACCTTACAAATTATTGAGTCATCGCAGGTAAATTTAAACAATCCAAAACAAAAGGAAATATTTTATCATGCTACTCATTTTAATCCGGTTGATTTAGTTTGTTTAACTAAAGATTTTGCAGGCAACAAATTTAATTTACTACAATATCGTGACCTATCGGCAGGTTTTATTACCGAAAAATCGCACCTGGGTAAAAAAATTAAAGTGCAGGAATTGCCAGGTTTGTGGAATGGAAGTATGGCTCACTGGATTACAATATTTGTTGAGGTTCCGATTGAAACTTTTACGCCAGTCAAAACTTTTACAGATTGGCTTCGACCCGAACATCAGAATAAATAATATTTTTGTAAAAAATAAAATTTCAATATTATGATTAAACCATCGCATATAGAACACATTGGCATAGCAGTTACAAACTTAGAAGAAGCTATTCGTTATTATACTGAGGTACTAGGTCTTGAATGTTATGCAATTGAGGAAGTTCCCGATCAAAAAGTAAAAACTGCATTTTTCAAAATTGGTGATACTAAAATTGAACTTTTAGAAAGCACTGATCCTGAGGGTCCAATTGCCAAATTTATTGAAAAAAAAGGTGCCGGTATTCATCATATTGCATTTGCAGTCGATAATGTTGATAATGCGCTAAAAGCCGCTGAAGAAAAAGGTATTCAACTGATTGACAAATCAGGAAGAAAAGGTGCTGAAAATTTAAGGATTGGTTTTTTACATCCAAAATCAACTTTTGGTGTACTCACTGAGTTTTGTAGCAAATGAAACAACATATCACATCAATAAACCTGATATTTTATAATACCTTTAATAATTAAACTGTATGAAAAAAAATCTATTTCATCTTATTGGATTAGTTGTAGCAGGCTTATTGCTTCACTCGTGTGGCGATAAAGATACAGATGGCACCTTAGTTTCCAATGAAGAAGCTTTGCAACGCCAACATACAAGAAGTGAAATATTTGAATATATGTCTGTTGGGTATTTGTGGTACAACAAAATACCTAAAAATGTCGACACATTGGAAGATATAGAACCAACTAATTTTTTCTACAGTCTATTATATAATAGCCTTGATAAATGGAGCTTTATGGTCTCCAAACAGGAAATGGATGATCTGGAAAATGGCGTTTATTTTGGCCATGGTATTATGTTCAATTACGATGAATACGGAAAGTTAAGAGTAGCATTTGTTTTTAAAAATACCAGTGCATGGAAAGCTGGTATCAGAAGAGGCTGGATTTTAGAACGTGCAAATGGACAAACAGTTTTAAACTTCGAACACCTTAATGAAATATTAGGTGATGGAAATACACCAAAAACCAATCAATTTGATTTTATTAATCTCGAAGGTATTCCTGAATCGATACCCCTTACAAAAGAAATTATACAAGCTAATCCTGTACTGGAGAGTAAGGTTATTGATTATGCTGGTAACAAGGTTGGATATCTGGCGCTTGAAAGTTTTATGGGTAACGATATTGAGAGCAAACTCGATACGATATTTATGAACTTTAATGCCAGTAATATTAATGAATTGGTAATTGACCTTCGATATAATAGTGGAGGAAATTTAACTACAGCTAATCATCTAGCCAACTTAGCACTTGGAAATTCAAGAAATGATTTTCAATTTATATCATTAACATTCAACGATAAATTAGAAAGCCTATATCCCGATTCAGTAAAGAAGTTTTATTATAAAAGATTACCCAATAGTTTAAAAAAACGATTAACTCGTATATTTTTTATAACTTCAGGAAATACTGCCTCGGCTAGTGAAGCTTTAATTATGGGTTTGAAAAACTATGTTAATACGTTAATTATAGGAACCCGAACCTATGGAAAACCTGTTGGAATGATTCCAATTGAGCTTGAAAGCAGTAACGATGTAATTGTACCTGTTATGTTTGAATGGAAAAATGCCGAGGGTCAATCGTGCGGTTATTCCGGTATTGGGGTTGACTATGCTGAATTCGATGATCTAACTCGAGAATTAGGTGAAATTTCAGAGCTTTGTTTAAGACAGGCTCTTCGATATATTTCAACCGGAACATTCCCGGCAAAAAAGAAATCAGCTGAAGAATACAATGCACCAGTACGAAATTTGCGTGGAATCAGGGCTGAGATTGGTGCATATTAAAATAGGTTCAAGGAACAAATGAAGTTAGTAATTGCAAGAGTTTTTACAGCTATTTTTGTATTTGGATTGTTGATTTTGACATATAGGTGTACAGAATCAACTTCCGAATGCAATTTAACATCGAACCGAAGCTTAAAAGTTAATTTTGTTACTTATACCAGGAATCGTTTAGCTGATACATTGGTTAAATTTAATCAAATTGTAACTGCCAGTCAATATACACTATATGATACCGCTGTAGCTAAACAAATAACTTTGCCCTTATCTCAGCTTTCTGATACATCCGAATTTTATTTTCTTTTCGATTCGGTTTTTACCGATACTTTACAAGTATTTGTGCAACGGAATGTTGAAATGGTCTCGCCCGAATGTGGATTTAATACATTTTTTGTGATTGACTCGGTACGTTGTACAAAAAATAAAGTTGAACAAGTTATTGTAGTGGACAAAACAGTTGGTCAACGATTAAATACCGATAGGAATTTAAATATTGTAATTAAAAAAAAGGAACCGTAAACAAATTATTCTCCGCTCTTTGTAAGCGTTTCATCTATTTCTTTTTTCATTTGATCAATCGGATTGATTTCGGTTGTATTTAATGTGCTTTTAACTTCTTCTACTTCTTCCTTCAGCGTATTGGTTTGCTCAATAATTTCTTTCCTAATCTCGTCGGTTGCTTTTTGTACCTCACGCATCCCTTTACCTATACTTCTGGCAAATTCGGGCAGTTTATCGGCACCAAACAAAACCAATACGGCTAATAAAATTAGTAATATTTCAGATGTACCCATATTTTAAACATTTATGAGGTCCGATATCCCAATTGATTTAGCATTTTATCGTCGTTTCTCCAATTCTTTTTCACTTTCACATACAGTTCAAGATAAACTTGTTTACCAACTAAAAGTTCAATATCTTTTCGAGCCTCAATTCCAATTTTCTTTAAAGCTGTTCCTCCTTTGCCAATAATAATTGCTTTCTGCGATTCGCGCTCAACAAATATAACAGCCGAAATTCGGTCAATCTTATCAGTTTCTTTATACGATTCTATTACAACCTCGACCGAATAAGGAACTTCTTTCTGATAATGAAGCAAAATTTTTTCGCGAATAATCTCTGACACAAAAAATCGTATATTTTTATCGGAAAGATCTTCCTTAGGATAATAAGCCGGATGTTCGGGTAAAAGTTCAATGATTCGTTTTTTCAGATTTTCGATATTAAAAAAATGTAGAGCGGCTATTGGATAAACTTCTGCTTGCGGTATGAGTAATTTCCATTTTTCGACCGATTGAATAATATGCGTTTGATCTGACAAATCGACTTTGTTTAAACACACAATAACAGGCACTTGAACTTGCTTAAGCTTTGAAATAAGTTCGCTATCGGCATAATCGGTCTCATCTTTAATATCGGTTAAAAACAAAATAATATCGGCATCGGTAAAGGCTTCTTCAACAAATTCCATCATCCTTTCCTGAAGTTTGTAGGTAGGTTTTATAATACCCGGAGTATCGGAAAATACAATTTGATAATCATCACCATTAGCTATACCAAGGATCCGATGACGTGTAGTTTGAGCCTTAGGTGTAGTAATCGATAATTTCTGGCCAATCATGGCATTCATTAGAGTCGACTTGCCTACATTTGGTTTACCAATAATATTAACAAATCCAGCTTTATGTGTCATTATAACAGTTAAATTAAATCATAAGATATTATAAAAAATCACTCAAAGGTAATGAATGTTTGCATGTTCTGCCCATTCGGCATTAAAATAATAGTACAAAGCCGAATTTTTAAGTTTTACTACATGAAAGGGTATGTAATTAAAATTGGGGGCCTTTATACCCTGTGAAAAAGTAATTTGACCTTTAAAAACTCTGGCCTCATCCCACAAATTGCTACTAATAAAAGTATTTAATAACTTAGTTCCGCCTTCAACAATGATTGATTGAATTTTATTTTCGAAACAAAACTTAAAAATTTCATTCAGGAGATTTTCAAAATGAATACTTACATATTGGACATTTGAAGCGGAACTGGAACATACGTTTTCAGTAAAAATAATTGTATTACTCGCATTATTAAAAATATTAAGGTTATGCGGGAGTCGGGCTGTTCGGTCAATAACCATGCGAATAGGATTCTTTCCATAAAAATAACGTGCTGTGAGATTAGGATTATCAAACAATGCGGTATTAGTTCCTATTAAAATAGCTTGTTCTTCGGTTCTCCATTTATGTACAAGAATTCTAGCAAAATTATCGGTTATCCATGTTGGTTTTTCAAGCTTATAATTGGTTCGAAGTCGATCAATAAAACCATCGGCAGTTTCAGCCCATTTTAAAATAATATAAGGACGCTTTTTTTCATGAAATGTAAAAAAACGTCGATTAATAAACCGAGCCAGAGATGCATTTTGACCAACATTTACAATATGATTTGCCTGTTTAAGCATGGCAATCCCTTTCCCCGATACATCAGGATATGGATCGATGGTTGCTACTTCGACTTTTTTAATTTGCTTTTCAATAATAAGTTTAGCACAAGGCGGTGTTTTACCAAAATGACTGCAAGGTTCAAGATTTACATAAATTGTCGAATCTTTGAGTTTTTCGATATAATTTTTTGAAACTGAAGCAATAGCATTTACTTCGGCATGATTTTTTCCATAGCTATGATGAAAACCTTCGCCAATAATTTTTCCTTCATAAACTATGACACTTCCTACTAAAGGGTTAGGCGCAACCCGTCCTAAACCATTTAATGCCAGACTAATACACCTTAAGTGATATTCATCATCTTTTGCATACATTTTACTATATTCTGCGTTTAAATATCAGGTTCAAAATTAGGCATAATTAAAAATAACTTGTCAATTATTAATAAAAATTAACGCACAAAATCGACAAATCAATTGAAAAAAATATTAACTTGGGAGGGTAAATTAAAAGTATGTCAGTGGATTTACAAAATACTACATTAGCTGAAGCATTACAATATTTTGAGCAAGAAATAGGACATTTATATCCTGAAACAGAATTTAGAAGTATTCGTAGAATATTATTCGAAAAAGTTGCAAAAGTTAAGGCACTAGATTTTCATTTAAAACCTCAGCTTGAAATAAGCGGAGAAGTATTTCAGAAAATTAAAGAAGCCACCGCAAGATTAAAAAACTACGAACCGGTTCAATACATATTAGGCTATACTGAGTTTTTAGGACTAACCTTACGATTAACACCCGATGTATTAATTCCACGTCCTGAAACGGAAGAGCTATGTGACTGGATTATAAAAACCCATAAATTTAATGAAAATCGGATACTCGATATCGGTACTGGATCGGGATGTATTGCCATAGCTCTTGATAAATTAATGGTACACTCGCAAACCGATGGCATTGATATTTCTGACGAGGCATTAGCACTTGCCGAGGAAAACTCATATATGAACGAGAGTATAGTTAATTTTTTCAACTATAACATTCTAGAGGGCATATCAGGTAAAAATGCACATTTATTTAAAGAATACTATGATATTATAGTGAGTAATCCTCCTTATGTTACCCGCAGCGAAATGGCCAGTATGCAACGAAACGTTTTAGATTATGAACCGCATACAGCACTTTTTGTCGATGATGACAATCCATTAGTATTTTACAAGGCCATAGCTGATTTTGCACGTATAAAACTCGAATGGGGCGGATTCTTATATTTCGAAATTAACCCACGGTTTCATAAAGAAATTATGGAGATGCTTACATTAAAGGGTTTTCGAAATATTCAGCTTCGCAACGATATAAACGGCAAGCCCCGTATGATAAGAGCCCAAATAAAATTATATAAAAAAGGTGATAACCCCGAGCTTGAATCGGTACGAAAAATGTAACATATGCCGAAAAACCAATCGGACATTACTGCTAATGAAGCCATGCAAATGGCCATTCAACTTTGCACCCGGGAGGAAAAATGCAAATTTGATATTGAACAAAAATTAAAAAAATATCATTTATCAGACGACATCATTTTTTCCATTATTGAAAGTCTTGAAAAAGAACGATTTATTGATGAATTAAGGTATGCCAGATCATTTGCCAACGACAAGCTAAAATTTAACAAATGGGGAAGAATAAAGATAGAAATTGCACTTAAACAAAAAAAAATACCAGAGGCAGTTATTCAACAGGCCATGCAAGAGATTGACACAAACGAATATCGTGAAATTTTAAAATATGAGCTACTAAAGAAAAAACGTACTCTTATCAAATTAACCGATACATATACAGTTAAACATAAACTATTTCAGTTTGCGATGCAACGAGGTTTTGAAAGCGATTTAATTAACGAAGTAATTTCTGACCTTGTTGACTAAAATAAAATTAATCACTTA
>FQKF010057010.1_pt1 | contig 10046 bp, 8 predicted proteins | sample 1504521 | NCBI WGS metagenome assembly FQKF01 (sample SAMEA4475357, study PRJEB15587) | soil metagenome | biome: Soil; feature: Field | place: India | collected 2015-03-11 | depth 0 m
CCTCATCCTTTTGAAAAAAGGAGAGAGCATAGTTAAGCTGAAACATGGTAATAGCCATATCTTGTCGCAATGTTTTCAAGCGCAACACTTTTTTCAATAGGCATCAGACAGGAAACTTTTATTTTATTTCTCTTCACAGGAAATGTGGAAATAGGTATTCAGTTTCCTATATGGAACGACAACGAAAAGGGAGATGTCGGTGAATTTTAGAAAACTTGCAAAAAATCACGCTTTTCTCCATAATATAGGGCTTTTTGAGAAGGAGGATTTATGTCACTGTCACTTAAACCACTTCAGAATTTTCGTGGTCGTCCTGGACCACTTCTTCTTATTATTATGGATGGGATAGGCCTTGGCAAGCCAACTGAGGGCAATGCGGTGTACAAAGCCAACACACCCACCCTCGACAAACTTTTCAAGATGCCCCTCTATACGGAATTGCAGGCTCATGGGACGGCGGTTGGTCTTCCGAGTGATGATGATATGGGTAATAGTGAGGTAGGGCACAATGCCCTTGGGGCCGGGCGTGTTTTTTCTCAGGGAGCAAAGCGAGTGAATGAGGCTATTGCTGATGGGAGTATTTTTCAGACAGAGGTGTGGAGAGAACTGGTGGGACAGGTGAAGTCTTCTGGTGGTACCTTTCATTTTATCGGTCTTCTCTCCGATGGGAATGTCCATTCCCATATTGATCATCTCATAGCTCTTCTGTGGCAAACAGCCAAGGAGGGAATAAAAAAAGCCCGTGTTCATGCTCTTTTAGATGGGCGAGATGTACCAGAAAAATCAGCCCTGATATATATTGACAAAATAGAAGCCGTGCTGAAAGAGATTTCCACCAAGTATGGTGTGGATTATCGAATTGCTTCTGGTGGTGGGAGAATGGTGACCACCATGGATCGTTACTTTGCTGATTGGAATATTGTGAAACGGGGATGGGATGCCCATGTGCTTGGAAAAGGCAGGATGTTTTCTTCTGCCCGTGAGGCTGTAGAAACGATGTATGCTGAGGATCCCAAGATTACTGATCAGTATCTTCCCGCTTTTGTGATTGGAGAAAACGGCAAGCCTGTGGGAACCATTGAAGATGGGGATAGTGTGGTGCTCTTTAACTTCCGTGGAGATAGAGCGATTGAGATTTCCATGGCTTTTGAATATGCCGATTTTGACAAGTTTGATCGGGAACGCTATCCCAAGGTGGTCTTTGCTGGGATGATGCAGTATGATGGTGATCTCAAGCTTCCCTCAAGGTTTCTTGTTCAGCCACCTGTCATTACAAGAACGGTGAGTGAATACATGTGTGCAGCGGGTATTCGAAGCTTTGCTATTTCCGAGACACAAAAGTTTGGGCATGTGACCTATTTCTGGAACGGAAACCGTTCAGGGTATATTGATGAGAAACTGGAAACCTATATTGAAATTCCTTCGGATAAGATCCAGTTTGACAAGGCTCCGGCCATGAAGGCGAACGAAATTACAGAAAAAACGATTGAACTTCTCAGAAGTGGGCAGTACAAGTTTGGACGTCTTAATTTTGCCAATGGAGACATGGTCGGGCATACCGGTGTCATGGAGGCGGCCATTGAGGCCGTGGAAACGGTGGATAGGTGTGTGGGCAGGCTTCTTGAAGAGGTTGAAAAGTTAGGCGGTATTGTGGTGGTGACGGCAGATCATGGAAATGCCGATGAGATGTTTACCGAGAAAAATGGCAAACGAGAGGTGAAGACAGCTCATACCTTGAACAAGGTACCGTTCATCATTGTTGATTATGGATACAAGAATGAATACCATATGCGACAGCTTCCCAAAGCAGGGCTTTCTAACGTGGCTGCAACGCTTTTGAACTTGCTTGGCTATGAGAAACCAGAAGACTATGATCCTTCGCTTATAGAGTTTTAGAGGGATCTATGGGGAGTCTCTATCTTGTTCGGCATGGTGAATCGACCTGGAATAGGCGAAACTGGTTTACCGGGTGGGTGGATGTGTCTCTTACTCCTCAGGGGATTGAAGAAGCCCTTGCTTGTGGGAAATTGCTTGCCGATGTGGACTTTGATGTAGCCTATACATCCACCCTTGTGCGTGCTATGGAGACTCTTCTTCTTGTACTTGCCTTTCAGAAGAAAACCCCTGTGGTGATGTCTCACAGGGGAAAGGAAAAACGGTGGGGACGTATCTATAGTGAGGAAGCCAAACAGGCGGTTCTCCCCATCTACACGGACAGCCGTCTCAATGAGCGCTATTATGGGAGACTTCAGGGATTGAACAAAGAGGAAACAAAAAAGCGCTACGGTGAAGAGCAATTTACCCTCTGGAGACGGAGTTATGATGTGCCACCACCTGGTGGGGAGTCGCTTGAGATGACAGCCAAACGCACTATTCCTTTCTTCAAACGGGTGATTGTACCGGCAGTACAGGCAGGCAAGAAAGTGATTGTGAGTGCCCATGGGAATAGTTTGCGGTCTATTGTGATGCTTCTTGATCATCTCTCTCCAGAAGAGGTGGTTCATCTTGAGATACCTCATGCCACGCCTCTTGTCTATCACTGGGACAATGGCTGGAAAAAGGAGTAACCTGTGAGTGAGAAAAAGACACTACAAAAAACAAAAGTACCGGTGAGGCAGAGACCAGCGGAAGAGAGAATTCATGACTTTGGGGAGGTAGAACTTCTGTACTCTCCTGATGAGGCGAAGAAAGAGGCTCTCCGTTGTCTTCAGTGCAAGAATCCCCCTTGTGTGGAAGATTGTCCTGTGCATATCAAGATCCCCCAGTTTATTCAAAAGATTGTCGATGAACGAGTCGATGAGGCTATTGCTATTATCCTTGAGGATAACCCCCTTCCTTCGGTGTGTGGGCGGGTTTGTCCTCAGGAGATTCAGTGTCAGAAGCGCTGTACCATGGGTCGTGTGGGGGACCCTGTTCAAATAGGAAAGTTAGAGCGGTTTGTGGGGGATACCACACAAAAAAGGGTGGTGAAAGCAAACAGGACGGGGAAACGGGTGGCTGTGATTGGTTCTGGTCCTGCTTCCCTCACCTGTGCGGGAGAGCTTGCACGGCTTGGCCATGAGGTGGTGGTGTTTGAGGCCCTCCACGGCTTGGGTGGGGTTCTTTTGTATGGTATCCCGGAGTTTCGTTTACCCAAAGAGGTGTTGCAAAGAGAGATAGCTTACTTGGAAGAGCTCGGGGTTGAGTTTCAGACCAATGTGCTTGTGGGCAGAACGCTTACCTTTGAGGAGCTTCAGAGGGATTTTCATGCCATATTTTTGGGTACAGGGGCTGGGCTTCCCAAATACCTTCATATTCCGGGGGAGAATCTTCGGGATGTCTTTTCGGCCAATGAGTTTCTTACCCGTATCAATTTGATGAAAGCCTACCATTTTGGAGAGTATGATACGCCATTAGAGGTGAAAGGAGATGTGGTGGTGATTGGTGGGGGGAACGTGGCCATGGATGCGGCCAGGAGTGCTCTCCGAATGGGGGCTCGTTCGGTGACAGTGGTCTATCGTCGCGGTAGAGAAGAAATGCCAGCTCGTGTTGAAGAGATTGCTCATGCGGAGGAAGAGGGGGTTCGGTTCCACTTTTTAGCGGCTCCAGTGAAGATCGAAGGGGATGAGGAGGGGAATGTGGTTTCTCTCACCTGCCAGCGCATGGTTTTAGGAGAACCTGATGAACGGGGGAGAAGGTGTTTTCTGCCGGTGGAGGGGGACTACTTCACCCTGCCGGCTAATATGGTAATCAATGCTATTGGACTTGATACCAATCGAATCCTTCTTGAGAGTATCAGGGGGCTTTCTCTCGATGCCAAGGGGCACGTGGTTGTCGATGAGGATCTCCAGACGTCTCTTCCCGGGGTGTTTGCTGGAGGAGATGTGGTTCTTGGAGCCGCCACGGTAATTCTTGCGGCCGGCCATGGGAAACAGGCGGCAAAGGCTATAGACAGATTTCTCTCAAAGGCATAGGAAAATTCTTCTTTTTTCTTCACTTTTTTCTCTGCCCTGTCGTATAATATAGTGAGGTATGTGGTGGGAGGTTGATATGCCAAGATCGTCTTTTTTTCTTTTTCTTTTGAGTATTTTCTTTGTTTCCTGTGCGCTGAGAGATTATATGAATCAACCTGTGCTGAAGGATGTGTATGATGGGCCAATGGTAATGATCATCTCTCCAATGAGTGGGAATGCCTATCCTGGAAGAATACGGGTAGTAGCCGATGTGACGGAACAGGAGGGATTGGGGGGTATTGAGGTGGTCTATGATGGAAAAATAGATAATATCAGCACAGGAGGGTTGAGTTTTTATCATCTTGATCATGAGGTAGGATTCTCTTCTGGTGGCTGGAAAACGATAGAACTTCGAGCCTATAATCGTGTGGGGGTGAAAAGGACGGTTTTTGTGGATGTGAATGTCATAGGTCCCCGTATCTGGGTGACCAATGACTTTGCCCAGTGGGGTGAGACCTATACGTCTGCCCTTTCTCTCACCTTGAGAGGAGTGGTATCCAATGGTCTTACCAATCTGGACAGGGTGTATGTGAGGGTGGAGAGGCCATCGCAAATTGACGAATATATGGCGACGTTAGTAGGACCCGATGGGTGGGAGGTGAGTGTTCCTCTTGTGGCCAATCAGGATGTGGAAGTAATTGCCTGTGTCGTGGACAAGGCGGGCGTGAGAGCGGAAGCCAAACCTATCACCGTCTATCAGGATAGCCGTGGGCCTCAACTAGTAGAGTTACTTCGTCCCACGAATGGTGCCACCGAAGGGATGATGGCGGTATTTGAAGGAAGAGCCCAGGATGACAAGGTGGGAGTGGACAGGATTGTCTGGACGACAAATAACTGGCTTACTTCCTCTTCACGCAACCTTGGTGGCTGGTGGGGGAGAAGAGATATTCTTGAATTCAGCTTTGAAGAATGGATGGGGCCTGCTTCTTATACCCTTCATTATTACTTTGAGGATTTTCTTGGCAATCCGTCGGTGACCAATATCATCACCTTTACCGTGGACGGCATGTTTCCTTTTGTATATATTACCGGACCTGATGGCTGGTGGTGTACCAATGAGGTGTCTTTTCCTCTCTTTGGGCAATATGCCAATGCGACGACGATTCAATACTCTCTCAATGGTGGTCCATGGCAGAATGTGAGTCAGTTTGGAATGGGTCAATGGACCAATATAACCCCCTACGTGGCCAATGCAGAGAACACCCTTCGCCTGAGAGCCACTGATGGTCCTCACACCAATGTTTCTCCTCTTTATCGTTTCCTCATTGATACTCTTCCTCCCCAGTTGACGTTGTACGATACAGGAGGAAGTCTTATTGTGAATCGTTCTACTGTTCGCCGAAGGCTTCGTGTAGAGGACAATCTTTCAGGTATTCGCTACTTCTATGACACCCTCAAAGGGAAGTGGGGATATGGTGGGATGGGATACCTGGTGGAGAACAGAACCAACGAATGGCTTGGCAATTTCTATGAGGACGATGGGACAAGGGATTTTCCTTTTGGAGCGGTGATAACCAATGATATTGTCCTGGTGGATGAGGCGGGGAACAGTAGCAGTTATTCCCGTACGCTGGAGGTCTATCCCGCTCTCTTTGTCACCCCGGCGGGAGGTGGAACCTATGGAATTGCCTCTGATCCTCTTCAGGCTTATGCTGGAGTGGAGAGAGCAAAGAGCCTTGGGGTGAGGACGGTGGTATTTTCAGAAGGGTTGCATACGCTCTCATCTTCGCTTGTTCCTGCTAACAATATGATACTTGCCGGAGGGTTTACGTCGGATTTTACCTCTTCGATGGGAGGAGCGACTCTTCTGAAACGGTCAGGGGGGAGAGTTATTGAGGTGAAAAACGTCTCAGGGGTGGGTCTTTTGAAGTTTGTTATTGCAGGAAGTGGACAACTCACAGAAGATGGTCCTCTCTGGGTGAGTAACGGAACAGTGTATGTGATGAATGCTATCTTCTCCAACAATCAGGGGAGAAGGGGGTCAGCAATTTGCGCCCAGGCCTCTCAGGTAGGGGTGGTAAGTAATCTTTTCACCAACAACCTGACGAGGGACTTTGGGGTTTTCTGTGGTGTGGGATCACTCTATTTTGGGGTGGAGAACAAGTATATCAACAACAAGACTCAGGCTTTCTCCAACTGGGATGCCCAGCTTCTTCTCGTGGGTGGAGGGGCGATTATCAGCAATCATATGTTTTATCTCTATGAAGGACTAGCGGGGCAGGAGAACAAAGTACTTATCGATGTCTATGCAAGGGATATGGGGACGTTTCTTCTTCACAATTCTATCTTTTCAAGCATTCTGGTTTCTACCAATGCCGCTCATCTCTGGCTTTCGGGGAATATGCAGCAAACAAGTATTCTTTCCAATACCTTTGTGGGCAATATCAAATATCTGATGGTAAAAGAAGGTAGTTGGGCTGGTTATCAACTCCGGGGAAATCGAGTGTACACCAACGCTTTTCTTGTTCTGTGGGCGGAATTGCTCCCTGCCTCGACAAATATCATCTGGTTTACCAATATGCCTGATTTCAATAATCCCCTGAAAACGAGGGCTACACTGGATTCAACCGATAACGAGGGACTTTAGTCAAGGGAAAAAGGGATAGAGGCAAAGTACTCAGGATAGATGCGGCGGTAGAAGGCAACGTTTTGCCAGATGACCTTGACATAGTTCCGTGTTTCTTCATAGGGGATACATTCGATCCACAGAGGGGAGCGAAAACTGTAACGTTTTCTCCAGGTATTCACAGCCCCTTCTCCAGCATTGTAGGCCGCTAGAGCAAAGGGAATCCAGTTATAGCGTCGGAAAAGATAGGTATAAAAGCTATTGCCTAAAAGGAGGTTGTCATCATAGTCGTAGGGGCTGAGTTCTGGTTTTTTGAGGTTCTTGGCAAGTTGGTGGGCGGTTTTTGGCATGAGCTGAGCGTATCCATAAGCACCTGCAAGAGAGACCACATCTTTTCTGAAGTGGCTTTCCTGTCTGTAGGCTGAGAGGACCCAAAGTGCGTGGTTGGTGTTGGAGAATGAGGGGCGAATATCCACAAGGGGGGAAAGGGGGAAAAGTCGTCTCTGCCATTCAGAAGGGAGAAGGACAATACCGTCCCTTCCGGTGTAGCGCCGAACGGCAAAGTCAAGACGAGAAAGGGCAATGCCTATAGCATCAGCCTTTTCATAGAGTTCATAGCCGTACCAGGCGAAACGATAGCGATTCTCGGGAGTAGATAACTCTCTATCCAGATAGGCACAGAGTTCTCTTGGGTAATTTGTCCAGGGAGTATTCGACAGGGAGAGGAGCCTGTCAAAGAGAAGGCGCTGTTCTGGAGTCAGGAAAAAGTGAGTGGAGAAAAAGCCTTGCTGGTATTGTTTCAGATCGTTGGTAAAGGTTGCGGCAGAGGGCATCTCCCCTGTGATATCGGCTAACGCTAAACTTCGTAGAAGTCTTGGTTGAAGAGAAAGAGAAGGTAAGGCATTGGTGGCTTCTTTGTACCAGTTGCTGAAGACATGGGGGTAGAGGTGATGAAGAGGTGTGGCATATTCCTGTGCCACCCACCATTCGTAGGTATAAGGGTAGTCAGAAAGGATACGGAGAAAAAGGGGATAAGCCTCTGCGGTTTGCAGGTTTTCGAGAAGGAGAAGAGCCCGAGCAAGCAAAAAGGTTTGATGAGGGGTTTTTTCTTCTCTTCTGACAAGCCAGGAGAGAAGTCGTGGATCTTTTTTTTCAACAAGAAGACGAAAGGCAAAAAGAGCCACATCTCGGTTGATGATAGAGCTTTCATTGGCTTCGTACCATGAGAGGAGCATTTCATTCTTTCCTTGTCTGAAAAGACTCCTCGCATATTCGAAATGGAAGACAGACCCAAACTTCTGGATGCCACTTCCGGCAATCTTTTCAGCTAAGGAATAAGCCTTGAGCTGATTGGCCCAACTCAGAGCTTTCTGATAATCTTCGAGAGAAACGAGGGAGGAGGAAAGGGCTTTTTCAATGATGGAGATTGCCTTTGATAGTTCTTTGCTGGCAACGGCATATTCGACTTCAGCTATCCATTTGCGGGAGTGGGGAAGAGAAGGAAGATAACTTTCAGCCAAACGGGTTCTGGTGGTGGAAGGAAGCCTGCTGAGGTAAGACCAGAGAAGAGGAAGGCTTGAGGGGGGGAGGTTAGAGAGAATCTCCAGCCGGTTGGTAAATACAGGCCAGGTAATGATAAGAAGAATGCGATTGGAAAGAAGAAGGGGAAGAGAAGACGGTTCTTTTTCTAAAAACTGTTTCCATGCCTGGTAGGAAGTGGTAAGAAAGGGATACTCTTTTGGTGGCGAAAGAGAGGGATCCAGCATCCAGCTTTGCCAGAAAAGGTTTTCAATGAGATTTGTGGAGAAAAAGGGATTATGTTTTGCTAAGAGTAGCCAGTTAGTTGTCAGAGAAAGGACAAGATTGGTATTGGTGGAGAGAGGCTTCTCTAGAAGTTTCTGGACAAGAAACGAGAGCAGAAACTGAGAAAGGACGTCTTTGTGTTCGAAGGAAAGCTGACTGGCAACACTCCAGGCTTTTTCATGGTTTTCTACCATGAGAAGAGATTGAGCGAGAATATAGTTTTCCTCAAAAGTACGATTGGTTTTTGTGAGAAGAGCGGAGACCACCTGTCGATAACTCCCTCTGTGATAGAGGGAAAGTGGTTCACGGGGTTGTTCTGATGGCAATATGGTCATGGCAAAAAGAAGAAAACCAATCATGTTGACTCCTCAAAAAAGTGTTTGAATGGCTATTAGTATACAGGAAAAGTGGTAAAAATACCAGATTTGAGACCCTTGTACATTTGTGCGAAGGTCTCGATTTTGGGGTGAAGGAGAGGTTTTTTCTCAGCAGCCGGTGGGCTTGTCTTTTTGGCGGTGGCTATTACTTTGTTTCAGCAAATACCCTTTGTTTAGCTGAAACATGATCATAGCCTATCTCACAGACATGGGTTCAAAAGCGGCTATCTCATCCCCCCCCATCCACCAGGACAAAGAACTTTGTGTTCTTTCCCTGTTCATAGGAAATGTGAAAAGAGGTATTCAGTCTGATATGTGGAACGACAGCTACTTATGTAGAAAGAGGAAAAGATTGTTTGAAAATTGTAGAAAAAAGACCTTACAAAAACCTTTCAAATCTCTCCTTTGAGGCTTTGCATATCGGACACACTTCGGGGGGATTTTCTCTCGCACAGAGATAGCCACATACCTTGCATCGCCAGATGGGGTAAGCAAGTTTTTCTGTGAGAGGGGTAGTTTCTGTTTTTTTCTTTTTTTCTTTTTTCCGTCTATCGGGGATGGAGGAGAGTTTTTTCTTCCCGTCGATTACCTCCTGAGAGACATAGAGACCACAATAGCAGGTGCCGTAGTCGATGAGATCCGGATCACGGTAATCACAGGGACAGATGATGTCCAGGTCTTCTTCTTTGATGCCTGTAGAGAGACGACAGGGACAGCTTGGATAACCGTATCTCTCTTCGTTAATGAGGAGGCTTTCGACAAGTTCTTTGGTGAAGGCTTCATCGGGATTCAAGTGGTATCCACTAGCTTCGGCTTCTTTTTTGAGTTTCTGGTAAAGTGCATCAATACGTTCTTTGTTCATAGTTTCCCCCTTGTTTTTATGAAAGATTTTTTCGGATATCCTCTTCTTCAAAGCCAATGATACAGGTTTTGTTGTTGAGAACAAGCGTCGGATAGGAACAATCAGCGTTCCATTTGGTGAGTTCTGCAAGGGTTTCTTTTTTGCTGTCCACATCGAGGAGGTCAACATACACATATTCATAGGCTACCCCAAGTTCTTCTAAAAGGCGACGGGTTTTTCTGCACCAGATACAGGTGCTGAGGGCAAAGAGTTTGATGTCTCCTTTGTCTTTTCCTGCAACCTTTTCAAAGGGTATCATAATAGTTTCCTCCTTGTGTGGGTCTTTTTCCCCTTCAGTGTAAGAGAGGGAGAGTTTTCTGTCAAATATGGAAAAAGAAGCAGGAGAAGACTTTTCCTCAGGAAGGGTTAAATACATAGAGACCCTTGCAGGGGGGCTTTCTTGCCCT
>FQKF010011710.1_pt1 | contig 10009 bp, 7 predicted proteins | sample 1504521 | NCBI WGS metagenome assembly FQKF01 (sample SAMEA4475357, study PRJEB15587) | soil metagenome | biome: Soil; feature: Field | place: India | collected 2015-03-11 | depth 0 m
GTAAAACGTGCGTGATGCGAACGTTTTACACCACAACAACTGAGAGCATGTATGTCACCTTTGCAGGCCCTCATCTCCTAGCCATTCTCCCAATCTGGGAACAGGGGAACCGAGGGCAAGCGTGACATACACCCCAATAACTTGGTCTCAGAACCGACGGAATCGGTATTAGTTCTGGGCTGCCAGACAACCCATGGCTAGCAATTCAAGCACCGGGAAGGCTAAACTGAGCACGGCTGTGGGAGAAGGAGTACTGTGACTGTTTTCAAAGATTTGTCGAGCTTCAAGCATTTATCGAGTCGAGGGCTGCTCTGTCTGGGGCTAGGGTTGGCTGAAGTTTTTGCAGGGATGGCGGGTATACGGGCTGAACCAGCCCCTATAGCTCAAACTGCACCTCCCCAACCGGCTCCCGCCAATCCTAACCGCAATGACTTTTTGCAACCCGCCCCTGCATCAACCCCACGGTCCCCCGAAGAGCAGGCTCCTGTTTTACCAACACCAACGCCACCAACGCCACCAACGCTGCCTAGCGATGAAACCATCCAAATTTTGGTGGAGAAAATTGAGGTCATTGACAGTTCCATTTTGACCCCAGCAGACCTCGCTCCGATTGTGCAGCCGTTGCAAGGGCGATCGCTCACCTTGGCTCAACTCCGCAGTGTGGCCGACCAAATCACGCAGCTCTACCTTAATCGGGGATACTTAACCTCACGAGCCATCCTGGTCGATCAACTGGTGCGTGACGGGGTTGTGCAGATCCGAGTGATTGAGGGCAGCCTAGAACGGATCGATATTGACGGTGCAAACCGAACAAACCCCGACTACATCCGCGATCGGATTAACCTGGGAGCGGGTACTCCCCTCAACCAAGCCGACCTAGAAAACCAACTGCGGCTGCTCCGTCTAGATCCATTATTTGAAAACGTGGAGGCCAGCCTCAGAGCAGGGACCGGGCTAGGACGGAGCATTTTGTCAGTACGCGTGACAGAGGCCAATCCCTTTTCGGCGCAGCTCAGCATCGATAACTATTCCCCCCCCGATGTGGGGTCTGAGCGCGTGGGGGTCTACGCCAGCTATCGCAACCTAACGGGGTGGGGCGACCTGATGGAAGCACAAATCTTCCGCACCACCACTGGCGGCTCGACTCAGTTTGACTTCAGCTACCGCATTCCCCTCAACCCCATGAACGGCACCCTGCAACTGCGGGTGGCTCCCAGTGATTTCGAGATCACCAACCCCAATGTGCTGATCGACATCACGGGCAACGCTGATCTATACGAGGTCAGCTTTCGCCAACCCTTGCGGCGATCGCCCCGGGAAGAACTGGCTGTCTCTGTTGGGTTTACCTACCGGCAGGGCAGCAGCTTCTTTAACGAAATTTTCCCAATTTCTGCCAGCACCACCAGCGTGTTTAAGCTAGGGCAAGACTACATCCGCCGTGATACGCGGGGGGCCTGGGTGTTGCGATCGCAGTTTAGCCTGGGGACGGAGTTGTTTGCTGCCACCCGCGGCAGCGAACCCAATGGTCAGTTTGTCAGTTGGTTAGGCCAGGTGCAGCGCGTCCAAATTCTCAATCCCAGAAACCTGCTGATTCTCCAGGCCGATGTGCAACTCACGCCCGATCCCCTGCCTTCCTCAGAACAGTTTTTGATTGGCGGCGGCCAGTCGGTGCGGGGCTTCCGCCAGAACGCCCGCATTGGCGACAACGGCATTCGGCTTGCAGTGGAAGACCGCATTACCCTGGTACGCAACGAAGCTGGCTCGGCCACTTTGCAAGTGGCTCCCTTTGCCGACTTCGGCATCGTCTGGAACGATGCTGACAACCCCGTTCAAGAGCCAGACCAAAATGTGTTAGCAGGCGTCGGGATGGGCCTGCTGTGGACCCCCTTCCCCCAACTCAGTCTGCGACTGGATGCAGCCCTGCCTCTAGTGGATCTAGACAATCGCGGTGAGAATGCCCAGGATCAAGGATTTTACTTCAGCGTAAACTATCGCTTCTAGTCAGACGTTGGCGACTACTGCCTTTGTTCGCTGGGGTTTAGTGGTCGCCAGAGCTGTTCATTCAAGCGGACATGGTGGATCAAGGCCCAGATCAGCCAGCCAGCGATCAGCAACCCACCCAGGGCCAGGAGGAGCGAGATGCCTTGATTGAGTGATTCAGCCGGAACCAGGTCGGGCTGCGCTCTAGACCGGCGAGGGGTAGAGCGGGTTGAGGCCGCCGTGCTGACAGAGGTGGTGCTGGTGCGGGAAGTGGTGGCCGTCGGCGTTGCATTCAGCAACCCAGAGTTTAGTCCCGTAGTGGTGCGAAACTCTTGCAGCTTTTGAGCAACGGCAACGGGGCGTTGCCCGGTACGTGCCCACTGCAAGAGGGATTGCCCGGTGATGGCACACAGGTTCACACTGGGGATTTCTTGCAGCTTCTGGATTAGGGAGCGATCGCTCGTCACCATCACCACCAGAGCCCCCGGAAACTTGAGCGAGAGACCGTAGGCACAGCGCGCCACGGCGAGGGAGATCCTAGCCCGTCGGGGCATGCCGTGATTCGTGGGCACCTTGAGAACAGGGTGGTGAGCATTCACCTCAGTGATCTCCCAACCACTGGTGGGGTAGAAGCGGTTAAAGGCAATGGTCAGCCTTTCCAGGTCGGGGTCGGGGTTGCGGTCAAACATCATCCGCATCTCTTCATAGACGGGTTGCGGAATGTAGACCCGGCCAGGGCGAGAAAACTCTAGCCACTCGCGGGAACTGACCTCAGAGAGCGTGCCAGAATCTAACACTAGAAAAATCGAAGGATTAAACACCATAAGTTGACTAGCCTCCAATCCCAAGCCGACCAGCTAGGGAGGGTGTGAGCGGAAGTAGCGTAGCAGCCATCAAAAAAAGCGCCAGTAACCCCAGCGCTGCACGAGCATCATCCGGTTCTGAGAGTTCATTGAAAGCCGGACGTTCCAGATCGCGTTGCAAGAAAAGAATGACGATTGCCCAGTACAGGGCCAATTGGTTAACAAACGAGACAATTCCCAACAGGATGATGGTCGCAACGGTTGTACGGCCTGCTGTCCGCCGTCCATAGATTGCCTGCACGATGCGTCCGCCGTCCAAAGCGCCGGCTGGCATCAGGTTAATTGCAGTGATCACCAACCCCAACCAGCCCACCACCAGCAGGGGGTGGACATCCACCAGGGGTTGTTGCAGGGCATCCCCCAGCACCACCCGCGCTAGGGTGCCCACCAGGATCGACCCCTGGAAAAATCCAGAGGGGATTTGAAACAGGCTACCCGGGTGCGACAGCACCAGCCCCAGACACACCATCCCCAGGGCAACAATGCCTCCCGCGGCTGGCCCTGCAAAGGCCACATCAAACAGCACACTGCGATTGGGCAGCAGGGACTCAAACCGAGTCAGCGCCCCAAAGGAACCAATCTGTAGGGTGGGTAGGAAAAAGGGCGGGCTGAGCTTGACTCGGTGACGATGGGCCAACCACCGATGCCCCAGTTCGTGGGCGGCCAGCACGGTTACAATTCCCATGGTGATGGGAAGAGTCTGGACGAACCGGTCTGGCTGTTGCAGCAGATCAAACCCGAGCAAAAAGCCTGTGGCTTGGGCGCAGGTCAACAAGGTGGCGATCGCCAGGACAACCGCCAGGATAAACTGAGGCACAGTGGTGGCTTTGGGGGCGTTGCTACTGGGCAACACCACCACCGTCGGTCGGTCTTCGGGGCCAGCCACCAGGAAGAGATTATAGCGATCGCCCAGACGTTCCCTTAAGTGAGACGATAGCCGCGAGTAGGTACTTTCTGGATCGCCGCGCAAGTTGCCCTTAAAAATGGCACCTTCCTGGTAAGGAATGGTCTCTGTCACGAAAAACGTATCGATGCCAAAAATGCCTTGCAGCGCTGCCAAATCCTCAGCAGGCATTTTGGTCATATCCGTGGCATTCTGATCCGCCCCAACCGGAGCATTTGTGGGGGGCGTCAGTTCCGCAGTGTCAGCAACAGGGGGCGTGGGGGGCGTAGCATCGGTCGTGGGCTCAGGCTTGTTCTCTGGAGCTTGGGCCTGAGATGTACGTGCAATCTGCTGCTGCACAGTAGGGTCTTGGCCCATCGCGCGCAAACGACTGCCCAGGAAAACGTATAACCCAATGGAGGCCACCAGCAATAGCAGCACCACTGCGAGATTTAGGTAAATCCCCAAGGAAAACAGGCCAAAAAATGTCAGCCAAGGAGCCATTAGCACCACCGACTGGAGCCACGCCAGAATGCCCAGCTTGCCAAAGGGTCTGGCACGGTAGAAGCCCCAGCCCAACACTCCCAGTGCAACCAACAGAATCAAAAGAGTAATCATTAAAACATCCTTCGATTGAGCCTGACAGATCAATCTCGATCTGGCCTATTCCCAGCAGCGCAAACCGAACTAGGCAAGTCCCCATCTTACAGGAGGACGTTTGGCAGCGTGTCAGGAGATCGTTAGCCCCGTACCATGTCTCATCGGCCTGAGGGACAGCAGCCGTCAGCATAGAGGCTTAACCCCTACCCCTTGCTGGAGTGCGTGAGCTGAACCAAAATGCGGAGATCCGGTAGAAGGTGTTGGCTTATCATAAAGCTACCAAGTGGCGATCCGTAATTCAACGGAAGACTGAGAAAAAGTGTTGCGGCCCTACCTGAATTGGTCGCATCCTAACTTTCCTAACGTCATGTGAATTCGGGATGCGCTGAGATCCTGGATGTTTCATGCACGAAACATCCAGGGGGTTGGAGCGCCGCGCACGGCGCGGTACCCCACCCCCCCGCTTCACCCGAACTGATGGTATTCCACTGAACTGATAGCCAACGGATAGCCCTTCACTGACTGCCTTTGCATCACCTTTGAAAGACCCGTAAGCCGCATGACTATCTCGATTTCAGCGCCGGTAAGCCTCATGGGATTTGTCCCTTTCCTGCGGAAAGAACTGCGGGAATGGCGAACCAAACGAGTGGCGATCGCCTTTTTCTTGGTCGCTGCGTTGCTGGGGGGAGTTGCCCTGCTGGGGGTCAACACGTTTTTCCTGCCCCAAGGAGTGACCCCCCCCACTCGTGCTGAGGTGATCACCAATGTGATGACTATGTATGCCAATAACGCCATCTGGATCACGCTGATCAGCATTTTTTCGGCGATGGGCGCCATGGTGCGAGAGCGGGAGAGCGGCACACTGGCCTGGAGCCTCAGCAAACCCCTGTCTCGTTCTGCCGTGTTGGCCGCCAAGTGGTTGGGCACAACCCTGATGGTGTGGCTGTTGGGCATCGTCCTTCAGGGAGGTGTCTTGGCGGTGATTGAAGCGCTGCATGGACCTGCCCTGCCCAACCTAGGGGGTGTTCTCATGGCCTACGTGGGTGCCTTTTGCGCCATTGGCTTCTGGGTCTTACTTTGCCTGCTCCTAAGTTGCCTGCTGAAGGAAACCGCAGGCGTTGGTGCTGGAGCACTGCTGGTCAGTGTTGCCCCTTTACTGCTGGACAACCTGCCTTTAGCATTGCAACCCCTGCTCACCCTCTATCCCACTCATTTCCTGGACTGGGCGATCGCCCGTCCCATCCATGGTGCAAAACTCTGGGGGTATGTGCTGTGGATGGCAGGCATGGCGATCGCCACCCAACGTCTATTTAGCCGGCAGGAGCTTTAGGAGTATTGTTGCATTCTTCCTGTACTCCCACCATGTCCTTTGCTGTTTCAATCGCAAACCTGACGAAGCAATACGGCGCCTTTACTGCCCTGCAAGACCTGACTCTGGACGTGCCCCACGGTTCTATGTTTGGATTACTGGGGCCAACGGGTGCTGGCAAAACCACCACGATTAAAATTTTGGTGGGCTTGATCGAGGCCACACGGGGCAGTGTTTGGGTCAACGGCGTGCCTGTGAGTCGTCGTGGCGAACATCGTCGCCATTTGGGTTATCTGGCTCAGGACCCCAACTTTTATCCTTGGATGACAGGGCGAGAGGTCTTGAAATACACAGCAGAGTTCTATGGTGGGGCACCTCGGTCTCGTCTTAACGACCTGCTCGACCGGGCTGGCCTTGCCAAGGTTGCTCAGCGTCCCTGTCGGACCTATTCGGCGGGAATGCGACAACGGCTAGGCATTGCCCAGGCGCTGGTTGGTCGGCCTGCCGTTGTCATTCTAGATGAACCGGGGTCTGCCCTCGACCCACTGGGACGGGCAGAGATTTTAGCGTTGTTACAGAGTTTGCGAGATGAAACCACTGTAGTCTTCTCGACGCACAGCCTGGAGGATGTGCAGCGGATTAGCGACTACGTTGCGATTTTGAACAAAGGCCAGTTGGTCAAGACAGCTCCTACGCAGGCACTGCTCAGCAGCTACAGCAACGGCAGTCTGCGTATTATCCTAGTCGGGGCGGATGACACAACGCTGGATGCCCTAAGAGCGATCCCCGGCGTCAGGGCTGCCTCTCTAGTGGAACACGCAGGCGATCGCTGGATCTACACCCTGCGTACTGCCGCCGCAGATGTGTCTGTAGTGCAACGGGCGATTACTCGGTTTGCAGGCGATCGCGGCCTAACGCTGATTACCAACGAAGCGCTGGAGATTGACCTGGAAACCGTTTTTTTACGGCTGCTTGGGGTGCATTTGGAAGAGGTTTGGTAGAAGATGGTAAAACATCAGTACAAAAGTACACCTGTGTGTGGCCTCTGCGTCTGTACCCTGCAATCCCACGCCAACACCCTCACTCCAGGCTGAAGACTACCGAAGACTACTGACGATGATTAGCTATCTCCGAGGCATTCTAGCAAACGTTCAAAAGCTGAGCAGCACACGGGTGGTGATGACGCTGGAAGTGAACCAGGTGGGTTACGACCTCCAGGTGGCACCGCGTCTGATCCAGCAATTCCCCCCAATTGGTGAAACGGTGCAGGTGTTTACCCACCTACAGGTCAAGGAAGACCAAATGGTGCTGTACGGCTTTGGCTCAATGGCAGAGCGCGACCTATTCCGGCAGTTGATCAGCGTCAGCGGCGTGGGGCCACAACTGGCGATCGCGTTCCTAGATACCCTCAGCTTGCCAGACTTGGTGCAGGCCATCGTATCGGGCAACACACGCCTGCTCGCCCGTACACCGGGAGTGGGGGCAAGAACGGCAGAGCGGGTGGCCTTGGAGCTCAAGACCAAACTGGCGGAGTGGCGATCGCAGTCTGGTCTGACCAGCCGGCCTGATGCAGGGCCTGACACCACCATCCAAGAAGAGGTCGAGATTACCTTGCTAGCCCTGGGCTATACCAGCAACGAGATCATGCAAGCGCTGCGGGCCGTGGGGCAACAGTCGGCCATCAGCAAAACTGCTGACTCAGACGTGTGGATTCGTGAGACAATCGCCTGGTTAAGTCGCTAGGAGTCGTGCAAGACTTGGCGAGCCGCTTCCAGAATGAGTTCCTGTTCTGCCTGGGCGATCGCCCGATGCGTTTGCTCGACGGCGGCTGGGCTCACAGAAATACTGGAGATGCCCCAACGGACCAGGTCGGGAATGATGTCTGGGTGCAGTGCTGGTGCTTCGCCACAGATGGCACAGGGGATGCCCGCCCGCTTGGCCGCATTGATGAGGTGATGGATGGCGCGTAGCACGGCTGGGTGGGCTTCGTCGTAGGCAGCCGACATCTGGGGGTGGTCGCGGTCGATCGCCAGCAACAGTTGGCTGAGGTCATTGGTGCCAATCGAGATGCCCTGGACTCCTGCTGCCACCAAGTCTGGCAAGAGAAACAGGATGGCAGGCACTTCCGCCATGATCCACACCTCAAACCCAGGTGTTTGGTCTAAGCCAACGTGTTGCAGACGATCGCGGCAGAAGCAAAACTCTTCTACACTCCGCACAAAGGGCAGGAGTAACCGCAGGTTGGTCAGGCCTGTTTGCTGTAGGTGGCGCAGGGCGGCGAGTTGGGCATCGAAGAGTTGGGGCTGGAGGCGATCGCGAAACACACCATGCACCCCCAGCAGAGGATTGGCCTCAACGTCAGTGACTGGCTCACCCCAGAGACGACGAAACTCGTGGGAGCGCAGATCCAAGCTGCGGTAAAACACTGGACGAGGAGCAAACTGTTCAGCAATAGGTCGGAGGCGTTGGCCGATCGCCTGGGTCAGAGCCTGCCAGTCCTGCGGGTCGCGGTAGCCATCTGCCTGCAACACATCCAGCAACCAATGTTCTGATCGCAGCAGCCCTACCCCATCTAACGGCAACTGCCGCAGGGCATCAATGCTCGCAGGTCGTCCTAAATTCACCATCAGTTGAGTTGCGGTGGTCACTCCTGGTGGTTGTAGGAGCGGCTCGACGGGGGGCGCGCGCTTGACCGACTCCTGGGAACTGACAACGCTTATGCTGGGGAGCGGTTCATCTGCCGTCGCCGTTGGGCAGGAGAGGGTATAAACAACACCGCGATCGCCGTCCAGGCACACCACCTGACCACTCCGAAGACGTTGGGTTGCATCGGCAACTCCCACCACCGCAGGGATGCCCAACTCTCGTGCCAGAATTGCCGCATGGCTGGTCATTCCGCCTTGCTCTGCAATTAACCCAGCCACCTGGGAGAGATGAACTGCCCATTGGGACGGAATGAACTGGGCAGCCACCACCACGTTTGGCGGGATCTCTTCTGTCGAAAGGGTGCCCGGTGGAACAACCCAGAGGGGAGCGAACACCCGCCCCGGTGCAGCGGCCTTCCCCCTCAAGGTCTGTTGGGACGTGGTCCGGCAATCCTGGATCGCAGCAGACCAATGACGAGTGTGGGGGATCTCTGGAGGAGGGGCAGTTGCCTGCTGTATCCAAACCTGCGTCAGGCAGAGAGATGAGGGCACATCGGCAACGCCTTCGTGAATTGTCCACTCCACCCGAAGATGATGGCCCATCTCAGTTGCCAACTGCTGTGCCCACGCAATCAACTGCTGTCGCTCAGCGTCCTGCAAAGCAAACTGCTGCTGTTGCGCCGCAGGCGTGGGGATCACAGACCAGGGATGTGATCTCGTGGGGTTTAGCCCATCTTGGACGGGGACTGGAGTTGGCTGATACAGGTATTCCTTGCTCCCCCGCGCCTGAAAGAGCACTTCTCCCGTCTTCAGGTCAATCTCTTGCACATCGGGGGTGGCCTCGCCGCGGGTCAAGGATTGAATCAGTCCCCAAACTGAGCGAATTTTCAGACGGTCTTGACTGATTTGCAAATCTCCAGAAGCGATCGCCCGCTTCAACGGTTGCACCAATACGGCAAATTGAATCTGCTGCAGTGGCGTATGGCTGCGTTGCCAGTAGAACAAACTTCTGGCGCGAAACAGTTCCCCCCAGGCTTGCCGCACACACTGGGCCAGCGATTCAGGATCGGTTCGTCCGATTTGCGGCATCAATAACCCCTGGGTGCGATCGCCCAGGGTCAGGTCAAGCCCACGTTTGAGCGCGATCGACGGTTGCCAGATCAGGACGTCTGCTTGTAATTCCCCAACTCGCTCTGCTAGCGCAGCGAGCCAGTCAGAGGCTAACGGTGTGGTGGCGATCGCCTGCTGAATCTGTTGGGCCACTGCCTGGAGTTGGCGGAAATTTTCGACATCCAGATGCAAAGAAGAGTTGGGCAAGTCGCGGAACATTGGCTCTGGCCAGTCGATCGTTCCCAAGAACCGATGCAGGGCAGTCGCAGAGATGACAAGTCCTGGAGCGACGGGATAGCCCCGCTTCATTAAAAGGCTGAGATGAAATGCTTGTTCCCCAACGATGCTGCGATGGACGGACTGGATCTGGTCTAAGCGCAGAAAATCCAAGTGGTGGAGAGGATTCAGGCTATCCACAAGCATAGATGACGGTTGACGATGGGGCTACTAAGGGGAATACCATCAACGTTTCAGCGTTGCTGGAGGGAGGCATATAGCGGCGCAAAGGATCGCTTCCGATCACCAAACAGTCATCGGTACGTTTATCAATGCCACATCAGCGTCTCATTGATTCTAAGCCCGATTTTTCCTCAGAAGTGTCCGATGGGGTGGTTTTTTT
>FQKF010035857.1_pt1 | contig 10003 bp, 6 predicted proteins | sample 1504521 | NCBI WGS metagenome assembly FQKF01 (sample SAMEA4475357, study PRJEB15587) | soil metagenome | biome: Soil; feature: Field | place: India | collected 2015-03-11 | depth 0 m
CAGCCAGTTGTCTTGCTTATGGTCATTAAGAAATGAAATCAGAGGATTTAGTCAAGGGAACTATTGGAGTTCTAATGATATAAAAAATGATTATGCATGGAATATATCTTTCTATTATGGGTCTAAGTATAGAGCATGGAAATTATCAAAGAAACATTGTCGATGTATCCGATTATTAAATGGGAGTTAACATTGTATTTAACTAACCTATGACGGTCCCAATGCATTTTACCTGTTTTTTTTGTCAACTAAGACATCATAAAGGTATACAATTTTTTGAATTACTCGATATTAAAAACTTAACTAGCACGTACCTTCTAAAATCAATTTTTCACAAACTATTCAATCTTTAGCATGCTATTTTTTTATTCCTTAATTTAATTCATTATCTTTAAAAAAGGACATTTTTATCTGTGTTTTGAAAGATTTAGTCCCTATTTGCCAATTTTATACACCTTAATTTTGAACATTCGTTTTACAACAAAAAACATATCTGAAAGACTTTTAAGTTTTGCCATAGTAATTTTGTTTCAAAAAAAATTAAAATCATATGACAAAGAATGAGTTTGAAAAAAGAGTGAAGCAATTATTTAAGCGTCATGAACAATTGATTAACCGACGCAATGAACCTATGGACGACACCAATGGGATTTATGTTCGTTATAAATATCCAATTTTAACCGCCGAACATGCCCCTGTTTTCTGGCGATACGATCTCGATTACCAATCAAATCCGCATTTGCTGCAGCGTATAGGAATAAATGCTGCGTTTAATGCCGGTGCTATTTATATGAATAATAAGTACTTAATGGTAGTTCGCGTCGAAGGTTGGGACCGCAAGTCGTTTTTTGCTGTAGCAGAAAGTCTGAATGGAATTGACGGGTGGAGATTCTGGGATTACCCAATTACTCTGCCCGATATAGATAAAGAAGAAACGAATGTGTACGATATGCGTTTAACCCAACACGAAGATGGCTGGATTTATGGAATTTTTTGCTCCGAACGAAAAGACCCCAATGCTCAACCGGGCGATTTATCATCGGCAATAGCCAAAGCTGGTATTGTTCGTACTAAAGATTTAAAAACATGGGAACGTTTACCCGATTTAAAGTCTCGAAGTCAACAACGAAATGTGGTACTGCATCCTGAATTTATAAATGGTAAATATGCGCTGTATACTCGTCCGCAGGATGGGTTTATCGATGCTGGTTCTGGTGGAGGTATAGGGTGGGCATTAATTGACAGTATGGAAAATGCCGAAGTAAAAGATGAAATCATTATTGAGCCCCGTATTTACCATACAATCAAAGAAGTTAAAAATGGTGAGGGTCCTGCACCAATCAAAACCGATAGAGGTTGGTTGCATCTGGCTCATGGCGTAAGAGGTTGTGCTGCCGGTTTGCGCTATGTCCTATATATGTATATGACCGATCTGAAAGAACCCTGGAAAGTTATTGCTACTCCTGGTGGTTATTTTATGGCTCCCGAAGGCGAGGAACGTGTGGGCGACGTTTCGAATGTGCTGTTTTCGAATGGCTGGATTAAAAACGAAAAAAATGAAGTGTTCATTTATTATGCTTCGTCCGACACACGTATGCATGTAGCCGTATCGACTGTCGATAAATTAGTCGATTATTGTTTAAACACCCCTGCTGATGGTTATCGTACACATGCATCGGTCGAAACATTAAAAATACTAATCGATAAAAACTTAAAACTATTGAAACACTGAGAATTATGAGTTTGAACAAAATTCAAAAATTAGTTGAAGCAGCCCATAATGAAGTAACCACCAATATACTACCTTATTGGATTAATTATATGATTGATTACGAATACGGTGGTTTTTACGGAAGTCGCGACTTTTATAATCATTTACAAACCGGTGCTTCAAAGGGAGCGGTACTTAATACGCGTATTCTATGGACTTTTTCTAAAGCTTATAACGAATTAAAAAACAATCAATATTTAACTGTTGCTACTCGGGCATACGAATACATCGAAAAATATTTTCGAGACCCGATATACGATGGCATTTTCTGGGAGCTTGATTTTGAAGGAAAACCCATTAATACCCAAAAGTATTGCTATACGCAAGGATTCTGGATTTATGGGTTGGTTGAATATTATCGAGCAACTCAAAACGAAGAAGCACTTCAAACTGCTTTAAAAATATTTTCGATACTTGAAGAAAAGGCGCTTGATAAAGAACGAAATGGTTATGTTGAAGCCTTTGCCCGAGATTGGACCAGTACAGGAAATGTCAGGATAAGCGAAAAAGACTTAAATGAAAATAAAACGTATAATACCCATTTGCATTTACTGGAACCTTTTACCCAGTTATATTTAGTATCAGGTAATCCACAAGTTGGAAAAGCATTAGAAAACTTAACTATTTTAATGTTCGAAAAATTTTACAATCCAACAAATGGACACTTTCATTTATTTTTCGATGATGATTGGAATGTAAAAGGCGATTTAATATCATATGGGCACGACATAGAGGGTTCGTGGTTATTATGGGAAGCACTTGAGGCTCTTAATAACGATAACCTGAAAGCCAAATATAAAAATTCAGTGCTGCAAATTGTAGAAGTATCGGCCAGAGAAAGTATTGATACCGATGGAGGCCAGTTTTATGAAGGCAATTCAATTGGCCTAACTGATACAGATAAACACTGGTGGCCTCAAGCAGAGACTGTAATTGGTTTTATTAATGCCTTTCAAATTACTGGAAACGAAAAATACCTCGATTGGGCTATTAACACATGGAATTTTATCGATTCATATATCATCGATAAAGAAAATGGTGAATGGCACTGGAGAGTTGACAAAAATCGAAAACCTTATACAAACGAGGTTAAGGCTGGATTCTGGAAATGTCCATATCACAATAGTCGGGCCTGTTTTGAAATTATAAATCGTTTATCGAAATTAAGCTAAACCAACTAACTTAAATCCATAGAAAAATGAAGTATATTATTTCTACTCTTTGCCTAAGTATAGCATCTATTTTGCTAATAGCATGTAATGGTAAAGCCGACAAAAAATTAGATCAAATCAAGCTGGTAGATTCACAAGCTACCCGAGAAACCAAAATTTTGTACTATAATCTGAAACAATTGGTTGGCAAGGGTATCATGTTTGGACACGAGGATGCAACTGCTTATGGACTGGGCTGGAGAAACGAAGAGCTTCGATCCGATGTGTACGATGTTTGTGGTAACTTTCCGGCTGTTTATGGTTGGGACATATGTGGTTTAGAGACACCTTATAATATTGATTCTGTTCCATTTGATTTAATGAAATTTTGGATTAAATCAGCATACGAACGCGGAGGTATAAATACCATAAGCTGGCATCTGCAGAATCCGGTTACCGGAACAAATGCATGGGATACTACTCGTGCTGTATATGCTATTTTACCAGGCGGTAGTAAACACAATGCATATAATAAAATGCTCGATAGGGTTGCAGAATTCTTCCTCGACTTAAAAGCTAAAGATGGAACTTTAATTCCAATTCTCTTTCGTCCTTTCCATGAGCATAATGGAAGCTGGTTCTGGTGGGGCGAGCGGCACTGTACAGCCGATGAATATAAGCAACTTTATCAGTATACGGTTAAGTACCTGCGCGATATAAAAAATGTGCATAACCTTATTTATGTATATTCGCCCGATATTTTTATTACAGAAGATAAATATCTTGAACGATTTCCTGGTGAAGATTATGTAGATATACTCGGATTTGATAATTATTGGGACTTTCAACAGAAAGAAAGAATTCCTCAGGGACTATCGCAACTTCGAATTCTTGTTAACCTGGCCGAAAAAATGAATAAAATTGCAGCTTTAACCGAAACTGGTTATAATGGCATACCCGATACAACCTATTGGACTGAAAATCTTCTTTATCCAATCAAAAATGATAGCATTGCTAAAAAAATTTCATGGATCTTAGTCTGGCGTAATTATGATACCAAACATCACTTTGCCCCATATCCAGGTCATCCAAGTGCCAATAATTTTATACAATTCGAAAACGACCCTTATACCTTATTTGAAAGCGATTTGCCTAAGATGTATAAACTTGAGTGATTACTGAATCATCTAAATGCAATTATCTGAGTATTAATTTTCTTTCTGTTCATTTCATAAGTAGTAAGTAAGTTAGTAAGTGGAACAAAGTAAACCGCTTACACGCCATTGCATGATTTAAACCAGATGCAATGGCTTTTTCTTTCAACAAAATAGTCGAAAACAAAAATATTTAAGAAAATTCGCTAAATCCAATGAAAATACAAGAAAACAGGTTCCAAACCACTTAAACCTAACACTTATTTTCGTATTGTGAGTGAGTCAATTCCTGAACCGTATGCAAGGGTATCGCCATATAAATAGCACACAGCAAAATTTACGACAATCAAACTTTTGCAGGTGTTATAAGTGCCTTTTCCTTTTACTTCAACCCATTCGTCGTTATAAACAAATCGTTGGCCCGGTATAATTTCAATTTTTTGTTCTCTCTTATCGGTAATTTTATATTGAACTGCCCATCGCATATTGAAGAAATTGTAATTGGTAATAACCGAATCGCCAGAGGTAAATGCCAGTATTGTATTGTAAGGGGCATAAGCAGTCATTTTGCTTCTAAAGTTACCATTTCCAATAAGTTGGTCTTTGTTAAAATTGCAATATCCAATTATAATAATTTTAGCAGAATCGGGTAAGCCTTTTTTACCTCCCCAGGTAGTTTCGGTTACTTTGAGCCATGCAAAGGTGTCGACCTGACTTTTTGCTTTTATATCAACTATATAAGGCATATTGGTTCGGGCAGTAATGCTTAAGTAAGCATTCGACGATTCCCATGAATATACAGAACCACCACGCGATATAGCTTTATATGATTTAACCTGTGTTTCATTGCCTATAAAGGTATCTATCACTAACTTAGTACTGTCGTCGGTCAGAAGCATTATTTTTTGCTTACCAGGTTCTACCTTCGTCCAATCGTACTCGTCATTACATGCAAACAATAAAATAGCAATGAAAATATATAAAACGTCTTTTATTCTGAGTTCAGCTTTCATTTGCACTTATATTAATTTTGATTTTTTTCAATTATGATGGTTTATGAATGTTTTATAGCTTATTCATTTATATTAAAAAATATTATTCTTCCCATCCACCATTCGATACATTTATACCATCGGCATTTTCAACTCCTCCATAAGTATATAAATCAATTTTTAAAATTTGCAATTCATTTCCTGGAACCGGGAAGTGTAATGGTGTTCCTTTTTGCAACATATCGCGTCGACGCATATCACAGAACCCTATTAAATAGCCCTGACCAAGAAGTTCAATTTCGCGCTCATAAAAAATAGCATTAAGAACCGTTTTTTTATCGGCGCTTAAAGGAATATCGGGTAAGTTTCCTCTCATTTTTCGTGGATAAAATGGTGTGTTAAGTGTACGTATGGCTGTTTCGAGTTGATTAGTCATAGCCCATGCTTCAATAGCATAAAGTGCATTTTCGTAACGAGAAATGTCAATCATTTGGCCATAACCAGTTTTTCCAAGACTTTCGTATCGTTTAAACCGATAGTGAGAAAAATGATAAGTGCCACGTTCGGGATAAAAGCGAATACCGCTTGAAAATTCAAAATCCGTTTCTAATCGCTTATCGGCCGATGAAGCTTCTCCCAACCTTTTTTCGGGATGTACCCTCCGAGGATGTCCATCTTTCCAATACCTTGCAGGGTAGGCAGGGTCCATCATATGGATGATTCGATTATCAACCTTTGCAAAAAACAGCTGGGTATTATCTTCGTTAGTGATAAAGTGTGCTATTTCATCGTACCACTTGTTATATCCATCACCTTGAGGACCAAAGTCTTCAGTAACTCCTTTTTTAGCATGAGCCAGAACTTTGTCCCAATCGACCGCCACATTTTCAGATTTATTACGCGAATTAAGAACCATAAATCGGGCAATGTATGAATGACAAACCCTTGATAGTAATTTATTATCGAGATTTACACCATTCACAATACTATTTCCAAGATTGAAAGTAACAGAATCGGAAATTTCTATTGCTTTTTCCAATGAAGCAATGGCCGAATCCATAATTTCGTAATAAGGCTGAAAATTCAAATTTTGTAAATCGGTATATTCTGTAACTACCTGTGCTTTGTCGAATGTAAGTGCAATTTGTCCTAAAGCAGCACCTCGTAAAAAATAGCACATGGCATAGTACCCCTTATTAACATTTGCATCGTTACTTAATGATTTACCTTCATTTAATAACTTGACTACTGTGTTGCACATGTAAACCACCGTATACATTTTACTGTAAAAAGCATAAGTAAGGTCTCGATAATCGTAAGTAGGACTATTATTCCATGGAATACGAGGTTCAATTGATAAATCGTAACAGCCAAAAGTGTACCAGCTGGCTGTTAACTGATCGGCTGCTGTTAATGATGCAATTTGAAGGTTTAGATATGGCGCAGCATGAAGCGCCTGCCAGTATGTAATATAAATATTATTGGCAAAATTTCGTAAATCACGAGTACTCTCAAAAATCTTATTTCTGTCGGGGGCGTCGGTATTTTCAACATCAAGACTCTCACAAGCCGAAATAAACATTACCGACAGTATCAAGTATATGATTTTATGCTTCATAACAAACGATTTTTATCTAAAATTTAAGCTCGAGTGATAAAGTATAAGAGCGGAAATTAGGATAATTGAAAATATCGACAATATAATTTGTACGGTCGGCCCCCGATGCTACTTCGGGATCCCAACCTGTATACCTGGTAAATGTAAGTAAATTTCGTCCTAATATACCAACCTTTCCGCCTTTAATACCCATTTTTTTGCTAATTGAGCCAAAAGTGTAATAAATCGATAATTCACGCAATTTAATATATGACCCATCTTCAACAAAATAGCTATTGGCACGGAATGCATCGTAAAATGTCTGGTAATAATCAATGGTTTTTTTCTGATAATCCTTTTTTCCGGCCTGATCAAATTCTCCAGCACGCTTATCAAGGAACAAATTTTGCTTGGTATAATTATAAACATCTCCGCCATATTTCCAACCCCATAACATCGAAACACTAACATTTTTCCATTGCAGGGTTGAATGTAACGACATATTGAATTTAGGGTTCATATCGGCAATTTTGCCAAAATACGGTTGTCCATTTGCATCTAACCGTTTTATTGGTTTTTCATTAATTGTTCCTTCTGTGCCTTTTAAAATAACATATCCATCGCTATTTACTGTATAATTCGAAATATCATCGCCTGGAGCTAATTGAGCTTTCATCTGGTCAAGCGAACGAACCCAATCGTATCCGTACATAACACCAAATGTTTCACCAGCTTTGTTATAAAAATAATTAAATGCAGATGGTCCTGAAAAGAAGGCTGGTGCATCGAGTTTGGTAATTTTTTGGCGGATTCGGTCGAACGATAAATTGATTCGCCATTCTAAATTGCGGGTTTTGATGGCCTGAGTGCTCAGGCTCCATTCAAATGAGCTTCCTTCGAGCGTAGCAGCATTACGCCATTGATAAATAAAACCAGTAGCCGACGATAAAGGCACAGGAATAAATGCCCCCGAGGTTTTATTTTGCGAATAAGTTATTTCGGCCTCAAATTTTTCAAAAAACTGTATATTAAGACCATATTCCGTTTCTTTAGTTTCCGATGGTTTTATATATCTATTGGCTGCACTATATGGTATATATTGACCATTTACTATTTCAAAGGTCTCGTATTGAAAATCATAACCCGGGCGTTGTCCTGAAGTTCCAACTGAATAACGAAGTTTTAATTCATCAATATGTGGAATTTTAAAATCCTGACTTAAACGATACGCTAACGAATATCGGTAATATGGATTCCACCTATTTTCAGGACCAAATAATGACGATCCATCGTACCTATAAAGTATTGAAATTATATACCTTTCTTTGTAATCGGCATCGAAAATTGCAAAGTAGTTCTTTGCCAGTTCTTTAACTACATTTGAACCCATGCTTAAATTTTTACCTAATGCTGAAGTAGACCGAACTCCAACAGCCAACAACGAATCGCCCGAATTAAATGAAACTTTTTCATATCGTTTTTCGAACAGATACGAAATTTTACCTTTAGTTACCAGGTCCCCAAAACTTTTATTCAAATTAAATGTGGTTTGAAAGCTCTGGCTTAATCCTTCCCTGTCCTGTAACCGTATTGAACCATTTTTCTCGTTTTCATTATCACTACCCATAAATCCAACTGGTACATATCGCATGTAATTACTGGTTCGGTCTTCGAGTCCGTAATCGGCATCGAATATTAACCAGCTGGTAAGATTAACACTGGCATTGAGGGATAATAATATATTTTTTCTGTCAACCGTACGTTCTTCATAATAAAGTTTGTGTTTAGGATTACCCGATATTGCCCAATTATCGGGTTTAATAAAATATTTGCGTAATATAGTACTATCGGAAGCTGGAGCATCCATATCTAAGTTGACATCGGGATTCATAAATAAAGCATCGCTAAAGGCACTCACTACGTTTTCATTTCCAGTTTCAATTACTTCGCCATTGGTAAGACGCCATTCACCACCAGCCAAATCGGCTTTTGAACGAGCATATGCAAGGCTTCCAGAAAATTTTAATTTTTCAAATACCTTTTGATCAACATTAATTCTGAAATTTTGTCGACTAGTACCTTTTTTATTAAAAACTATTCCTGAATTCTGATTGTTTTCAAATGAAAACAGATAAGAATTTTTTTCGGAACTATTTGCAATAGAAATATAATTGGTATAATACGAGCCAGGTCGGAATATTTCATTTTGAGGATCAATAACAAACGAATAAGGATTATCGGCATAATGGTCGTAATCGAGGGTACGTGAACCTGAAATCCTTTTATCGTATCCACCATTATATCCATCGGGATAAGTTACGCCAGCATACTTTGTATATCCGGGTTGTTGATAATCGGAAGCCAGTTGATAAGGATGATGTTCGGCCAGATGAATTTTTTTGGCCAACTGTGAAATTCCGAACTCATTACGAACTCGAATCTGGGTTTGATTATCGCCAGCGGTTTTACCTCTTTTTGTTCGAATGGATATAACTCCACTACCTGCACGTGAACCATATAAAGCTGATGCTGCGGCACCTTTTACTACTTCTATGGATTCAATATCGTCGACATTATAGTCGGATAACTCGCCATCGATTTGTACTCCATCGACTATTATAAGTGGGCTTTGAGAACCTAATACTGAGGTTGAACTTCGTAATCGAATTCCGGCACTCTGACCAGGATCTCCTCCACTTACTACAGTTATACCAGCCACTTTGCCCTGTAATGCAGTAGCGGCCGAAGCAGCAGGAACTGCCTCAAGTTCTGTAGAACCAACTTTAGCTACCGATACACTTAGTTTACGTTTGGGTGTTGCACTCGCTACTCCTGCTACAACAACCTCTTCAAGCTTGAAAACATCAGGACTAAGAGTTACATCAATTTGATTCTGACCATTTATTGGAACTTCCTGTGTTTTTAATCCAACAAAACTAAACACTAAGATCGAATTGGCCGATGGAGCTTCAATTTTGTAATTTCCATCAGCATCGGTAAATGTTCCTATCTGGGTACCTTTAACATAAACAGCAGCACCCGGTATACCCAGATTATCTTCACTGCTTTTTACATTTCCCGTCACTGCATGCTGAGCGTTGACAACGGTTACCACACCAGTTAGGATGATAAAAATTAACCAATATGTTGTTCTCATTTAATATTATTTTTCATTCTCGAAAATTAAGTTAAAATATTTAAATTTTTAAAATATTCGAACCAAAATTATTATAAATAATCTATAAACATGGAGATTAAATAATTGCATAAGTGGTCACTCTTAACCAATAAATGTAAAAATTTGCTTAAAATTTTATGTAACACATATACAAACAAAT
>FQKF010040002.1_pt1 | contig 9990 bp, 18 predicted proteins | sample 1504521 | NCBI WGS metagenome assembly FQKF01 (sample SAMEA4475357, study PRJEB15587) | soil metagenome | biome: Soil; feature: Field | place: India | collected 2015-03-11 | depth 0 m
GTATATAGCAAATTGGGGGTGTCGTTCCAATGTGCAATATTTGTGCTATTAATTTACTTTTGTGTGGCTCGATAGAGTAGCACATTTTATTCCCCAACTTGCCATATACTCAACGTTATGCACAAGTTTAACAAGGATAGCCATCGTGCAAATCATCAGGATTATTCCTGTGCGTATGATAGTGTTCTTGATAGCCTTCGCATTCTTCATTTTGACATTGATAAATATCTCCTTCAACGTGTCCATCTTGGTGGTTTAATATCCTGCCGAAATAATCTATACAAGTTAATTCTTTGTTACAAATAGGACATTCCATATCTTTTCGTTTTAAAATTAGAAATAAAAACCTGTGCATAACCGCACCTAAAGCAATACAACCAATAAACTTTCGTTGTAACTTGATAGAGTGGTGCATGGCTGGCGGATTCGCACTTTGAAAGGTTATCGGGCTATAACGCCACTAAGGCTATACTTGTCCGTTTGGCGTTTTCTTAGATATTTAATTCCCAATATCAACAACCTCAAGGTCGAATATTTCAATTTTATCAATCAATTCTTCGATGCAGTCCTCCATTTCGTCGATTAACTGTTTTTTGTCCATTTCGGCCCAGTCAATTGGAAATGATTTGGTTCCGACGGTGTAAGTTGGTTTAATCTCTGACATCATGTTTGCCCATTCAATGGTTGACATAACGCACTGAGCGTCAAGAATATAGTCCCCAAGCAACTTAAATTCGACGCTAAGCATGATTGAGCTTGCGTTATGCAAAAAAACGTGTTTTTGCGCAACAATGTTTTTACGCAATGCGGAAAAAAGTAACTGGCTGTTTTGCTTTGAAATGTATAACGATGGTTTCATGTTTGTTTGTTTTTTTATCTTGTTACATCGGAAATGTTGAATTCTCCACCTGTCGTGATTAACCGTTTCCCTTCAATTTTTTTTATCTCAACTGATTTCTTCGTCTTAATTATATAGACAAAACAACCTACTTCGACAGCCTCTGCGTTACTGAAATGAAAACCGCCAATTGATGTGTGCAAGACTCGGTTGTGGTAATCGACGTTGGTAATGACGCCAATTTTTCTTGTTTTCGTGTTAGAAACAATTCCACCTCGGTAAAATTTGCCAATATTTGCTTTTTTCTTCTCTCTTTTGAGTTCAATTTCAGTAAATATTAACGCTGCGGCAAACGCTAATGCAAAATATATGTATCCCATTTTGTTTGGTTTTAAATGTGTTTCGAAAATAGGTGAATAATTTGTAAATCATTGAATTGCTCCTTTAGCGATTCAAGAAGTTGTTCTTTTTCGGCCCTGTTGATGACCACTGCGTCAGGCATTTTCAATTCAATTTCAAGGCGAGAAATTTTTCGCAACGTAGATGCAGAAGAATCGTACTTCTCGGCCAACTCATTTAGCTCGTTTTGCCGCGCTATGATGGCGGCGTGGATGTCTTGTGTCATTGGTTTGATTATATTAGTTAAAAAAATACATAAATTGTAATTGAAAGTAAAAAAAATTTAACCCATTAGTTCTGGATTTTCAAACTTGTTTCCTACCCTCTTAATATTGGGCAGACTCTTGAAAAGTGGAAAACCGTCAAAATTATAGACTGGGACAAGTGGCGCAATCGTCCACCACCCGATTTTTGAATCAAAATAAACTAAGCATCGGCAGTATGTTCCTTTGCTTTTTGAATCATTAAGCAGGTCGCCAAGGGACAACTCCACAATATCTCCATCCCAATAATCTTCGAATCCAGTGTGTAGAACTGGAACATATCTCAGCTTTTCGGCTTGGTTTGGGCAGTCAGAGAAACGAGTTTCGGCCGGAATGTCCATATAATTGCGGAAAGCAGTAACGCATGATATTGGGCTTTCTAAAAAGAATTTTCGTTCTGTGTCCCAAAATTTGACTTTTAATTTCATATGTAAAGATTTTAGCGTTTTTTATACATATTTGGATGATATGTAAAGATTTTAGGATTTTATTAACACAAAAACAACGGTCAACACTGTATAGCTTTCATGTCTGTGGTTTTGGGCGTTAGTTTAGTTTTCTTCACTTTATTAAACTAACACGATTTGATAGTTTAGTATTTTAATTTTGAGCGCAAGTATTACAGACAGTTGAATAAAAAATAATTAATTTGTCTCAACCTCCTTAATTTCCAACTCGGTAATTTCCCACTCTCTTTTCAAGCTGTTAACTTTGTGGCCTTTTTTCCTTGCTTTTGCAATGCACTCTTTTTTTGTGTCACCATAATAGCAGTATCGGGAACCGTTTGAGTACTCAAGAATCAATTTTACTTCGGTCATAATGGTTGATTTTTTCATGGCGTTGTGTTTTTCTGTTAGTTTGATGATGTAAAGATACAGCATTTATTTGATATACAAAAATAATTTGCACTTTTTTTTGAAAAAATTATATCTCTGCAAAAATAATTTGCATTTGAAAAAAAAGCGTTATATTTGCACAAACAATAACACTAAAATATTATGGCACAAAAAAAACAATTTGCATTTACGAAGGGATTTGGTCAAGTGCCAAACAACCTTGTAAAAGATGTTCGCAATGAATTAATGCAAGCATTAGGAATTAACAACATGCAAAACTGGTACAACCGACTTTACGGCAGAACTGAGCCGAAAATATCAGAAGCCGAAAAAATAATGGCTGTGTTTGCCAAGTATGGCATTCACGACATATGGGGGTAACTTTTGCCCGAAGTCAGGAAAACGTTCATTAAATTAAATACTATGGAACTTTTCAAATTACCGCCGCCAATTAACATTATTAATAAATGCAGGCAATGCACACATGCAACCCCATGGCAGTGCGGCCAACGTGTTATCTATTATTGCGCGATAAGGCGAAGTAACAGAACCGATAATGGCAGGTTAAAGATTAGGCTAAAAGACCCAGCCTGTTTGTCATTTACGAATCAAATAAAAAACCATGGATAAAACAGAAATCATTGAAACCAGGACAAAAGGATTAGGCAGTTCCGATGCTAAAATGGTTGCTTCTGTTGGCCGCACTGGCCAATTAAACGAAACAGCACGTAAACGCATTGCCGAAATGCTTGGAATAAAAGAACGTGAGCAGGTCACCACCCGAGCAATGAAGGCAGGGAATGACATCGAGCAGATAATTTTCGATAGCATCAAATCAGTTGTGCCAAATGCTTTATCAAACCCATTTTATCAGTCGAAAGAGTTAAGCGAAAGGTTTGGATTCGGCATATTTAACCACATTGACATTGAGGCAGAAACTGAAAACCGCATTGTTTGGGATGAGGTAAAAGCGACGATTGAAACCATCGAAGAAACTGAAAAAAAGTACATCGAACAACTATCATGGCATTGCATGCTATTGAGCGAAAGAGCATTTAACCAGAATGGGCCAAGTAAATGCTCATTGCTTAGGCTGGTACATTTCGACACATCGGAAGGTATGGCATTTGATAGCAAAAAGATAACAAGCAAGTTCATTGAATATTCGGATTGTTTGCCAACAATTAAAGACATTTTGAAAGGATTGGGAATAATCGCGGCCGCATTGCCAACATTTAAATGGATTGCACCTGTTGAAAGTGATGGTGCAAACCTGCCGGTAGAAACGCGCGAAATACTGCCAAAAATCGCTTATCTATTATCAGAGGCAAAATTGTACGAAGAGAAGGCCGAAAGCCTAAAAACGCAGCTTAAAAACGCAATGGAGTCTGCCGGTATAAAGTCAATTGATAACGATTATTTCAAAGCGACATTTATTCCGGCCGGATTGCAAAACAGTTTTGATTCGACCGCATTCAAAAAAGAATGCTCCGATATTTACGCCAAATTCACCAAAAAAATCAAAGTAAGTTCACAATTAAGAATCAATTTAAAGTAAAAACCATGTCAACACAATTAACAACGCGCGATTATTTCGCCCAAAAACAGGTGCAATTGAAATTTGCCGAGATGCTTGGCAAACGTGCAACCCAGTTTATCACGTCAGTGATGCAGGTTACAAGCTCAAACGACCTATTGGCAAAGGCAACGCCGCAATCAATCTATGGTGCCGCTGTTACCGCTGCTGTTCTTGACCTGCCAATTCAAAACAATTTAGGATTTGCTTATATTGTGCCTTATGGCAATCAAGCCCAATTCCAACTCGGTTACAAGGGCCTTATCCAACTTGCTTTGCGCTCAGGCCAATTCAAAAACATATCTGTTGCCGAAATTTACGAAGGCCAAATTGTGAGCGAAAACCCATTAACAGGTTATGTGTTTGACTTCTCAAAAAAGACATCGGACAATGTTATTGGTTACGCCGCTTATTTTAGCCTTTTGAATGGCTTTGAAAAGACAGAATACATGAGCAAGGAAAAGCTCGAAGCCCACGGCAAAAAGTTTTCACAAACCTATAAAAAAGGCTTTGGCGTGTGGAAGGATGATTTTGATTCGATGGCAAAAAAAACAGTATTGAAATTGACGCTATCGAAATACGCGCCTTTGTCGGTTGAGATGCAAAAGGCCATCACATTTGACCAAGCAGTGACAAATGATGGCGAAGTGGTGGAGTTTGTGGACAACACTGAAACAATCAATGCCAGTGCCGAAGATATGAAAGCAGCCGGCGAAAAGTTGGCAGGTAATTTGGTCAACGATGAAAAAAAGTAATTACTAACAAATTAACAGGCTATGAAAAACTACGAAGTAAAAGCCGTTTTGACGACAACAGACGAGAACGGCAAAACAATCAAGAAAACTGAAATGTACCTTGTTACAGGTGCAACATCATGTGCCAGTGCAGAATATGCGGTGATGACTGAAAAGGCCGCATTGCAACATGTCGAATTGTCTATAGTGTCAAGTAAGGAAAGCAAACTCGAAACACAATTGGGCACCGACATTTCAATGGGTGAATTTTATTACAAAGTAACAAATGAAGAGGTTGTTAGTGAGCCTGATTCAGACAAATTGAAATTCAAGCGAAATTCAATACTTGTTAAAGGCTTTGAAATAAAAGAAGCACTTGAAAATGGGCAAGAATACGGCAAAGAAACCGTTAGCATTGTCCGCAGCCGCATCGTTGAAATCATCGAAGCGAAAGAGTAGAAAAACCAACGACACGCAGCAAAGATTTTCACTTTCTTTGTTGCGTGTGTTAATATAAATGCTTAATTTTGTACATATGGATAAAGCAAGAGCAACAGATAGGGTAAAGGCTTTAATAATTGCCGGACGTTCAACAAAAGTTGACCTATCGCAAAAATTGGGTATTACCCGCGTAACCTTGGATACAAGGCTAAAAAAATCAAATTGGCGTAAAGGTGAATTGGTTATAATTAGCCAATTGTAGTTTTTTTGGCTATAAACGTGTTAATTTTTAAACATGAAAGACCCAGCATTTTTATTTTACCCAAATGACTACCTAGGTGGCACACTTGGGATGACATTTGAGCAAAAAGGAGCCTATATTGAATTGTTAATGGTTCAATTTAATAGAGGTCATATGACCTCACATATGATAGGTCAAGTGTTAGGTCAAAATGGAGGTCAAATTTGGAGTTCGATAAAAGATAAATTTTCTGTTGATTCAAATGGATGCTATTTTAATGAACGTCTTGAATTTGAGCAAAACAAGAGAAAGGCTTACTCTGACAGTAGAAGAAATAACATTAAAGGCAAAAATCAACATTCAAAAAAATCATCAATCGACAACAAAAATATAGGTCATATGACCTCCCATATGGAAAATGAAAATAGAGATGTAAATATAAATGAAAGTAAAGAAGTAAACGCGTATGTACGAAACGAGCAAACTGAAAAATCAATCCAAGAAATATTAACCTATTTTGGAATCGACGATAACCCAGCCAACCACCTAAAACATGCCTTGGTTGCAAAGATGGTTTCAACACTTTTCGCGAACGGATTAATCGATACGCTAAACACACAATTTGTAAACTATCAACGCTACAAAAAAGAATCCAACGAAAAGCCGCACGGATTGAATAGCTTTTGCGGAACAGATGAACTAAAATTTTTAGACGGTGGATGGAATGCAGAGAATTGGGCAAATAAACTTAGAACATACAAAGAACAACAACAAAATGGCAAAGCAACAATACAAGAACAAAAACCAGACTTCTCAGAATTTAAACTTAGAAGGGCGAATGCTTCCGAATAACTCGGACATGGAGGAGGCTATACTTGGCGCAATAATGCTTGAAGAAGGGGCATTTGCGACGGTTAGCGAAATATTGAAAGCCGAAAACTTTTACAAAGAAGCTCACCAAGAAGTATTCAAGGCGGCAAAATCACTTGATAACAGCCAAAGGCCTATCGATATAATGACGGTTGTTGAAGAATTGCGTAAAAACGGCAAACTTGAAATGGTAGGTGGTGCTTATGCGATTGCACAAATGACCTCACGAATAGCCAGTGCCGCCAACATAGAACATCATAGCCGAGTTATATTTGAGCATTACTTGCGCCGGTTAGCAATTGTAGAAGCTGCACGTATAACTTCAAACGCTTATGATTTGCAAATTGATTTGACTGATTTGTTTAGCTCTATAATCACAATGGAAGATAAAGTAGTCAATTTTGCCTCAGAAAGCCGTCAAATTTTGGATTTTGGTGCTAATGTGGCGCAATCTATCGACCAAGTAAAAACAAGGGCAAAAAACGCCTTAAATGGAAAGCAAAACGGACTACCATCAAAACTAAATGGGATGAATAAAATCACAAACGGTTATCATCCTGGTGATTTGATTATAATTGCTGGCCGTCCTGGAATGGGAAAAACAGCCTTTGCCGTATGTGAGGCTAAACACATGGCCCAAAATGGCCACCCTGTTTTGTTTTTTTCGCTCGAAATGTCATCCATTAGCCTAACAGACCGAATTGTTATCGCTGCGAGCGGCGTAAATGCTGACGATTTTAGGTCAGGAATGTTAACACATCAACAATGGGATGCACTTGGAAATTGCCACGCCGAAATAGCAAATCTGCCAATTTACATTGACGATACTCCTTACGTGTCAATTAATCATATTCGCAGAGTTTCAAAGGTTTATAAACAAAAAGGGAAATGCGCTGCCATTATGGTTGACTACCTTCAATTAGCCAACATGGATGGAGGCGACAACTATAACCGTGAACAGGAGGTTGCCAACATGACCAGACGATTGAAATCATTAGCCAAAGAATTGGAAGTCCCTGTTTTTGTCCTATCACAATTGAGCAGACAGGTTGAAAACAGACCAGACAAAAAACCAAAATTGAGCGATTTGCGCGAATCAGGAGCCATAGAACAGGATGCCGATAAGGTGTTTTTCACTTATCGCCCATCATACTATTACCCAGATGACCCAGAACTTAAAAATATCGGTTCGGTAATAATTGCAAAACATCGCGCAGGACCTTTGGGCGATGTCTATTTTCAAACAAACAACTCTATAACAGATTTTTGGGACATTGAAAACAACAATAATAACGCGTTTTAAACTAACCAGAATGACAAAAGAACAACGCAAAGGCGCAATGATTTTCTTAGATGCAATCAATGCTGACATGAAAATAAACCAAACGAATAAAAAAGAAAAAATTGGCATTAAATTGCAACTTATAAATGCAATAAAAGCAGATGATGCCGAAAAGACATATGAAGCAATTAGACGTTACCATAATTTGACAATGTCATCATGCAAACTATAATCGGGCAAATCCCATCGAAAAGCAATAGCTACAAGATAATCACGCTTGACGGACATGGTAGTCTTGCAAAAGGAAAGGCACTTCGTGAATACGAAAAGAGTTTTTATCTGCAATGCAACCACTACCGGAACCGAAACATCAAAGGGCTTTTTGAGCTGCACATAAACGTGTACAACAGCAGCCAACGACCTGATTTGGACAACTCATTCAAAATATGCCTTGATTGTCTTCAGATATGCAAGGCGATAGAAAACGACCGAAATTGCGTCAAGATAGTGGCCCAGAAGTTTGTCGATAAGTTAAAACCTCGCATTGAGTTTGAAATAATTGAATGCTGAGTGTATCACAGTGATATATTTTGCGTATATTTGTCTTACAAATTTCCCGTACCACTTTAGGGAATAACAATATTTGCCCATTTCATTGACTCCGGCGTGGTACCCGGATGATTTGATTTGGGCTTTTTTTTTAATGATATGAAAACAATAAGGCATAGACGCGGAAAATTAAAGGTAGTTGGTTACGAAACTTGGTTTGAATCATACGGAATCAACTTTAAAGGAAACTACCGGATAGAGGTGCTATTAGATTTGGGAATATTTGGTGATAGCAGGTTTAAAATTTATGAGAGTAAAAAAAAGCCACTATTCAGAAATCTTTATTTAATCACGATACTGTTTGCTCCAATAACTCCATTAGTTGTTATTCTATTGATACCAACAGCTTTCGTTTTACAGTACATAGAAGGGGCAAAAAATTTTATTCGAGACTCAGCTTGGGTAAATAACGTTCGCCTTTTCAATTGGTCAAACATTGCAATCATTTTCCTATTGGTAATATGGTTGTTTCTCAAATAACCGTTAACGGCTGCAAATATGAAACTTTTTAATGATATGAAAACAAAGCGATGCCATGTTTGCCAAAAAAACTTTGAGGCTACACATGGCAAAATAAAGTATTGCTCGCCCGATTGCGTTAGGAAAATCAGGAACATAGAGCAGAACGAACGTAGGCGAAAAGAGCCGGCCGAAAAGAATTGCTCTAAATGCGGAGCCAAGTTTTTACCAACGCGGGCATCACAATGCAGGTGCGAAAAGTGCAGGCAGTTAAGGCGAAAAAGAGTTGACAGGCCTCATGTTATTTCGGTCAATATGAAGCCAAACACTATGTCAGTATCATCAATGGGGCATCTAGCCAAGCACGACGAACCGACCACGGATGATTTGCTGAAACTTAGCCCGGATCTGTCGAAAGTCTTTAGAGTAGAGGTCGATAAAAGGACGCTTAAGTTTCCCAGCAAACAAGAGCGTTTCGACTTTTTAATGAGCCAAAAAACAAATAAATAACATTTAAAACGCAACAAATGAAACCAAAAAAAAAAATAATCCGCTACCGCATCCCGGTGAGCGTAAAATTTCCAGCAACTCACCCACGGGCAGGTGAACCTACTGACTTTGTAAAGAGCATTTTAACATTCGGAAAACGACACACCATACGGGCCAATTACCAGCTGTGGTCGAAACGGTTTGAGAAGATAGAACGTGGAGAGGCCGTGTTGGAGCTCTACCACTGGTCCGGAAAACCATACGCAAGCAAGGCCGTCACCATTTGCCAGCTGCGTAAGGATGATGGGATCGGGATTCAGAAGTTGACGTTCGACTTCGAAAAATTTGAATCCCCGCGGGTTTGGGAAGAAGACGATAAATCATATATTGTTTTTCTTGGTAGGTTGGCGTCTAACGACGGCCTATCATTCCAAGATTTCCGCGATTGGTTTGCAGGATATGATATGACATCCGAGATGGCAATCATACATTTTACGACGTTTAGGTACTAACGGACGGCAATATGACCAGAGGCGGGTTGCGTGCTCGTGACATCAATGTCATGAGCAAATGCTTTGGCTTGGCAGACACTTACAAAACACCACTACACCCGCAATTTTTTATACCATGTGTTAGCGTTTCGTTGTTTATTTCAAAAATTCAAAACATGGAATCAATTAAAAAAGCTCGAAAAATATGCAGTATTACGCAAACAGAATTTGCTAAACGGCTAAATGTTGACCAGTCAAATTATAGCAACATAGAGAACGGAAAATTAATTCTAAATACAATCCCGACACTGAGGAAGGTAGCAATCTCAATTTTAGTACCTGAATTGGACTATATCATAGCGTTAAAAGCTAAAGAGTTAAGCGATATTCAAATGTTGCGCGAATCTCTTTACAATGAACGCTAACTACCAAATATCAGTAATTTCAACGTTGAAACACAAT
>FQKF010242760.1_pt1 | contig 9986 bp, 8 predicted proteins | sample 1504521 | NCBI WGS metagenome assembly FQKF01 (sample SAMEA4475357, study PRJEB15587) | soil metagenome | biome: Soil; feature: Field | place: India | collected 2015-03-11 | depth 0 m
GAACTTTCAACTTTCAACTGACACAAGCCCCTTTTGCTTCGCGCGGGAGCGCTTTGCAATAGAAGGGGGCTGGGTGGCAAAACAGCCTGAAACTGACAGAGAAAAGATGAGCCAGAAGTATTTGGTCTTTGTGTGAAGATAATTCTTCTGTACGAGTGTGGAACGACAGAAAGACAACAAAATACTCGTGCAAAGGTCTTAAAAAAGTTGATTTTTTGCGACAAAGAGGGTATAGTAAATCAGAAAAAAAAGGAGTGAGGTATGCCAAAGATTGTTTGGAGTGGAGCGCTTTTTGTTATAGCATGGAGTTTATGTTTTGGGAGTGAAAGCAAAACGGTGGCTGTTCTTGATTTCAAGAATCTCAGTCAGCAAAGCGGGTATGACTTTCTCTCTTCGAGTTTAGCGGAGAGTTTTGTCACCGCATTTTCAAAAAACAAGGATATCAGGGTGGTGGAACGCCAACAACTCAAATCTCTCATTCAGGAACAGAAACTGGTGCTTACAGGGTTAGTGGAAACTGATGTCTCAAACTCTCTTCGGATAGGGGCCCTTGTTTCGGCCCAGTACCTTCTTCTGGGGAGTTATACCGTGGTGAAAGACAGGGTAGAAGTCAATGCCCGACTGGTTGAGGTTTCCTCTGGTGTCATAATCTTGGCAGAGAAAAGAGAAGCCCCGTTGGGGGATGCGCTTTTTGCGGCAGTTCAGGAAATGGCTGAAAAAATGAGTTTGGGTATCACAGGAAGTGAGGTAGGATATCTTTCTCTTGAAACTTCGCCCTCAGGGGCAGAGGTGAGAGTAGGGGATGAGATTTTGGGTTATACCCCTCTCGCCAAAAGGATGATGAAGCCGGGCACCTATGACCTCACCATAACGCTCAAAAATTATGAGGTGTATCGAAAAACCGTGACCATTAAAGCCAAAGAAACGACCAAGGTCTCCGTGACTTTAACAAAACAGACGGGTGAGGTGAGACCTTTCCGAACAACGATTGGGCTTCATTTTCTTCCTCTGCTTTCGCGAGATCCCTATCAACCGTTTTTCAATATAGGGATAGTCGAATACCTCAACAAGGGTTTTATTGTGGGGGTGGAGTATGGAGGAAATCTCATCACCCACAAATATAGTACCAATCTTCCCGGCGGCAAGACTTTTGAAGAAACCCAGTTTCTTTACTATCACCGACTGGATCTTGTGGTGAAGTATGCCTTTTTCTATCAGAGTCGGTATGTTTCCCCTTATCTTGGAGCGGGCGCTGGTATTGTCTTCCCTGGGGATCGGGATACCTCGTGGGATGATGTTCGTTTCTATGCCAAAGGGGTAGGAGGACTCACCCTCTTTCCCACAGGTCAGGTGTCGCCCTTTGTCGAGATGACCTATTATACGACAAGCCCTTCAGAGGTGGTTCTGCGTTATCGGGTGGTGAATCTCTTTGGAGACTATAATATTGCTGAAAAAACCGTGCTGATGCAAAACCTTTTCATAGGTGTCGGTCTCCAGTTTGCCTATTAAGGAGGATGGCTATGAAGCAAAATATATTTTTTGTTATATTGACCATGACCCTGATAGCAGGGTGTTCTTCTCTCTCCCAGGAAAACCCTCTTTTTGAAGGAACAAGGCTTATCGTGGTTACCTCTCCGAAAAACACCGCGACATCTACTCCCACCTTTGTCTGGAATTCTCCAGAGGGGATTTACTACCAGGTGGTGGGGGTGTTTACCAATCATCTCAAGATTGAGGGAAAAAAGATCGTGAATACCCAGGACTGTATTGCCATGTGGACAAGCGGGATGAGTGGGCAGGCGGGCAATGTGGAGTATAGCAACTTCAAGGACTATCCAGCCTTGCAAAATGCGGCCCCGTCATTGGTTTCTGGAAGGACTTATTACTGGGCAGTGTGGGCTTACAATAGCGATATGGAAGTGACACACTCCAGTGCCGAGATTTCATTCACGGTCCAGTAGGAAAAAGAAGGCCGGTAGAAGAGGTTCTACCGGCTTTTTTTATTTTTTCCTGAGCAGAGCTAACATCTCTATATGATGGGTCTGTGGGAACATATCCACCATCCAGAGTTGATCAATGTGATACATATCAGAGAGAGAACGAATATCCCGTGCCATGGTGGCTGGTTTACATGAAGAGTAGATGATTTTCTCTGGTTGCATTTGGCGGAGAACCTCAATCACATGGGGATCCATACCCTTTCGCGGAGGATCAATAATCATAACATCAGCATAGCCGAGTTTTTCAAGGGTGTCATCGACCGAAGCCTGGATGAATTCAATCTTGCTCTGGATACCGTTGATATGAAGGTTATGCCATGCATCCTCTACAGAGGCTTTCTGTACCTCTACTCCAATGGTTTCCTTGGCAAATTCTCCCACGAAGAGGGTGATGAGGCCTATCCCACAGTAGAGGTCGAAGATGCGTTCGTGTTTATCTTCGGCAAGAAAACTGATGATTTTCTCAAGCCAGAGAGGAATAACATAGGTATTGACCTGAAAGAAACTATCCTTGGAGATTTTGAATTTGAACTCTTTGCCGGCAGCTTTGACCACCTCATAGACAGGTTTATCCTCATAGTAAGGGGAACGCACCCAGTGGACGACAGTTTCCCCGGGAACGGTCGTACGGACCTTGAAATTGTGGGGAGGAAATGGGTCCTGATGGCGGAGCTTGGAGAGAGCCTCATTGATACCAGGCATGGCCAACATACACTTTTCGATATCCACAATGAACTTGGTATCCTTTCTGAAAAAGCCAATAAGCCGTTTTCGTTCATTGACCTTGAAGGTCTCCGTATTGCGGTAGTAAAAAGGTTCAGGACTTTCAATAATTCCTGTGAGTTCAAGATTCTGGAATTTGCCCACGCGGGCAAAGGTTTCAAGCACAAGATTCTTTTTCACCTCAAGCTGGGTTTTATACTCAAGCATCTGATAATCACATCCACCGCAAAAGGCAAAATAGGGGCAGGGAGGGTGTTGTCTCTGGGGTGAGGTTTCAAGCCATTCGAGGGGATCGGCCATAGCATAGTCTTTGGTTTCCCTGTAAATCTTGGCCCGTATCCGTTCACCGGGAAGGACATAGCGGGCGAAGACGATCTTTCCTTCGTTATTCCCTTCTTCGTAGGCAATACACATCCCTTCTCCAGCATAGCGATCTACCCTGAGAATAACTTCTCTGTCGGCAATCTTTGTCTTGCGGGGGTTAATGTCTTCAACGAATGGTACTGGTTTCACGGTTCTTTCTCCCTTTGATTTTTTTGTTTCGTTTTGGTTGGATTTTGATTCTCACAATGCGAGTAGCCGTAGCATGTTCTATTTCAAAGGCGAAATGAGTGTCTTCATAGCTGTCCCCTGCGGTTGGAATACGCCCGAAAACGGTGAGAAGATAACCAGCGATGGTTTCAAAGTCCTGTTTTTCTATTTTTGTTCCTACTATGTCATTGACATCATCAATATTGGCCATTCCGTTCACGTGCCAGACACCATTCTCATAGTGGAACATTTCTTCCCGGCTGTCAATCCAGTTTCCCACAATCTCTCCAATGATATCATGATTGGTGACAGCCCCGACCACACCACCATATTCATCCACAATAAAAAGCATCTGAACACTATGCCTTTGCATTTCCAAGAGAGCCTGGGTGATGGAAACGGTATCCGGGATAAAGATGGCTTTTTTTATGTATTTTTTTACTGGGTCTTCACTTGGCTTGTTGAGAATATCCTTGTGGTCGAGGTACCCGACCATGTTATCAACACGCATTTTGAACACAGGAATACGGGTATGTTTGGTGGTTATCATGAGGGCGGCGGCTAATTGAACGCTATCGTTTTCTTCGACGCAACTCATACGAATGAGAGGAACCATGATTTCTTTTACTTTCACATTTTTGAAATTGACGACGCTTTCGATAAAGTCTTTTTCACTCTTTCGCAGTTCCCCACTCTGTTCTGCCATATGGATAAGGGATTCAAACTCATCCCGGCTGAAGATTTCTCTTTTTCGGCGAATACCCACCATCCAGAGAAGGGTGGTGATAATCCTGTGAAAAAGAAATTGGACAGGCAAAAGAAGAAGAAATGCCACAAAGATGAGCCAGCCAAAGAGTTTTAGATAAAGGGTGTAGAGTTCTTTGGCCACTATTTTTGGCAGAATTTCCCCGAAGAAGAGAAGAAGAGGTGTCAAAACACCCATCGTGAGGAGAGAAATCACAAAAGGATCCTGCCACCACCTGCTAAAAAGATGGGTAAACAGGACAGCCAAAAGGACATTGACAAGGTTATTTCCAACAAGAAGGCTCCCGATCACACTATCTAAATGTTTGAGAAGGAAAAAGAGAAGCCGTTCATGTTTGGCGTTATTCTCGAGTTTGGCATAGAGCTTGAGTCGATTCATAGAAAGAAGGGCTGTCTCACTTCCACTGAAAAAGGCAGAGAGGAGAAAAAGAAGTACAATGGCCCATATCATGGCTTTTTCCTTTTTTTGATGTCTACAAGAATAGACTCAATCTGCTTGTCATTTGATTTCTGGATGGTGAAAGTAAAATTGTCCGTGGTAATAACCGTTCCCCTTTCGGGGATATCCCCATGTTTCTCAATGAGGTAGCCCGCAAGTGTCTCATAGGTTTCACTCTGAAGATGGGCATCAAAATAGTCGTTGAAATCCATGAGGCTAATATCTCCACTTACCTGGAAACGGTTCCCTGTGAGTTTGACAATCTTTTTGTGAAGCCCAAAGGTTTCGTCCATCACCTCGCCGGCAATATCCCCTAACACATCGGCAATAGTCACGATACCCACGGCCAGTCCATATTCATCCACCACGGCCGCTATACGAAGTTTCTTTTGCTTGAAATCCTCTAACATATCGGAGAGTTTTTTCGTTTCTGGAACATAATAGAGGGGTTGCATGATATCCTTGGCGACTTTTCCCTGTTTTTTTTCTCGATGGACATACTCTAAAAGATCCTGGATATATACCACCCCAATGAGGTTGTCTTCTGTTTCTTCATATACCGGTATTTTGGAGTAGTGACTTTTTTCACATATCCTGAGAATCTCAGGAATGGGTGTGTCCACAGGAACACTCACGATACGGTTTCGAGGTGTCATGATGTTCCAGACTTCTCGTTTGGCAAAGTTCAGAACGGATTCAATCATGTCCTTTTCTTCATCAGAGAAGAGGTTTTCTCGTGAGACGATACTGAGGAGGGCTTCGATTTTCACTTCTTTTGTGTCTTCGTCTGTGGGAGGCCTGAGTTTATGAATCAGGCGGATGAGTTTCTCAATACCTTTATAGACAATTTGTCCTACTGGTTCGAAAACCCGAAAGAGGGGATAGAACCAGGTATTGTTTATCAGAATCATGGCATCGGGTTTGAAGAGGGAAAGTGTTTTGGGAAGCATCTCTCCAAAAAAGAGGACAATACCTGTGATGATGAGAGAAGAAACAAGAGGGCTAAAAGAGGGAAGTGTCTGGGAGATGAGAGAGGAGAACAAAATATTGACCATATTGTTGAGGAGAAGAATGATCACCAGGACGGCTCCCCCTCTTTTGGAGAGATGGCGGAGGTTTTTTCGTATCTTTGAGAATTTTCCAGTCCTTATACGGGTCTCGTCTAATCCGACAAAGACCGTTTCACTGGAGGAAAAGAGGGCTGACATGATGAGAAGCACGATACCAATCGCTGAGAAAACCAGAGTTGTCTCCATCACTGGACCGCTTGTTTCACCGTATTCACAATAAAGTGTATGGTTTCTTCAGTGAGGAAGGGATGCATGGGAAGGCTGACCACTTCTTCAGCTGCCTTTTCCGCGTGGGGGAAATCTCCCTTCTTGTAACCAAGGTTAGCATACGCCTCCTGCAAGTGGAGGGGAATGGGGTAGTGTACAGCTGTTGGAATCCCGTTTTCTTTGAGTTTAGCGATGAAGTGGTCTCTGTTTTTGACCCGGATGGTATACTGAGCATACACACTTCTGGTAGTGGTGGGTTCAAGAACCGGCGTGGTAACGGTGTCTTTCAAAAGTTCTGTGTAAAAATTCCCAATTTTATGCCGGGCATTGGCTTCATCCTCAAAGTGAGGCCATTTGGCTAAAAGGATGGAAGCTTGAAGGGTATCGAGTCTGGCATTCATTCCCACATATCGGTGCTGATAGCGAACATGCTGGCCATGATTGGCTATCTGACGCATCTTTGTAGCTAAGTCATCATCGTTGGTGAAAATCATACCACCATCTCCATAACAGCCAAGAGGCTTGGATGGGAAAAAGGAAGTAGCCGCCACATCACAGAGTCCACAGGACTTTCTTCCTTTGTACAGGGCACCGAACGACTGAGCGGCGTCTTCCATCACCCAGAGGTTGTGTTTTTGAGCAATGGCATTGATGGCATCCATATCAGGCGTTTGTCCATAGAGAGATACAGGAATGATACCCTTTGTCCTTGGAGTGATGGCTTTTTCAATCTGATTGATATCTATGAGATAGGTCTTGGGATCAATGTCCACAAAAACAGGTTTGGCTCCTACCAGGGCAATGACCTCGATAGTGGCGACAAAAGTAAATGGGGTGGTAATAACCTCATCTCCAGGTCCAACGCCATAGGCAAGAAGGGGAATCCAGAGTGCATCTGTTCCAGAGGCGACTCCGATGGCGTGTTTTACTCCTACGTAGGAGGCAAGGGTTTTCTCAAGTTCGGCGACATCGGGTCCAAGAATAAAGGTGGCGTTTTCCATGTTTTTTGAAAGCCTTGACCAGATAGCTTCCTTGTCTCGTTGATATTGGGTTTTCAGGTCAATGAAATCCACAGTTTTCTCCTTTTTGTGTGCCGAGCACACCGTGATAGATTTTTATTATAAGGAGAAACAAGCGAAAATTCAAATAGCGGGGTTTTTCTTCTCCAGAGTGGGATGGATTTTTTTTCAGGTCCTTCGTGCTTTGACGAGGCTTTTGATTCTCTTTTGACTTTTCCTTTTGCCTGCGTTATAATACAATCCTCAACCTCTGAAAACAAAACAGGAGCAAGGTATGTCATCAGCATCTGAAAAGAGAAAACTCTTGGTTCAACGTATTCGTTATGCGGCTTTGGTTCTTTTTACCTCTCTTATCATCATTTCTTTTGTGGTGAGCTTGGCGTATAATCCCTTTTCTTCTCAGGGACGTATGCGCTCAAAGTTGGTGAAGGTGAACGGAAAATGGTTTTATGAGGGTATTGATACAGGCTTTGCCTACTGGTATGATGAGCAGAAGAATCGGCTTCAACAGCAGGGGGTGAATTTTGCTGATAATGAGGTAGAGCGACTCTTTTATGAAGAATCGGTGAAAAACTATGGCAAAACCCTGAGTGTTGTTGAGTATGCTCGTCGTCTTGGGGTGAAACCTTCTGATTTCTTTTATAGCCAGCTTGCTCAAGCGATGTATCGGACAGCCAAACCTACCTTTGGGGAAAAAGAGTACTTGGATATCTTTTATACCCGTGATATGTTTTTAGGAAGCTGGGGAGACATTCAGAATACCCTTCTTCTTTCTCCTTCTTCTGTGGCACTTCTTTATCAGGATACCAAAAATCTTGCCTATGATGTGGAAATTGTTTTTACTGAAAAGACAAATTTTGTTGCCCGTTTTCTTGAGAAAGGAGATCTTGAGGCGTACTATCAGCAAAACCTGACCAATTTCCTGGATACTGTGGTGGTGGACAGGATTACCTTTACCAACAAAAATACAGTATCAAACAGAATGCTTGCTGAGATGACCTTGGCGACTATCCAGGCAAAGGGATGGGATGAGGCTCTTGCTACTCTTCCTGCAGAGGCAGTGGTGGCAAAGAACATGAGTCTCACTAAGGAGAAACATCCTCGGGTGTTTGAATTTCTCTCCACGGTTTCATCAAATATGGTGCTTCCCAAGCCTGTTTTTGAGAATAAACAGTACCATGTGATTCGGGTTCAGAGGGTATCTTCGTTTGAGGAACTGTCCGGGTTTGCTCAGCAGCGGCTTTTGAAGGCCTACCTTGCCCTTCATTTTGAGAATCTCTGGACAAAGTATTCCAATGATCTTGTGCAGACGATGGCTTCTCTTCAGGCGAACCCTTCAGCCGATTGGAAGTCCATGGTTTCCAATAAGCCCTTTGGATATGTACGACTTCCAAAGATGTCTCTTGTGGATCTGTACTCTGAGGATGCAGAGGGAAATGTTTTTCCCTATCAACTCTCCCAGCATCCTGACGTATTGTCTTTTCTTGTGTCTTCTGGGGCTTCTGTGAAACAGTTTGAGTTTGGGGGCGTGTATCTTCTGATCCGCAAGAATGGAATAGCGAAGAGTGAGGCAAAACCGAAGACTCCGATGACATCGGAAGCTTCCTACTACATTATGAATGCCTGGAATCAGGACTGGCAGAGGATGGTTGAGGCCAAAATCAAAGTGGCTTACAAGAACAAGAAGAAATAAAGGGCACACCCCCTGGAGAAGATGGTAGACTTTCCTCTGTGAAGAGGGGGGAAAGGTTCTCGACAAAATGTTGGGCAGGGGGTAATGGATATGGAAAAGACGGTATATGATCTGATTATCATTGGTGCGGGGCCAGCAGGTATTTTCACGGCGCTTCGGTATCGTGAACGCTGGCCTGATCGCTCTATTCTCCTTCTTGAGAAGGGACGACCTATTGAAAAGAGAGTCTGTCCTAAACGTGAAGGAAAACCATGCCAGCATTGTTCACCCTGCAATATTACCACGGGTTTTTCCGGAGCAGGTGCCTATAGTGATGGCAAGCTCTCTCTTTCTCCTTTTATCGGGGGGGATCTCGTTGATCTTTTTGATGTTTCTGTGGTACAAGAGGCTATTCGCTCTGTTGATGATATCTATGTTCAGTATGGGGCGGATAAACGGATTTATGGGCTTGAAAATCCAGATCGTATTGAGGTTATTCGTGCCAGGGCCATTCGGAGCCATATTCAGCTGGTAGAAAATCCCCTTCGTCATCTTGGAACGGAAAAAAGTGCAGAGATTTATGCTCTCCTTCAGAAGCGATTGAGAGAAGAGGGTGTGGACATTCGTTTTGAGTGTCCAGCGAGGGATCTTCTGGTCGAAGATGGTCGTGTCGTGGGAGTAGTCGCGGATCGTGTCTACCGGGCAAAGGCGGTAGTCTTAGCGGTAGGACGTGAGGGTTCTGAATGGTTGAGTACGCTTATCAGACGGTATCAGATAGCCTACGATGTTGGGCCTGTAGATATCGGGGTGAGGGTTGAGGTCCGCAACGAGGTGATGAAAGAGATCAATGAAACCATGTATGAGGGTAAGTTTATCTACTATACGCCTACGTTTGATGACAAGGTTCGTACTTTTTGCCAGAATCCCGGCGGCGTGGTGGCTACGGAACACTATGAGGGGAATATTGCCGTTGTCAATGGGCATAGTTATAAATCCGAAGAACTCAAAACAGCAAATACCAATCTTGCTATTCTTGTTTCCCATGCCTTTACCCGACCTTTTAATCAACCGGTGGAGTATGGAAAGTATATAGCCGGGCTTGGCAATATGCTTTCAGGGAATCGTATCATCGTCCAGCGATTTGGGGATCTGAAACGAGGAAGACGTACCACCCCTGAGAGGCTTTTCCGGGGAAATCTCAAGCCGACCTTACCAGATGCCCTTCCCGGGGATTTGAGCCTGGTTCTTCCCTATCGGACCATGACAGATATCATTGAGATGCTTTTGGCCTTAGATCATGTGGCTCCGGGTATTGCCAGTTCTGAGACACTTCTTTATGGTGTGGAGGTCAAATTTTATTCCCAGCGTCTTGTGGTTCGGAATTTTGAGACTTCTCTTCCGGGGCTCTATGCTATTGGGGATGGGGCGGGATGGACGAGGGGACTTATGCAGGCCAGTGTGAGTGGCTATCTTTTAGGAAGTATGCTTGAGTGAGAGCATGGCACGAATGTGCAATGCTCTCAAAGAAAGTAGAGACCTTTGCACGAATGTGCGAAGGTC
>FQKF010113248.1_pt1 | contig 9983 bp, 2 predicted proteins | sample 1504521 | NCBI WGS metagenome assembly FQKF01 (sample SAMEA4475357, study PRJEB15587) | soil metagenome | biome: Soil; feature: Field | place: India | collected 2015-03-11 | depth 0 m
GAAACCCCGCGCCGCGGGGTTTCCCAAAAATGCTTTGTCCTGACCTATGTGTGTAGCACTATAAAGATGATTGAGCGGGTGAGATGCATTTTACCCCACCCGCTCAATCAGGCATGAACGTCAACTGCAGGCGACTACTCTTGAATGACGAAGTCAGTGGCTTGTAGACTGGGGCGGCCAATCAGCGTTGCGAAGAGCACGCCAGCGCCTGCTCCACTGCCATCGGGGTTGTAGAAAATACCACCGGTCTGCGTGTTATAGACGATTTTGCCAGTACTGCCCGCAACTGCATCATCACTGGTCACCTCGCTAAACTCGGATGATAACAGCGTTGGGTTGAGGGTGAGTGCCTGGAAGGTAGTACGGTCAAGCACGATTACATCTGTTCCGGCAGTAAAGTCTTCAATGCGATCTTCACCAATGTCGGCGCTAACAAAATTTCTGCCGGTGTCGTAGAGGAAGCGATCGCTCCCCAGCCCGCCCCGCAGCGTATCATTGCCAGCACCGCCAATCAGGGTGTCATTCCCTGCATCACCCGATAGGATGTCATTGCCAAGGCCACCAATCAATTCATCATCACCGTCGCCACCGCTGATGACATCATCTCCTAGTCCCCCATCTAGACGGTTTGCCCCAGTGTTACCCGTGAGGGAGTTGTTGGCATCGTTACCAGTGCCGTTGATGGCAGCAGAGCCAGAGAGGATGAGGTTTTCCAGATTTTCCCTATCTGGCTCTGCCAGCGAGTAGCTCAAAGACGCAACAACGGTGTCGATCCCACCATCTGCCAATTCCTCGATAGAGTCACGCACGTTGTCAACATAGTAGGTGTCGTCGCCCCGCCCCCCAATCATGCGGTCTTCGCCAGCACCTCCATCCAACACGTTGTTGCCATCGCCACCGCGCAGGGTGTTGTTGAGGCTATTGCCAAAGGCGTTGATGTTGGCACTGCCGATGAGCGTGAGGTTTTCCAGGTTATCGCTGAGACGATAGGTGACAGTTGAACGCACCGTATCTATGCCTGCATTAAAGTTTTCGATAACGCGATCGTCGGAGTTATCGACTTCGTAGGTGTCATCCCCATCACCGCCGATTAGTTCATCAATCCCTGCTCCTCCGTTCAACAGGTTATTGTTGGCATTACCCCGAATGGTGTTATTCAAAGCATTACCGATTCCAACAATGGCAGCACCTGTCAGGGTGAGGTTTTCAACATTGAGACCTCTGAGCAGCAGACTAAAGTCCTGGCTCGACTCGATCAGGTCAATCCCACTGTTGGCTCCATCCCCTTCATTGACGACATCTCCGGAGTCATCCACAACGTAGGTATCGTTGCCATCACCACCTGTCATAGTGTCGGCCCCTGTACCGCCATCTAGGAAGTCGTTGCCGCCACCCCCCACCAGCGTATCTAGTCCTTGCAGACCGCGCAGAATGTTGTCGCCGCTGTTGCCAATGATGGTGTTGTCGGCGGCGTTGCCGATTCCCTCCAGATTTTCGTTGCCTGTAATCCCAGTCAGGATGAGGTTTTCCAGATTGCTTGCCAGCACAAAGCTGATGCTAGATTCCACCGTATCAATACCAGCACTGAGGGCTTCAATAATCTGGTCACCGGGGTTATCGACTACGTAGGTGTCGTTGCCCAGACCTCCCACTAGAATATCGGCACCCTCTCGACCATCTAGACGATTGTTGCCGGCGTTGCCTTGGATTGAGTTATCCAGACGATTGCCTGTTCCATTCAGTGGCTCATTGCCAATCAGGCCAGTCAGCCTAAGGTTTTCAACATTGTCTGTGAGGGTATAGGACAGGGTTGAAATGACGAGGTCAATGCCTTGGTCTGGTTCTTCACTGACCAGATCACCAGCATCGGTCACCACGTAGGTGTCGTTTCCTGCTCCCCCGTTGAGGATGTCATCCCCAGCGCCACCATCGAGGTAGTCATTCCCCTCACCTCCCGACAGAACATTGGCGCCGCTGTTCCCCTGAATGGAGTTGTTGAGGGTATTGCCGTTGCCAGTGATATTCCCTGCCGCAGCGTCTAGGATCAGGTTTTCTAGGTTAGCACCCAGCGTATAGTTGACGCTGGCAATCACGGTATCTATGCCTTCCCCTGCTAGCTCGATAATGATTTCACCCAAGTTATCGAGAACGTAGGTGTCGTTGCCAGCACCGCCGACCAGGGTATCGTCGCCTGCGCGCCCATCCAGGAAGTTGTCAAAACTGTTACCGATGATTGTGTTGCGGAGTGTGTTGCCTCGACCAGCGATCGCCGTTGCTACATTGAGTAATTCGAGATTTTCGATGTTAGTGCCATTCGCCGTTTGCAGGTCGAAATCAATGGTGGAGCGAATCGTATCAATTCCCCCGCCCAACTCCTGCACCACATCACCGATGTTGTCCACAACATAGGTGTCGTTGCCAGCGCCGCCTACCATGCGGTCTGCTCCGCCTGCACCATCCAACAGGTTGTCGCCTTCATTACCCACCAGCGTATTGGCGAAGCCGTTCCCCGTTAGGCTGAGGTTGCCAGCGCCCGCCAGGATGGTGAGCAGCTCAATTTCGCTGCCAGCAGCGAGTGTGTAAGAAACACTGGTAAATAGCGCATCGTCGCCTTCTCCGGGGTTGTCGGTGACCACATCCCCGACGTTATCAACAAAGTAGGTGTCGTTACCGAAGCCACCCAGCATGATATCTGCACCGGCCTGACCATCTAGCCAGTCATCGCCAGCACGTCCCTCCAGCCGGTTAATCCCTGCATTCCCGATGATGGTGTTGTTCGCGGTATTACCTGCTCCGTTGATGTTGCCTGTGCCTAACAGAGTAAGGTTTTCGATATTGTCACCCAGAGTAATGTCGGGGGCGGTGGACTCAACCAAGTCAATCCCGCCGCCTGGCCCCAGCGTTTCGCTCACGACGTCTCCGGCACTATCAACCACATAGGTATCATTACCGGCTCCGCCATTCATCACATCGTTGCCAGTGCCCCCATCGAGGCGATCGTTACCGTCGCCACCACTGAGGTTATCATCACCCCCCTGCCCTTCCAGGATGTTATTGGCGGCGTTGCCAAGGATGGTGTTATTGAGGGCGTTCCCTGTCCCCTGCTGAGCAGTCCCCAGTAAGGTTAGGTTTTCGACATTCGGCGCGGTGTTCAGGTTGTAATTAATGAAAGAAAGCACCAGGTCAATACCAGAACCGCTTTCTTGCACAGAGTCCAGCACGTTGTCAACGACGTAGGTGTCATTCCCATCGCCGCCGATCATAATGTCGGCCTCGCTGCCGCCATCGAGGAAGTCGTTGCCATCGCCGCCGATCAGACGGTCGGCCCCGGCACGTCCCTCCAGCGTATTGTTGCGATCGTTCCCCTGGATGACGTTGGCATTAGCGTTGCCAAAACCGTTGATAGCGTTGCCTACTAGAGTGAGGTCTTCAATAAACTGTCGGCCTGGTGCACTCAGATCGTAGTCAACGGATGAGATCACCAGGTCTATGCCACCAGTTGACAGCGTCTCATTAACGACATCGTCAACGCTATCAACCACGTAGGTGTCGTTACCGGTGCCACCCACCATCGTGTCATTGCCTGTTCCCCCGTCTAGGAAGTCGTTGCCGTCATTGCCTTCTAGCGTGTCATTGCCAGCTCCCCCGATCAGTATGTTGGCACTGGCATTGCCGCGCAGAAGATTATTGAGGTCATTCCCGATGCCTTCGATCGCAGTCCCCGTCAGGACGAGATTTTCGACATTGGCGCCGTTGGTAGCCAGGTTAAAGTTGACAGCAGATTCGACCCAATCAATTCCTGTGCCAGCCCCACTGAGTTCAATGATTTGATCGGCAGACTCAGTAACGACGTAGGTGTCGTCGCCGTCACCCCCGATCATGATGTCGGCATCCGCACCGCCATCCAGGCGATCGTTCCCAGCCCCGCCTTCGAGTACGTCATTGCCGGCCAAACCGCTGAGGGTATTGCCTGCGGCATTACCGCGAATGGTATTGGCCAGGGCATTGCCAGTGCCGTTGATGGCTCCCGCCAGGAGGGTGAGGTTTTCAACGTTTGCCGCCAACGTTAACGAAACAGTTGTTTCAACCAGGTCAATGCCCTCGTTTACCTCTTCCGTTACGATGTCAGCCGCACTGCTGACGATGTAGGTATCGTTGCCCGCCCCCCCGATCATGGTGTCATTGCCGTCGCCACCATCCAGACGGTCGTTGCCAGCGTTGCCCACCAAGCGGTCGTTCCCTTGCCCGCCGCTGAGGATGTTGTCGTTGTCGTTGCCAATGATGGTGTTGATGTTGGCATTGCCAATGCCTGTGATAGCCGTGCCGCGCAGGGTGAGGTTCTCCAGTCCTAAGCGGCTGGTGATACTCATGTCAAAGTCCACGTCGGAGATGACGGTGTCAATTCCACCTGCTGGCCCTCCGGCCTCGATCACCACATCATCGACAGAATCGACAAAGAAAGTATCATTGCCGTCGCCGCCCAGCATGGTATCGTTGCCCGCACCGCCGTCGATGGTGTCGTTGCCTAGTCCACCGTCGATGAAATCGTTGCCACCTTTGCCGTTCAGGACGTTGTCGCGGTTGTTGCCAATGATGGTATTGTCTTCGTCGTTGCCGATACCAGTGACGGCATCTCCAAGCAGTCGCAAATTCTCGATGTTGAGGAAGTTGCTCAGGTCAATGTCGGCGATCGCCTCAACGGTGTCATTGCCCCCCGTAGGTGAATCTTCAATCACCACATCCCCAGGGTTATCCAGGACGTAGGTATCGTCACCATTGCCGCCGATCAAGATATCGGCACCGAGGCCGCCATCGAGGCGATCGTTGCCATCGTTTCCTTCCAGGCGATCGTTCCCCTCCAGGCCGAACAACTCGTTAGCCCCATCGTTGCCAATGATGGTGTTGTTTTGGGCATTACCCCGACCATCGATATTAGCGCTGCCAGTGAGGATCAGGTTTTCGATCGTATTCAGAGCGAGCGGTTGCAGGTCAAAGCTGACACTCGACTCCACAGTGTCGATGCCACTGCCAACTTCGATCACCACATCTCCGATACTGTCTACGATGTAGGTGTCGTTACCATCTCGACCAATCATCGTATCGTTGCCAGTGCCCCCGTCTAACCGGTCATCTCCGGCGCCCCCATCTAACACATCATTACCAGCCCCGCCGCTCAGGGTATTGTTACTGGCGTTGCCGGTGATGGAATTGTTTAGGCTATTGCCTATACCAGTCGTGGCTACTCCAGTTAGAATGAGGTTCTCAATTTGGGCGAAGGCTGGTTGGGTGAGGTCTACATTAAAACCTGCTTCGATGGTGTCAATGCCGCCTGTTGTACTCGTTTCAATCACGACATCGGCGGCTTCACTCAGGACATAGGTATCGTTGCCATCGCCGCCGATCAGGGTATCGATCCCTAGGCCACCATCCAAACGGTCATTGCCTGCCCCCCCATCCAGCGTGTCATTCCCTAGCCCGCCCACCAGGGTATTGTTACCTGCATTGCCTAGAATGGTGTTGTCTGCATTGTTTCCCGTCCCATTCAAGTTGGCGCTCCCTGTTGCCAGGGTAAGGTTTTCTAAATTGGCTCCCAGAGTGTAATTAGCAAGACTGGAAATGACGGTATCAATGCCCTGATCAGCAAGTTCGACGATAACGTCGCCGATGCTATCGATTAGGTAAGTATCGTTGCCCAGGCCACCGCGCATTGTGTCATTGCCTTCAGCGCCATTGAGCAGGTTATTCCCCTCATTGCCCACCAGGGTATTTGCCAGGTTGTTGCCAATGGCGGAGATATCCCCCGCACCGCTGACCAGAGTCAGGTTTTCCACATTGGCTCCCAGGGTGAAGGTGACACTGGATAGCACCAGGTCGATTCCCTCGTTCGCGTTTTCGATGACCGTGTCACCGCTATCGCTGACGATGTAGGTGTCATCACCTGTGCCACCGGTCATGCTGTCAGCGCCTTCACCCCCATCCAACTGGTCGTTCCCGGCTCCGCCAACAAGCGTATCAGAGCCTGCCCCGCCGCTCAGGACATCGTTGCCGCCACCCCCGAGCAGGATGTTGTTGCCGCTATTACCAGTAATGGAATTGTTTGAATCGTTCCCCGTACCGTTAAGGTTGCCCGTGCCCTGTAAAATCAGGTTTTCGATATTCAGGCCGAGGGTAAAGGTGCCCGTGGTGACGCTTGCATCAACGATCACGGTGTCAATCCCTGCACCGGCTGCCTCGCTTGCTGTGTCACCAATATTATCGAAGACATAGGTATCGTTGCCGCTGCCGCCATCCATCGTGTCTGCACCAGCACCTCCATCGAGGAAGTCGTCGCCAGCTTCTCCTCGTAGAGTGTTGTTGCCGGAGTTGCCTCGAATGGTATTTGCCAGAGCATTGCCAGTTCCGTTAATGTTGGCAGTTCCTGTGAGAGTCAAATTCTCGACGTTGTTGCCATTAGTGGTCAGGTTAAAGCTATTACTGGCAATGACCAGATCAATCCCATCATTCAGAGCCTCGATCACCACATCGGATAGATTATCGACGATGTAAGTATCATTGCCAGCCCCGCCATTCATGACATCGGCTCCGCTGCCGCCATCCAGGGTGTCGTTGCCGGCGTTGCCTGTTAGCACGTCGTTGCCGGCCCCGCCGGAGAGAATATTGTCCCCCGCATTGCCAATGATTGAATTGGCCAGATCGTTGCCTGTTCCGTTGATGTTGTCTGTTCCGGTCAGAATCAGGTTTTCAACGTGGTTGCTGAGGGTAAAGGTGACAGTGCTGCTAACGACATCAATGCCGCTGTTGAGTTCTTCAACAACAATGTCGTTGGAACTGTCTACAAAGAAAATATCGTTGCCCGTGCCACCAATCAGGGTGTCATCACCGGCTTCACCATCTAAGATGTCATTGCCAGCAGCGCCTACTAGTACGTCGTTGCCGGCTCCGCCTCGGAGGGTGTTGTTCCCAGCGTTGCCCGTGATCGTGTTCGCCAGGTTATTCCCGAAGGCGTTGAGGTTGCCCGTGCCATCCAGGAACAGGTTCTCGACATTAGCTTCCAGGGTATAGTTCGAGATGCGGGCAATAACTAGGTCGATCCCATCGCCAACATTTTCAATGATGCGATCGCCCACATTGTCAACCACAAAAGTGTCATCGCCTGCCCCCCCCTCCATATCATCGGCATTTAATCCACCGTCTAGGTAGTCGTTGCCGCCACCGCCGACTAGGGTGTTGCGCCCATCATTCCCAATCAGGGTATTGGCTTCTGCGCTACCAATGCCATTGATATTGCTGGTTCCTGTCAGAATCAGAATTTCGACATTGGCTCCCAGGGTGAAGGAAACACTACTAATGGCGGTATCGATTCCTCCCCCAGCTGCCTCGATAATGGTATTGTCGCCACCGGTAATGATGAAGGTGTCATTGCCCGCGCCGCCGATCAGAATATTGATCCCAGCGCCACCAATCAACTGGTCGTCTCCATTCCCACCATCGAGGGTATCATTGCCCGCCCCACCATCGAGGACATCATTACCATCGGCACCATTGAGGATGTTGTTGCCCGCATTCCCTGTCATTGTGTTGCTGAGGGCGTTCCCTGTCGCACCAATACCCCCTGTGCCAATCAGGAAGAGATTCTCAAAGTGATCAGGGAGGGTGTAGTTAACGCTCGTCCCAATGGTGTCGATGCCTTGGCCCGCCAGTTCTATGGCTACATCCGACACGTTGTCTACGATCAGGGTATCGTCGCCTAGGCCACCGCGCATGACGTCAGCGCCTGCATTGCCATCTAGCCGGTCGTTACCGGCTCCACCGATCAAGGTGTCATTGCCATTGCCACCCGATAGGGTGTCGTTGCCATCACGACCGTCCAGCACGTTATTGCCATCGTTGCCAATAATCGTGTTTGCCAGCGCATTGCCGGTTCCAGAAAGATTAGCGATGCCAAACAGCGTGAGATTCTCCAGATTGGCTCCGAGAGTCCAGCTAACGAAGGACTGCACTGTATCGATGCCCTGCCCCGCTAGTTCGGTGACAATGTCTCTAACGTTGTCAACGATATAGGTGTCGTTGCCACCCCCCCCTCGCATTGTGTCAATGCCAGTACCTCCATCGAGCAGATCACCGCCGCCTAAGCCAATCAGCAGATCATTGCCGCCACGACCAAAAATGACATCTGGGCCGGATGTCCCAGTGAGAGTATTGTTTCCTCTGCCACCGATGATTGTTGCCATAGACTAAATTGACCCCCCAATGAGGAACTAAAGGTGATGTGGATTGATGAAGAAAATTGGGTTGAGTGGAGTGCCGCGTCGAAGTGGATAACCCTAAAGTGGTTGGGCGCTGTTTGGAAGTGCGATCGCCCATAAACGCCCATAAAAAAGCTAACGTTGCGCATCCCTAAGTCCTGCGATCTCAACACAGCGACCCTGCTTGAACCTGAAAATCACTGACAGAAAATCAGGCTGGATCGTGTAAGAGCAATTGAACAAGCGGACACGAACTTTATCTAAGGAAAATGCTTAGGATGGGGGGCATCTTGACGCAACAGAGTAGGAAGCATGGCGAAAGTAGTAGGGCGATGAGTGAGTAGTTATTCCATATATTCTGCACCCGTTTTTCGGGGGAAATACCTTCAGGGGCAAGGATTTCAAGCTGAATCCAAGGCCATTTTGCTCATCGAGCATGAATGATTCTGGATATAGCTTCCCCGAAATGACGGATATAGCATACCCCAAATGCCGCGTAAATTTCGCAAGGTTAAAGATATTTTTCTGCTGAGAATAGTGCAAATTTACTAGATAAAAGCTCTGCCGCGTGATACTCCGGAAAAATGCGCAGCAGGAGCTACTAAGACTCAATATTCTGACTCAAGGACGATGATCATCTCTGTGAAATCTGTGAAATGGGCGATCGCCTTCAAAAAGTTTTTATCATCCCTGCAATTTTTTCGGTCAAAAAATCCTTTCAGCTAATGCTGGTGTTGTGACTGGATGGACAGAACTCTCTTGCGAAGCAGCCTTTTTGAACCTTGGATTGTTGGTTCTGGGTGGGAGATGTTTTCTCTACAAAGTCACAACTGTCAAAACTAGGGCGTCGTTCCCTTTGACCTTGTGCAGGAAGGAGACGCAGCGCTTCTGCACAAAATCAATGGTTGAAGCCTCTGCACCCATCGATTTACACACCAAGGGTAGGAGAGCTTAGGGTGCTAAAGTTGCTAGTCCACATTCACTGTATCTTCACTGGTTCACAGAGTTTACCCAAAGAGTACCCCAGTGTTTCATACTTCTTAGGTTTGTGACTATTTTTAGATTTGTGACTATGCGCTACGTGCATAGGTTCGGACAACGCTTCTTATGGGAACCCCGGCGCAGCGGGGGTTCCCATAATCCCATAAAAAGTGTTTTACAGCTTGAGTGCGTAGCACCATACTTTACAATGCCAATAGGGAATCGGTTAGTTGTGGTATAGCACGCTCTGCACCACAACTAACCAATCCTGTATAGACGGATTCTGGATCAGGCAATAATGTCCTGCTATTTGCTGTTTGGAGTATGGGGGGCGCTATATCCCAATGCTCCGTAGGCCACGATGCTACTCAGTAGCACTCAGTAGCATTAAGTATGCTGGACTTCAAATTTGTGAGCATAGGTTTGCAGCAGAGAACTGACTTGACCCAGCACATCATCCCCGGTTGGTTTGCTGATGGCCTGACGCTCAGGGAAGAAGTCGGGACGGTCGAGGCTGCGGGCGATCGCCTCACTCACTTGTTGGGAAATGAGCGCCTGGAGTTCATCCTTGGCACGGTTGCGCTGGTAGTCTGCCCCCTCTTCGGTAGTGGCGTATAGGGGAGGAAGACGGTTGAGCGCGTAGGCTGCGATGTCCCCCAAGTCGAGGGTGACATCACTGGTGGCTTCGATTTCAGCCACACGGGCGATCGCCTCTGTCAAGACTAATTCTTCCATCACATTGATGAACTGCTTGCG